>JAEIGA010006549.1_pt1 | contig 17739 bp, 23 predicted proteins | sample 9270691 | NCBI WGS metagenome assembly JAEIGA01 (sample SAMN17057246, study PRJNA624740) | gut metagenome | biome: biome; isolation source: fecal sample | host: Bos grunniens | place: China: Xizang | collected 2019 | reverse complement strand
TATGTATGGCCACTAATCCACCAACATTAGGAGCCAGTATACGTCATGGTGCATCAACGAATAGTACATTGACAGTATATGTGCCCGATGCTAGTGTATCAGCCTATCAGCAAGCAACGAACTGGAGCGCATTAACTATCAAAGGTGTATCTACTATTGATAAGAGTGCTGATTGGGTAGAGCACATATTAGATTATTTACCTTAATAATAGCATAATATGAGAATAATACAGGATCAACACACAGTAATCCATGCGGAAGAAGGTAAAGTATTCCGCAGGAAGAGTGACGGATATATCGTTGGTCGTGAGTGCCATCTAGGGTACAACTACTACGATGCTGGGTTGCCCGTCACCCCATATATGTCTAAACCCGAAGACTTCGAGGAGGTAGATGACATTACGGTAGGTGAAGAGATTGAAGAGCAGCCCGTGGAGAAGAAAGACCCACAACGACTCTTCCGTATGATAGAGATATTGGAGCGTGAGAGACGCGATTTCCACACTTATGACCTCACTACAGAAGAGCAGATACAGCTTATGGAGCTAGCACCGATATGGGGTAAGACCATCAAGGAAGGTGACACGGTAGACGAAGGAGTGTTGTTTACCTACATTCCCGAAGGAGCGAGAGAGCCAAAGCTATACAAAGTGTGTAAGACACACATCGTTCGACCCTATTATCATCCATCTACCGACACAGAAGAGTTATATCAATTAGTAACCATTTAACAACAATAAGAATATGTTATATCAAGGAGAAGATATCGCTATTACCGTCACATTTGACGCAGAAGTGCTAGAGCAAGCACAGTCATTCATCATGCTCGTGTATCCTACATTCAATGTCAATGGCAGTGATGGATGGAGCAGCGATGCTGTGTCCAAGGATAGTGTGACAAATGGCAAGTATACATTCACGATACCCTACGGCAGCACCAAGGATATGCCTACTGGTCAATACACCATAGAGGTGCTTATGAAAAGCGGGTCTGGCACATCTGAAACACGTTCAATCTTTCAGAACACCGATGCGTTCACCCTACAGTTTGCTAAAGCGAAAACAATAAGCTGATATGGACGTTAAGGTACACATTAAGAAGGCCGGCGGCATCAACGTGTCGGTAGGTCATAGTAAGGGTATCAACATACCCCTTACAGGCAAGTTTATTAGTGGCGGAGGAGGTGGAGGTACTGGTATCCCCGATGGAGGTGTCACCACAGATCTTATAGCCGATAATGCAGTGACGAAACAGAAGTTGTCGAGCGATGTGCAAGGAGCAATCAATGACGTACCATCGCTCAAGAATCAGTTGGCAGGGCTATTGTGGAGTTCGGCCAAGTTCGCCATGTCGGGCGGTAAGACCGTACACGTCAATACCAACCCCAATGCCTCTATCAAGGCTACGTTCACATCGAGTGACCTTACACCCGATATTATCACCATCACACGACCCGATAATACGGTGGCAACATTCAATAATGTGAAAGAAGCGAGTATACCCGACACCACATCTAGAGCATCGGGCAACTACACCTTCAGTGGTAAGGCTACCGTGGGCGATAAGTCGCTTACCGCATCGACAGTATTGTATGTGCGCAATGCCGTATACAAGGGTATGGGAGTGAGCTATACGTCTATCATGACCGACACGTATAAGCAAACAGCTACTACATCGGTGGCCGATGGTTCATATAGCGGTAAGTCACCTGCCGATGGCTCTAAGTTCTTCTTGATAGTGCCTAGTGATGTCACAGCTCCTAAAGAAAGCGAGTTTACGATGGGTGGAGCGCCTGCTGCTATCAACAAGAGCACCGTCACGGTAAACGGTATCACTTACAATGTGTTTGAGACCAAAGGCTCTTATAATAGTGGGGCGGAATTAAATCTTAAATGGTAAATTTTATTCAGTCAACGAATATGGAAATAGCAAAAGCAAAAGTAGCCAATGCACTGACCAGTGCAGCTAGCGACCACGTGATAGCGGTAGCGGCAGATGTCTATGATGAGAATAAGGAGAAGTATCAGAGCACTTTGAACCAAGAGTTTGACGTTCGATTGGGCAACATCGAAAGCGGCACAAGTGGTGGTGGAGGTGAGCTTACCGAAAACTCGGTAGATACCCAGCATATCAAGAATGGAGCAGTCACCGAAGATAAGCTCTCTGATGAAGTCAAGAACAAGCTCAATCAGACAGGTGGTGGAGGCACATCATTCAGTGGCTCGGCAGAAGATGTTACCTACGAAGGAAGTCTTGAAGCTAGTAATGTACAAGAGGCTATTGACAAACTCAACGAAAAGAAGGTAGACCGCGAAGACAATGCCCCTAAATTAACAGCTGGCTTTGCCAATAACCTAGTAGGACGTGGTGAGGCTACTGAGGAGACTATTGATTTCCGTCCTTCTGGTGGTGATACCTCTATTGAGGACGGTACAGCTAGGATTGAGAGATTAAAGGGTAATACGGTAGCGTGGAATCAGTTAGGCTCTGCAGTTAGTGACAAATCTGTTTCGGGAGTTACCTTAACGGTAAAGAATGACAGCTTTACACTAACTGGTTCAGCAACAGCGGATGGTGGATTTTATAATATTGGAACAACTTCTATACGTGTTAACCTTCCAGATGGCCATAAAGGTTTATTTCTTTTGAAACTTCTTAGTGGCACTTATACAGGGAATCCTCTTTTTTCTTATGGAGCTGTTTCATTAAAAGAGGGGGAGCCAGTTGTAAGAACTGATTCAACGAACTATAGATACTTATTAATACGGTTTAGTGCTGGAGATGTATTTGATAATGCCACTTTTTCTTTTATATTACACGACCTCACCCAAATGTTCGGAGCAGGAAATGAGCCTATTACCGTCGAAGAGTTTAATGCATGCAAGCCTATCGGAATAGATGAGCATGCTTATAATTGGGGTGAGCTTATTTCTACCAATGTGGATGAGGTTAAGAGTGTGGGGTTCAATGCTTGGGATGAAGAGTGGGAGAAGGGTGCGATTATTGACGGCAAAGATGATGCAACCCCAACTCACTTTAGAAGCAAGAACTACATTCAAGTATTACCGAATACTGATTATTTCTTTAAGAATACTGGAACATTGTTTTTGTCGTGGTATGATGAGGAATACAACTATATCCCGTTGGGTAATACATTGGCAGTAAGTAATGGTGTAAAAAAATCTCCTGAAAACGCACGCTATTTAAGGTTTTACGCATATCAACAACCTACCTACAACAACGACATCTGTATCCACCTCGTCCACACAGGCTATCGCAATGGAGAATATGAACCATACGAGGAGTTCAGGAGAAGCCTACCTATCACTAAAATTAAGGATAGCGAGGGTAATCATCTCTTCCCTAATGGTTTGTTGAGTACTGGTAATGTGCATGATGAGATTACTGCGAAGAAGGCAGTAAAGAGGGTTGGACGAATGTTCTTTGACGGGTCGGAAGCATGGAGTCTGCAAAGTATTAACTCCAATAACATTGCAAATTTCAGTTACGTTGATACTTCACTGACCAACAATTTACAAGCCATTTGCGACAAATTTATACAGCAAACTTCTCTTATAGCAAACACAACGTCTGAGGGGTTCCTTATCGCGAATAGGACATTATATATAAGAATCAGATCAAGTATGGCATCTACTGCGGAACAGTTCAAAAGTTTTCTGCGAACAAATCCAATAACCCTAAATGTAAAACTTGCAGAACCTATCGAAGTAGACCTTCCCGAACCGTTGAACATGGACTACGAAGTAAGCGACTTCGGTACGGAGGAGGTTATATCAGATGTGCCTACTACTCAGTTGAAAGCTGATATTATCTACCAATTCAATGCGGTGGATAGAATCAGAGATAATTCTCGACATACGGCAGAGGCAGAGAAACTGCTTAATGCCAAAGCGGATAAGACTACTGTAGAGGAGATACAGAAAACAATTCCTGTGGTAGTCAACAACCTCACCGATGGAGGAGCTGATAAGGCTCTATCTGCGGAGATGGGTAAGGAGTTGGTGAATATGATTAATGGTAGTCGTATGAGATGTCTACTAGTGACCAATTGCAAGGTCACTTATGCCGCAGACCCTAACATTTCCATAGGTGATACATTGACCGAGGAATCGCTTGTCAAGAAAAACTTCGTCAGCACCTATATCGTGCCGACTAATGGTGCAGTAGGAGTATGGGCAGTGTGCCGCGCGACTAACGAACTGTACGACTACGTTATTGTTGACGATAATGACGTTGTAATCGCCATTGGCGATAAGGAAAGACTTACGAATACGCGCACATACATTGACCTGTCATCATTACCTACAGCCTCTAAGATATTTCTATTGCAAGGGTATAGGGTAGACTTTGCCACGTATGTATATTATGACTACGACAAGAGTGACTACACCATATACGAAGGAGAACTATTAGAGGCGGTTGTTGATGTGGAAAGTGAAGCCGTATATAACGAAGAACTGCAAATGGACACTATTTGCAAGAATGTGTCGTCAGATAGTAATATCATCAACATGAATCTAACTGCCAAAGTACCTGCTAACTCCGTTGGCGTGTGGTTGAAGGCCCCACGGGTATCTGCAAGTGATGCAGATGTTGTCAGTTCTATTAAGGTTACATTATACAATGACACTACGCCAGTATCTATCAATGGCACGTCCATGCTCAATCATCCTCTATACAACAATGAATGGGTATACGTGAAGATTCCTGTTGTTGCATCGAATGTTCCAGTAGCGTATGTCAATAAGGTTGAGCTAATTTTCACAATGACAAGCGGAGTATCCATTCCTATATCTGTCGGAACATCTGTAAAAATCAATGACTTCCATCGTCCAGTAATGCTCATCAACTTCGATAACGTATGGAAGAGTTCAGAAGACTGTGGGATATATGACTACCTGATAGAAAATAAAATTCCATTTACCATAACTGGAGGCATTCAGAGGGATAATTTACCTATCACCCCTGACACATACAAAAAATTGGAAGCAGCATACAATAGGGGGTTGCTAGATGTCGGTCTATACGGTATGGAGGATGGCACGAATAAGCCAGTAACAAGGAATGTAAGTTACGATATATTATTATCGAACATCAACTATTGGATTGAACAAAAAAACATAAAGGGCTATGAGTGTAGGACGTTCGGATCTTCCAATAATATTACTACTCACAGAATGAGTGAGATGCTTATGCGCTGTCGCTTTGATGCGATAAGATATGGTAATCCTTCTGGTATATTGTCTATTTCTTCAATCAATAGGAAAGCATATTACTTGGGTGGCATAGGCACATATCTTCTTAATAGTGATTACGTTCACGCATCTATATATATCAACACTGGTAGTGTCGGAGGTCTATTCGCTCACGGTGTGTCAGAGAGTCCTTCTGCCGAAGACCAACCATCAATGTACGACCTATATTCTAAGGTTAAGAAGGATATTGATATAGCTAATGCCGAGCGGTTGAAAGGAGGACTATGGATAATGACCGTAAAAGATTTTGGCATGTTCAAAGAAAGAGAAAATGAGTATGCTTAACACTTTATTTAACCTTCTAGGTTATGATGGTTGCAAGCACATCATCCTATCCGCTATCCTCACGGTAGTAGGTAATCTCCCGCTACCCTTGTGGGTGGTAGTACCTATCGTATTTGCTATTGGCCTAGCCAAGGAAGTGTATGATAGTACAGGTAAGGGATGTGCCGAATGGAAAGATGTAGTATGTAATGTGATAGGAATTATTATAGGTGCATTATAGAGAAACCCCTTTATGTTTAACAATATAAATGATTGAGAAAATGAGAAAAATCAATTACAAGAGCGACTTTGAGTTATTGGTAACTTGGGTCGGTGAGGATGCAATCACCCCATTCTCACTAAATTTCGAGGTGGGTGGCAGACAGTTTGTGGCTTCTTACGACGGTGAAGACTGGAAGAAGTGTAAGCAAGTAGATGACAAGCACATTCTCGTAGTGTTTGACAGCCATCGTTTCGGCTGTGGTACGCTCGGTTGCGAACTCACCTACTATCTTAGCGACGAAAGCTATGCCGACGGAACCAAGAAGATTACCGTACCCGTAGAGACAGACATCGTGCTCGTACAAGGCGTTTCCGATGATGAGGTAGTAGACCTCTCAATGGAGATTTTCCCCAACTACAAGCAGGGTCCGAAAGGCGAGTCAGCCTACGATGTTGCACTAAAGAACGGTTTTGAAGGCAGTGAAGAGGAGTGGTTACAATCGCTTCGTGCCAACATCACCCTCGAAGGTGACAACATCCTCGTGATTGACGGCAAGAAGTTTACTCTAACTCCTTACGAGCAGACCGAAGAGTAACGATTCGTGTAAGGGGTGTTAATAAGGGGAGTTTACGACTCCCCTATTTTGTATCAGTTGATAGTTCCTTTACGATCCAAAGAATCCTATATAACGCGAACAATACTTGCAATTAAATGTTAAGTTTCTATACATAACTTAACAGATATGAAAGCAAGTAGTATTATTATTGGAGCAGCACTGGCGTTGTCAGTGTTGCTCAATGTGTTTTTATTGACACGTAAGCAACCGACAGAGACCAACATCATCTATGTACATGATACGTTGCGCATAGAGCACCCAGTGCCGATATGGGAAGAGTTGGTGTATGTCGACACGGTGTGGTTGGAGAAGGTCGTTATACACAGAGTCGAGTCCAAAGTTGACACCAGTGAAGAGACTGTCAACGACACCATGCGAGTATCCAACCGACTTGCAAGTGGACACACTAACGGTCGCCCTAAATCGACCATACAAGGCTACGTCAACGATAGTGTACCTGTGCTGATACCTATAACTGAGCGTACCTTCAAAGGCGATAATTATAAGGCCGTTGTTAGCGGATTCGACCCTAAACTGGTGAGTTTGGATATATATCAGCAGACTGAGACTATAACGAAAACGATAACTAAGCAGCCCAAGGTAGTCGTTGGTATCGGTCCCTACGCAGGCTATGGCAATAAGGGATTCAATTACGGCATAGCTGTAAATGTGAGCATGCCGATATGGAGTTGGTAGCCGAAAAAACCGTGCATATAGTATTATAGGCGCAAAGGTAAACATTTTCCTTAACGAATAGTTTCCGGGGCGATATTTACCTTACCACCTGCATCCCTCCGGCAGGTTTTTCTGCGTTTATTTTCTTTATCAGTGCCGGATCTGCCTTGAACTTCATCTTTCTGCGTGCCGGCGAGGTGTGCTCGCCCATGCTTTTGCCGGTGCCTACGACCAGGTTGCTTGTAGTCTTCGGTTTCATCTCCTTGGCGCTGAATGTGCCTATACCTGGTATGGTAATGTTCTCGCCACGAGCTATGGCGCTTGCTATCTCTTCGGCCAGGGAGGACAGCAGCAGCTTGATCGTGCGTGGCGATAGGTTAGAGGAGGATAGGGTTACGGGTGAGTTTTTCATCTTTACGATTGAGCGTCGTTAATTTTTAATGTTCAATTTTCAATTTTTAATTCTCTTGTCCCTCTTCTCCGCCGCCAGCCAATTGTCGATGAGTGCATCCTCGATGATGGCGAAGTGCTGTATCCAGTTGTCGAGACTCTCTACCTTGCGCGGCACGATGGTGACGAACCCTGCCGCCACACCCATAGCCAAGATATACTCCGCCGCATGCTCGTCCATCACGGTGCCGTCGGCCCAGGTGCGTGCGGCACGCCACGGCATCCCCTTCGGGTTGTTGCTGCGGCACATATCCTTGCGGGCGTGCTGCAGTATGCGTGCTATGGCATGGCGCTTCTCCTTGATGCGCAGGCGGTGAATCTTGAGCACACGCCCTGGCTCCACCTCCACATTTATGCGCACCGACTGTAAGCCCTGCCAGCGGCAAGCCTCGTACATCGCCTTGATGTACCACGAGCTCTGTGAGCCTCGTTCGGTTATTGTCATAGTGTTAATTCTTTACACAATGTTCGTCATAAACATTTCTTACTTTCTCATATAGGCGTTGTTGCTTCTCGGTAAAAGGCATAAATGAATGATTCAGCCAGCGACAAATATAGTATGGCTTGTCATCTGAATAGTCCTTATTATCCGATGTAATAATCCAGTTAACGTTTTGCCCCCCCCCTATTTCTCGCTGATATAAAGGCGTTTATCAGCTTTGGATATTTAATCAATGATTTATAGTTCGATGTGAAATTAGCTTTAGGGCAAACGATACAGCCTACTCTCTCGCTGTGTTCATACTCTGGATTGACAGGTAACTGGTGAGAGTGAATGTAATCCCATACATTATCTTTGGTCCAATCGACAATGGGTAATAGCTGTATTACGGATGCAGTTCCGGTGCTTTGGCAATTCTCCTTAAAATATTCACTCACCTCGACGCTCATCTTCTTCTTCGTTGTTTTGTTCTTGAATGAGATTGTCGTTCTTGATGCTCTTTTTCTACTTTCTTGTCTTCGCACGCCTACAATACTGCATTTATCTACATACTTCGGATTATGCTTGTAGTTATCACAACAGAATGCTTTTTGAACAGTAGGAAGAAGGCCATGGATTTTGATGTTCTCTATAAATCCATATTTATAGTCTCTACGCCAAATTACGTCAGGATAATGTTCGCGGATAAATCGGAGAGTTATGGGCGATTCAAATGTATGGTTGAAGTAGGCTTTGAAAGATATGCCCGACCTCTTACATAGATCGTATACGACTTGGCTGTCTTTTCCTCCAGAGAATCCAAGGCACACCTCGAACTTCATCTTTTCAGCCAGCTTTGCGAATTTCTGTATTCGCTCTATGGCTATCTGCTCTATTTCTGTTTGAAATATATCCATCACATTCAAAACAAACTCCCCTGTACCAGGGTTTGACTGTTATTTAATTTTATTTCTCCGAGGCATTCGCGACGGAAGCGTTCGTCAGCCAGGCGGAAGTATTCTTCATTGATCTCACATCCCACGAAGTCGTATCCCATCTTGTAGGCCGCTATGCGGCTGCTGCCGCTACCGAGGTGCGTATCAAGGATTTTACCCCCCCCCTATGCCGAAAGTGCTTAATATATAAGCATATAGCTCCACAGGCTTTTGTGTGGGGTGTATCTTCTGTTCGCGACCCGACTTGGGTATGGTAACGAGCTTGGCAGGCTTGTCGTAGCTGGTCCATGCCATCTCGCACTGCGAGAAATTCTCCCACACCTGCTGTTTGTCCCACACCACGATGCAGCGCGTAGGCGGTAGCGGGAAGTAGTTGCCGCCCCAAATAATCTGATGCTTGCTCACGCGACGCAGCTCACGGAAATACTCTTCGGATGGTGCCACGTCCCACTGCTGTATATTTCCGCGATTGAGGCAGCGGCCCTTCAGCTTACCGCTCCCCTGCGTACTCTTAGGCGACAAGCCGTAGGGAGGGTCCACGATGGCAATATCGAAGTACCCGTCCGGCACGGTAGCCATGTACTGCATGCAGTCGATGTTGTAGACTTGGCTGAGAGGCATACTCAATCTTCACTTGATAACGTCCCTGACTCATCTTCCTGAATGAATCTCAGCGCAGCCTCGAAGGTCTCTTCCGAGCAGCCCGTGAGGTCAGGGCACAATGCCGAGAGGTCGAACGACGAGCGCACATACACCCACTCAGCCCCCACGACAAAGAACTGCGGCACCACCTGCTTGTTGTACTGCGGGTCCTTGGGGTCGAAGCCGAATGCCTCGCACACCTCCTTGTCGGTCACATGGGGCAGTGCCGCCATCTTCTTTGCCAGGCGCAATCCGCGATTGTACTCGGGATTGGGTGCACACTCTTAGTTACCATCCCTATCCTGCGCCACCACCATGAGCGCCTTCTTTGCCTTGGGCGGATTCTTGAAGATGAAGCGCCAGATACCACCTGCCGCGTAGCGAGGATCTCCTATCCACTCGTCTGCATGCATCTCCAGTGCCAGCTTGGCGGCAGCCTGCATAACCTCCCCATAGCGGTCGGTAAGGCGCACCAGCTCCTTGCCCAGTGCTGACGACTGCGCAGTGACGTAGTAGTATATAGTATTCTCTGCCATGGCTAATAAGGTCTAATACCTACAAGATCCTGAAACAATGATACTACGCCGTAGGCGAAACAGAAGAGAAAGGCGGCTACGAACAGCAGCACCAAACATCCCCACAGGGTGTTCTTAGATTTTTCTTTCATACTATATAATTATCAAATTTTAATTTTCAATTATCAATTCAAAAAGGCCCGCGACTCTCGCGAGCAGCGAGCCGAAGGGTGACAAAAATACTAAAGATTCATTTAACGTAAAACACGAACAAAAAAAGTTTTTCCTCCGCAAATATACGCGAATTATTTCCACTGCGCAACATTTCGAGCAATTATTTCGCGCTCGATGCAAGCAAAAACGCAATTTAGCGGTGGTTCACCATCGCTTCCACCTCGCGCTCCACCTCGCGCATCTCAATCGCCATGGAGTATTTATGCTTCACCCTGTCCTGGTGCTGCGCTGCTATGCGGCTTACGGACTGCCGCGACAGGCCCGTCATGTCCACCACCTCATAGTTGGCATACTTGCGCAGCAGCAGCGACACCAAGATGCTGCGCATGTCGGCGCACATCTCCGAGCGCCCTCCAAGGATTTCCGCTTCGGTATATCCACTTCGTCTCTCGATGATCTCCATTACGGTCTGATAGTACTTACTCATAGTCAAGGTATTTTTCTGCACAACAAGAACCACCGCTTTTTGGTTCGCTCTGTCCTTCATCCCCGACTTTTTTCGGTGTAATTTTGTTGTAGGAATAAAAAAGAACAATATGGATACATCACCAATCAAGCCTAAGCAGGACATATTCGAGAACCTGGAAAGGGAGTTGGAACTGTGGGGTGCTCGTGTCGTGAATAAGATACGCAAGAACTTCTATACTCTCAAGATCAACACGAAGCCCGACGACAAGGGTTACTTTACCGGCAACCTTCTGCGTAGCATATACTGGAAGGTGCATTCAGCGGCAGGAGGCAATGCAGCGGCTATCGAGTTTTTTTATCTCCGTTACGGAAAATTTGTAGAGCTTGCTGTAGGTTACAAGCTGAAGTATATTCCCTTGCCTGCCATGACGAAGATGGAGCAGATACAACGTCCCGACGGTGCCAAGCGAAAGGCCAAGCCGTTCTTGTCGTCCGAGATTCGTCACCATGCCAAATGGCTACAGAAACGACTCTTCGAGGAGTATGCCTATGCAGGTAACATCTACATTGCCTCGGGATTTTATCGTGGGCTGCAAGATCCGGCAGAAACAAAGCGGTGGATACAGGAGCATCAGCAGGAGCTGCAGGACGCTCAGCTGTTCTATCTTGACTAACCTTGCAGAACAGTCACCTACGGTGGCTGTTTTTTCTGTCCTTCATTTCTGATTAAATGAGTTGTAACTTTGTTACATAAAAATAAGGGCAATGAATGTAAATTTAGACATATCCACCATACTGACTGGTATTACCGCAATTATTGCGGCTTGGCTTAAATATAATCAGTATCGTCACGACAAGATGACGGACTTGAAGATAGAACGAGTACAGCGACAAGAGAAGGAGCGCACATCACAGTTGTCGTACAACTCGGGCATGGTGTTCGGGGCCTTATGGGATGTGTTGCATCAGGCCAAGGCCGACCGTGTGTATATCGTGCAGCCGCACCCCTTGAAGCGCAGTGCGTTTCTCAGTATCCGCTTCGAGGTGTTGGAGGATGGCGTGCGCGAGATGAAGCATACCATTCACGAGATGCCGATGGAGCGTGTGCCCAAGTTCTCACAGATGATGGCCGAGAACAAGTGGATGCTGTTCACGGATATCGACAATCAGATGGATGACCGCGTGGCGAAGAGTATCATGCTGGGCAATGGAACCGAGGCAGTGGCCATCAAACGACTCACCTCGCCAAGCGATCTATGGGAGGGAAGCATCTTCTGCGAGTTCCTGGCACCAATGGAAATTGACGAGGAAAGCCTACGCAAGGTGATGCACCGCGCAGCAGTGAAGATTCAGGATAATCTGCCGGAGATTGAGGAAGAAACCAATTGACAATTCACAATTGACAATTGACAATTCCGTGACACAGCGAGAGTAGAGTCAAATTTAATATAGATATGCAGTCAAAATTCGTAGCGGATTGTTGTATATAGGAATACGAGATTTTTCACTTCGTTCAAAATGACATACTAAACCTTAACCATGGAAGAAGAAAAGAAACAGGAGCGTCTGCGCAACGCTCGCGGAAGATTCGTGAAGCGCGACGCTGCGCACGAGATTACCGAGAAGGAGATAACCCGTGTTGTTAACCGCATTGCGGACAATGGGGAGCCTACGGAGGAGAGTACGCACCGCGATGATCTGTTCTCCGCCTTTGTGCAGAATATCATAGGCGCTATCGTGGGCCTTGCTATTATCATGCTAGTCCTGGCAGCCTTTTGCGGCTGCAGTGCTGGGGATAAGACGGTGTATATCCCGGTAGTGAAGACCGTGGAGGTGCAGACTATCGTGCGCGATACCATCGTGGAGACGGAGTTGGTGGAGTATTACACCGAGCGCGAGACTCGCGACACCTCGTCGTACCTTACCAACCCTTTTGCCTACAGCCAAGCGACGGTGACGAACGGGACGCTGACCCACTCGCTTGGCATTCACCCCGACGCAACCGTGAAGCAGAAGTTCCCCGTGACGGAACGCATCGTCACTATCGTGGACAGCATACCCTATCCCGTGCCCGTGCCAGGGCCCACGGAATATATAGAGCACGAGCCATCGCCCATAGAGCGCACCCTTATGTGGGCAGGCGCTATCGCCATCATTGCCGCAGCCGCTTGGGCGGTGGTAACGCTCAAAAAACATTTTACTTGAATACCTAAACCTTAACCTTATCTCGTTATGTGCCCACAAGAAGAACAGGGTCCTGTACTAATAGTAATTGAACAATTAGTAGAGGCATTCGTGAACAACTACGAGCCAGGAGGCAACGAATGGGATGCCGAGGAGGTCTTCACCATCGGCAAGCTGCGTTCATTCTTCTGCGCCTTCGAGCCTAAGCCAGGCTTCATTGATCCAATAGGCGAATACCTCCGCATACTCGCTGAGTATGGATTCTCCCTAAAAGTCTCCGCAGAGGGAATGCCGGCGATATTCGTAAATAGAAAGAAATGACACCATACAGTTTTTCACCTGAACCTTAACACCGACATACGTTTTCATTTTTCTTGTTCTACAGCTTTGTCTGTATGTAGCAGCGCCCCGTCGTGATGACGGGGCGCTGATGTTTTTTGAAGTCATAAATTGTGACTTCAAGTTGGGTGTATTTAATCTTCCAACTTAAACCTGGCTCCGCATTTGGGGCAGGTGAGGGTGTTTGTAGATGAGGTCTCGTCTACAAGTTCCGCGACGCTTATGCCTATAATACCCGCAATCTCCTGTAGTTTACTCAATGTAGGATTCCCGTTAATAATCTGAGATACCGATGAATGCGAAATACCTTTCTCTCCATTTTTGTTGGTCATTTGCGCTCCAAGTCTGTCGAGCGTCCAACCATGCCTTTGAATAACATCCTTAATTCCCATAATTCCAAATGTAATATATAACTTAAATTTATGTCTGCAAATTTAGATATTATTTCTGATTCCTACAAACTTTTATTGTAATTTATACTCAACATTATTGTTTTTTCTTCCATTTATACCTAACAACTGTTAAAAATGAAGAAATCTTCACTTTTGTTATAAAAAACTTACAAAAACATTTGGTGTGTTAGATAAAACTAACTACATTTGCATCAGAAATAACAAACAAAACAAAGGCTATGGCAACAAAGTACAACAAAAGAGAGATTATGAAGAGAGCTTGGAACTGCTACAAGAAGCACAATGATACCATGACTTTCGCCCAGTGCCTCGCATGGTCCTGGAAGAAGGCAAAGCAAGCCGTTCGCGATGCAGAGATGGCTATCGTAATGGAGCAGGGCCGCAAGAACCGTCAGCGCATGGGTGAGCTTGCTGCATTCTCCGGCAACTGGAAGTACACATACAACTCTCGCTATAGCCTTTACACAAGATTTTAATACCTATTATATATAGTATATGAAACGACACATCACAACCCTCAGCATCTTCGCCATGCTCGGACTCCCCTTGTTCGGACTTTTCTCTACCGTCTTTGCGGTACAGATACTCAGCGCCTCCTATATGCTTGCCGTGGTTCGCGCCTGCAAGCGTACTCGCATTGGCCGACAATTTGTGAAGCGCATGGACGAGCTTTGCAACATACTTTGAAATACCTATTTATATTATATCATTATTAACAAACAAAACAAAGAGATTATGAACAAGAAAAGTTTCACCGACTACGAGATTCGCCAGGAACTCGCAAACTATGCTACCGCCATGTTCAGCGGAGCCAGTCAGCTCACCATCCACTACCAGAAAGGAGGAGCATTCGTGTATGCACGCTTTGCCGACAAGGTGCGTGAGTATGCCTATGTGGCCTACGAGACCATCTGCAAGATGCTCGAAATGGGACAGCATGGAATGGCCATGAGCTTCATCGGTTACGATGAGAATGAGAACCTTCCCGACAGTATCAACTATAACAACTATTGAAGCCATGAAACATTTGCTAGGCCGTCCTCTGATCGAGAGGAAGTGTGTGTACACAACCCACATCGGAGATGACAACGAGGTTGAAAGAGAATACGCAGTGGCACATTATGGCAGCGACGCACAGCGTGTATTCGTAGAAACCCCTACCGGGGAGATAAATCTTCCCTACGAGGATGTTCCGTTGCTCATCAACGCATTGAAAGACTTTATGAAGAGTGATGCTTCGGTGGTATTCCAAAACACCTATAGAGATTGATGTTTCCGCCAAATAATTACTAACTTTGCACCCCACACCCAGTTATATGCTACGCGCCTACCGATATAGAATCTATCCCAACGAGGAGCAGAAGGTCATGTTTGCCAAGACCTTCGGATGCGTGCGCTTTGTGTATAACTGGGCGTTGGAGACAAAGAGTAGACTTTGGAAGGAGGAGAAGAAGAATATCTCTTGCTATGATTTGCTGAAATTGATGGCTGCTACGTTGAAGAAAGAGAACGAGTGGCTATGCGAGGTGAGTTCGCATGCTCTATGTTTCTCTATTAAAAACATGGATAGGGCCTATCAAAACTTCTTCAAGCATGGAGCACGATTCCCAAACTTCAAGAGTCGTCACGATAGGCAAGTATTCCACAGCGACCATACTCATTCTGTAGACTTCGAGAAGGGATTGTTGCATATCTCCAAAATACGCAATATCAAGACAGTGTTCCACCGCACGTTCAAGGGAATCATCAAGGATGTAACCATCTGCAAGGAAAAGGATGGTCGCTACTACGCCAGCATCCTCGTGGATACCACTGCACAGCCATTGCCCAAGCGCCCCGTATCGCCCGATACCACCATCGGCATAGATACAGGACTGAAAACCTTTGCGGTGTGCAGCAATGGAGAGGAATTTGAAACGCCCCACTTCCAACGAAAGCAGAAACGGATACTAAAACTGCTCGGTCGCAGGCTGAGCAGAAAACAGAAAGGCTCCCGAGCCTTTAACATGACGAAACAGAAGATTGCCCGCGTACATTCAAAGATAGCCCATCAGCGCATGGACTACCTGCACAAGGTAACGTATAGATTGACGCACGAGAACCAAGTGAATACGATCTGTGTAGAAGACTTGAATGTGAAGGGCATGGTACGCAACAAGCACCTGGCCTACGACATCAGCGATGCCGGAATAGGTATGTTCTACACGATGCTTGCCTACAAATGCGAATGGTACGGCGTCAATCTTGTGAAGATTGGACGCTTCCAGCCAAGCAGCAAGCAGTGCAGCCGTTGCGGATACATCAACAAGACGCTGAGGTTGTGCGAGCGGCACTGGGTATGTCCCGACTGTGGGACGATACACGACCGCGACTACAACGCCAGCGTCAATATCAGAAACTTTGGTCTTGAGACCCTACGCATGGAACGTGCGGAAGTCAAGCCTGTGGAGTGCCCTCTTGTGGATGACCGCTCTTCGGAGCCTAAAAAGCAACGGTACGCAAGGAAGGAAGCAGGAAAAGTTCGGAGTAAACATACTCCAGAAGTCGCTAATTGTTTAGATTAGAGATAGTTCTCAGTAGCTTCTTATCACCGGCATTGATACCGCCATGCGTTTCTTGGCACCGAAGTAGCGCACGCCGATGATGAGCGTATCCATTGCATCGGTAATGTCGGTACGTGTCTCCAGCTTACCGCCTATGCCGTCCTCGCTCTTCAGCTTCTCCTGTCCCTTATCCTTGATGGGTCCACGAGAAGACATCTTCACGCGGCAGTTCTCCATCGCCACGATGAGATACTCGTTATTCTCGCGGTTGAGCCGCAGGAAGGGGCGCTGCGAGCCGTTGAGCACATCGTTCAGGAACTGATACTTCTGCGGATGCGACATGGGCGAGCCCATCGGCACGAGTGTCACTTGCCAGTGGCGGCGCTCCAGCTCCTTCTTCACTACGTTGTAGAAGCGGGTATCCTCTGCCTCCTCAAGCGCGTAGGCACCTCCCTGCTTGGCGGTGGAGTCGTAGTAGAGGATGACGTTCGGGTTTCGCAGGCGCTGTGGTTCGTAGTAGCGCGTCCAGTCGCCACATAGGGCGCGCAGCTTGCGCTCGTTCTTGGTGAACATCGACGATAGGATGTTGAGCGTATCCACGCCATCGCGCCTATAGGTCTGCCCCGTAACGACGGTGTTGATGTTCGCATTCAAGTCGAAGGCGATGCGCAGCGGCTCTGTGGGTAGCACGTCCACATCGAGCGAGCAGTCGCGTATCTTCGAGGTGGCACCAAGGTCAGGGGCCTCGTACTCGAAGCGGCGCGAGTAGCCACCGCTGGCGTCGATGCCGACAAACTTCTTCGCGTAGTTGGAGTAGATGATGTCGGTGGCCTTGTCATCGCTGGGCATATAGGTGTGTAGCTCAGGCTGGAACGAGGCGTAGTAGCCATCCTTGGCAACGCCCTTCTTGTGGCCAAGAATCTGAATGTTGAACATCAGTTCGGGCATCTCGCGCTTACGGTCGGCAAAGTATTTCTCTCCAAGGATTTCTACGTTCTCCAGTGAGGAGAAGTTGTAGAACACGCGCGACTGACAGCGCAGACGGTTGAGCTTGTCGAGGAACGCTTTCGCTTGTCCCAGTTCGGGGCACACATTGAGTTCGGCAATCATCTCGGCAATCTGCTCGTTGATTTCCTGCGTCTGGTCATCCTCGGCCTTCTCCCATTCGGCTTGCGCCACGGTGATGGCAGCATCGCTCACCCACATCTGCGACAGGTAGTAAGGGTTCTCGTTGCGTCGCCATCCGGGGTGGTCGTAGGTGTCGCCACGCAATGTCGGCATCACCTCCTCCTGTACCTTGCGCCAGGGCAGGTAACGGGTCTCGTCGGAAATTATGTATGCCGCGTTAAATCCGTTCGCACTGGCCTTGATAGCCATTGACACAAGGTAGGTGACGGCTCCCGTATAGCAGTGGATGACATTCTCCCACACACGCGGCTTCTTGATGGGCATGGCGAAGGCTCCCGACGACACCAGTTTCTTGGGCGCTTGACCACGGAAGAAGTGTATGCCCTCGCGCCAGCCAAACTTCTCGATACCCGAGATCACCTGCGGCATGGTCTTCGTGTAGAGCTGCTTC
>JAEIGA010006548.1_pt1 | contig 17740 bp, 23 predicted proteins | sample 9270691 | NCBI WGS metagenome assembly JAEIGA01 (sample SAMN17057246, study PRJNA624740) | gut metagenome | biome: biome; isolation source: fecal sample | host: Bos grunniens | place: China: Xizang | collected 2019 | reverse complement strand
TTCACAAAATGTCACCCAAGCAGAACACCCCCGGGAGATCATGTCTACCGGAGGTGTCCAAATGGCCTGTGTGGTGAACCGAGATGGTTGCTTGATGGCCTAGAAGGTATTATAGCATATTTAGCAGCGATCCCAGCCGAGATATCTAACATCTATTGCACAATCTTCAAGTTGGCTTTCACGCATACCGAGCTTTCTTGCATAGTATTCAAGCGCGTTTTCGTATTTGTCATTGAAATCGTTCCAGGCTTGATCGTCGTTTGCATCTAAAGCGTCGTTCATGCGATCGTACCAAAAATTAATGGTTTCGATTGCGCTTTTGATTTTGGTTTCAAATGTAGCGGCCATTTCAGGATCCTTTCTATCTTGTTTACCTTACATGACCATACTACTCTTATTATTTAACACTGTCAAGTAATTATTTTCATAAACTGAAAGAATCTCCGAGCGCAACCAATACAAGCGCGATAATGACAAGTGCGGGTGCAATGAGTGTGTCTAACATTCTATTTCCTCGGCTGTCGATTCGGAATATTTAAGCAACGCACCGACCAGCACACCGACAGCAGTAATAGTTGTTACAACGGGTGTTAGATCATAACCCCATGCGGTACCTACAACACCAATGAAGGTTGCAATGGCAGGACATGCGATAAGTCCAAACCATTTCAAGAATACGTAGACGTTATAAGGAATCAGATAATTCATTTTTCAATTCCTCGAATTTCTCTTCGATTTGTTTTACAAGGTATTGAACCATTTGTTCGTTCTCTCGGTCGATTTTGTTCCAGTGGTAATATTGAACTTCGACGTAAACCCATGCGGCGAATAGAACGATTGCAATTGCAGCTAGAACCCAAAAGCAAACTGCAAGCACGAAACACGGCATGTTCATTTTTCATCTACCTCCATGTCGAGTTTATTTAAAACCCTATCAAGTGTTTTGTCGATTCGCTCCAACGTGCTTGTCAGTTTCGTTATCGTTTTATCGTACAAGTAGAACATTGCACAACATGCCACAATTGGAAATCCTACCGAACCAATTGCCTGAATGATTCCGTTAACATCCATTGAAATCAATCCGTTCTGGTCAACTCATGAGGTCGTTTACAATCCTCTGCACTATATCGGCATTGTATCCTGCACCGATTAGGGCGTTTGTTCTGTTCCATCCATTACCCCAATCTCCCCGGATGCATTCTCTAGCACGATTATAATATTGGTTTACACGTTCTTGCACGTCATTGTACTTCGAGCCCAAAATCCTTTGCCGTTCTGTACCTGTTCCATATTCACCGAGAATCGTTTCCACAGCTAGATCGTCAATTGATTTAACGGGTTCGGGATTCGGTTCGGGTTTCAGATCTGGTAACGGCTCGATATCCTGCAAAGGTGCACCCGCATATTTCATCCATGCGTTAGCGTCCATATACGCAATGTTGCCGTCGAGGTTTCCATTATAACCAGGTAGCTGCAACGAACTTGTGAACTGCCATATCGCGCAGAATTCCCATTCTCCGATTGAATAGGGCATATCGTCGTTCGTCCATGTTTCGGCGGGATATGGATAACCCGCAAGCCATAAACCGCATGTTAGCGGAATCCAGGAATCGTTGAATTCAGGAACCATGTACGCGCTGATGTAGAGCATAGGCCAAACGCCTGTTAGCTCATGTACCTTGCTCATGAACAGTTCGCACCATTCGCGGTTATTCCAATTCGCGGTTTCATAATCGAGAACAGGAATGCCGTTGCCGAAATAGTTCCTTGTTTCCTGTACAAAGTAATTTGCTTCCTCTACGGGGTCGTTTTCACGCGCGAAATGGTAGAAACCCCACAAGATACCGTTTTCCAGACAGTTTTGGATGAAACCATCACAAGATCTGTCGGTGTACCCGATTCCCTCGGTGGCCTTTGCAATGCAGAAATTAATCGAAAGGTCTGATGGGATTAAACCGCTTTGCCAATTTGATACGTCTATTCCATGCATCATTTTCATTCAACTCCTTGTAGTTCCTTCGGTAGTTCGGGCATTCGTCCAACGAATAGAAAAAGTAGTTCGAGCAATTGCCGGGTTTCCCTTGCTCGTATCTAGGGCATTTTTCGTTATCGCATATCACTTTTCCGACCAGGCTTCCTATCTGCTGTTCCTTCCAATGCCTTGTACATCTTAACGTCTGAAATCGGAACGAGCGCGTTTGCTCCAACGTATTTCACACGGAAGCGGCCTTTCTTGATGAGTTGGGAAACCCTTGCGCGCGACAAGTCGAGGTAGTTCGCGGCATCTGCAGCGGCTAGATACTCGCAATTATCAATTACAATAGGTTTCATCTTGTCTGCTCCTTTCATCCTGTTATAATTGACAGTGTGAAGTATATCACGATATGAGGGAAAGGCGGTTCATATGTTACCGATTATAGCGGCTGCAGCACGTGCAGGGGCAACAGCTGCGGCTCGTTCGAAAGCTGCAAGCGCCACCGTTAAAGCTGCAAGGGCGAAAAAGGCATCAGATGAGGTTTACAACGCGCGGCGAAGGTACACCCGCAAAGCCGAACGTTACATTAAACAGGCTGATTCTTCCTATGGTGCAAGCCGCGAACGCTATATCGAACTTGCGAAGCGCGAAGCTGAAAAGGCGCTTTCGACCTATGACAAGGAACCTCCATTTCAAAAGCTCTCGAAGGGTTTGCAGCGTGTGGCACTTGAGACCGATGCGCAGTTTTCCAAACCTGCGAACGACGCGCAGCGTCAAAAGCTGATTTCGAGGTCGAAACGAGCGCTTGAATCCAACATTCAAGATAGGCGCGAGTACGAGGGGCGCGCGATAATGTCAAGCTCTGTCGGGTCGAGGATCATTGCATCGCTCGAACCTATCTGGCGCGATTATGCGTCAATTAATCCTGAAACGGGGAAAACGGAAATCGACTGGTCTGCAGCATCGAAAGCGATATTCGAGCATATGAGCCGACAAACGGGAAAACCCGTCAATGATTGGTTGGGCGTTATCGAAGCATTCGAGAACAATCCCGAAATCGGCGGGGATCTCTACAAAGACCCGAAAAACGATATCCGTTATGATGCGGTTGTGCAAGCTGCACAAGCGGCATTTAATTTGTAATGGGGCGCGATAGGAAACCGTATCGGATAATAGGCGCATACGATAGCGAAACGACGAACGTAAACGAGAACGGAACGCACAGGGCATTCCCGATATTGCATCAATTGGGAACACTCGATTGTCCCGTCGAAACACTCGATTCCGATACGGTAGAACAACATGTGAATATTGAATTGTACCGTCATGCGGTAGATCTTTACGCAAGGTTGAACGAGATAGCGGAAACGGGGTTTCCATACGTTCCCGTGATATGCTGTCACAATTTATCGTTTGATATGTACGGCCTTAGTCCCTGGCTCGATTCGTTGGAAAATGTTAGGGTTCTGGCGAAATCTAAGCGCAAGCCGATTACCTTCACCGTTTGCGACAATGAGGGGAATGCGCGTCTGGTCTTATGGGATACGCTCGTTTTCACGGGTCAATCCCTCGATAGCATGGGGCGCGATTGCGGCTATCTGAAAGCATCGGGCAAATGGGATTACAATTTGATTCGTTCGCCTGAAACCCCATTGACGGATGATGAAATCGAGTATTCGAAGAAAGATATCTATGCGTTGTTGGCTTACATGGGGTGGTGGCTGCAGCGAAACCCTGATATAGAACCTGGAAAACTTGGTTTGAACGTCGTAACGAAAACGGGCGTTGTGCGCGAACGTCGTAGAATACTTTTCGATTCCAAACGAGGAAAAGGCTGCAAATACAACATCGGGCGCTTTTGGCATTATCTGAACAAGCAACAACAGCCGAAAACGGACGACGAGCTCTATACCATGTTCGCTTGTACCCGTGGAGGGTTCACGTTCTGCAGTTCGAAGAATGCAGGAATTCCGTTTGATCTTGACGGAACCGACCTCTCCATTATGGGGTTTGATGCGACTTCGCAGCACCCGGCGCAAATGGTTTCCCATTTCTACCCGGTGAACTTTCACGAAAGCGAACCGCGAACGCTCGATTACGCTTTCCACAATGTCACGAAACGAACCGTCGAGCATGTTCTAGAACATTACGAAAAACCGTTCAACGTTGCTTTCAATGCAGCTTTCGAGTTTGCGAACCTTCGACCGAAACAAGGCTCCTTGTTTGCCGAATACGGCATCGCACCCCTTGCAAGTGCCCGCATTCTCGAAGATTACAAGGAATTGGATGAGGATAACGAGCAATTCCAACAGTTCAGGGAACATCTTGTGAAGCTTGGATATCAGGATTCATGCAAGAACCCCCGTTTCGAGTTCGGGAAACTCGTTTCGGCCGATACTGCGATTCTGTTTTTGACCGAACTTGCAGCGTGGGAAATGGCACAGGCCTACGAATGGGATTCGGTTCGAGCGGTTGGCGGTTATATAACCGGTCGTTTCGTTAGACCTTCGGACATGTCAACGGTCAGCGTCATGACCTTTTACAAGGCAAAGAACGAGTTCAAGCGTGCACGTGAAAGTTATTACAAGACGGGAACTATTCAAAACGGCGATATCCTGAAATCGTTGGGAATTGCCGAAAGCATTGTTTCACTCATGGAAACGGGGAATGCAACGGATTCCGAAGTTGATAGTGCCTACCAGTCCACAAAAGCAAATTTGAACGCATTGTTCGGCATCGAAGCGTCGAACGAATACAGGCGCGACACAGTTCTAACTGAAAGCGGTATCGACTATGCTGGCGATATGGGAATCTCCAACGCTCCGAGGAATCCGAAAGCGTGGTATCAGTTCGGACAGCGTATCGTCGGTTGGTCGAGAATTGCGCAGATCTTGAACATGCAGTTGGCTTATCCCTACATAGAAACGGTTGTGAACGGCGATACCGATTCAATCAAAGTCGTTTGCAGGGAATCGAACAGGGAAAAGGTGATAAGGGCGCTCGATGTTTATTCACGTGCAGTTGACAATGCAAAGGAAATCGTCATGCGCAGGGTCGAGAACGCATACCCTGATTACTACGATGAACTGCGAAACATCGGTCATTACGAATTGGAATTCGAGGTGAAGCGGTTTTGCGCGTCATGGAACAAGGCATATTGCACCCATGACATAGACCCACGTGACGGAAAACGCAAGTTCGCTTTCACGCTTGCGGGAATTCCCGCTCGCGCGGGCGTCAATCAAGCTGCAGACCTGTTCCATGAAAACGGAATGAGTTATTCGGAGATCTGCTCTTTGATGCTCGGTTACAACGTCACCTATGCACATTCGGTTATCCTGCTCAATGCTCGGAGTTTTCCCGAATGGGGTTCGGCCTACGTAAGTAGCATTGAAGATTACTTAGGTAGGGTTGCAAAGGTCTACGAACCTGCAGCGCTTTGCCTGTACTCGATGAGCAAGACGGTGAACGATACGCGCAATTTCGAGAACAGGATAAACGGGGAAATTGCAAAGGCGAACAATCCTAACATGAACATGGAACCGGTTGTGATTTCCCGCAATGGTGACAAGTTCCTTATAGTTGAAATGGGGTTTTAAATGACTAGATATTATGATTGGGATGCTACCTTTTCGCGGCAAACGGGGACGCAAGGTGAATTCTGCATCGTTGCCGGCGGTAAGGGAATCGGGAAAACGTTCGGATTGCGTTTGAAATGCATCAACGAGTACATAAAGAAAGGGTTTCGGTTCGTGGAAATCTGCAGAACCAAGGAAGAACGCTCGCAAGTCGAGGACGGCTATTTCTCCAAGCTGCAGCATGATGGCTTTTTCAAAGACTACGTTTTCAAAGTCGAGAAGAACCAAGGTTACATTGCGCTGAAACCGCCGACAGACGATGATGCTCCCGATTGGGAGCTGATTTGCTATTTCGTGGCGCTCACGGCTTTCCAGGTCGAGAAACGGCGAACGTTCACGGGTATGAAGCGGTTTATCTTCGATGAAGCAGCAATAGATAACAAGGACAGGTACCATAAGTATTTGCCCAACGAGTTCTTGATACTTGCAAACGTGCTCGATTCCGTATCACGCGAACAGGCGGATGATACGGCATTTTTCAAAGTTTATTTGCTCATGAATTCTTGTGATCTGCTTTGCCCGTATCTTAGAAACCTTGGGGTAAATAGGGTACCTGAATTCGGCTATTCGTTTTACAACAGCAAATGTACCTTGCTTCATTACGTCGAACCGTGGGATAGCGAGGAAAGGAAAGCGAACACACTCGTCGGTCGAATGCTTGCGGGAAACGATGAAGCGCGGATGATCTTCGATAACGAGTTCAACACCGGCGAGGATAGGGACGTTCGCAAGAAACCTTCCAACGCGCGGTTCTCATATGGTTTGGTTTTCAACTCCACAAGGTATGGTGTTTGGATCGACTACAAACGCGCGTACTTCTACGTGACGGATTCGATACCTAAAGACGCGAAAACCATCTTCGCATTGACGAAAAAGGACAATACCATTGATTACCAGGCGATCAAGCGAACAAGCGAGTATCTCAAGATTCTCTGCGATATCTACTACAAGGGCGGTTTGCGCTATTCGTCCATCGGCGTGAAACAAACGTTCTTGCAATTGCTCGAATTTTTAGGCGTAGTCTAGTTGACAGAGTTAAATATTAGTGCATAATAGTTTATGGTCTTGCAACCGATAAGAAAGAAGGGAATCATGGGTTATAGGAAAATGCGGTTTCCGATAAGAACCACAAACAAGGTCGAGTATCGGGACGGCTACACGTTCGATGCTTGTTTCTCCAACGGTGAACTGTTTGAAATGGGCGTGTACAAGAATTCCAAAAAACAATGGATCATTAGCGACCTTAATACGGGTTTGATGGTCACTTATGGAAAAACTCGCGTTGATGCGGTGAAGAAATTCCAAGACGTTTATCTTTCGAAGTTCGAACGGATTGTTTTCACCAATGAGCATTATTCGAGTTCCCCGGCATGCCATGAGAACTTTTACGAGCATCAAACGGCAGAATTTCAAGCTATGTTGAAAGATGGTGCAAAATGACGGATTTGCAGCTTTCGTGTTTGGTTCTGGCTCTGTTCTCACTGATCGTCGTTTCCGGTTATGCGTTGTGGCGAGTTCGCAACCTGCAGAACCAAATAGACCAGTTACGAAGCGATTTATTGAAGGTTAGGCGGTATCACCGATGCTCAAAGATGGTGGGCGAATGAAGCCGATTCCAGATTGGGTCTACAAGGCGACCAGGCCGCTTAAGCGGGAGACGAGAAGCTATCGCGATGCACAATGCATATCAGACGCCGATAGGGTCAAGGCGCTGCGCAGGTCGCAGTTTAAGAAAGGTCGGTGAAGCGATGAGCGAGTTATTACCATGCCCCTTCTGCGGGGGCAAGGCACACGTGGTGGACGTAGACCCGACACCGCATTACGTGGCCGAGAGCCATTGGGTTCTGTGCGGCACGTGCAAAGCATCATCTAATACATCGAAGGACAGGGACAAGACTATCGAATGGTGGAACAGGAGGTCGAGGTAATGGCTAAAGACACACCTAAGAACCCGAGCGGATACGGGATGAAGCTGACCAGTGAAGAGATAGAGCAAGCCGTCGCCGAGATGAGAGGAGCGCAAATGAACAACCTGCAACACATCGTCAAAGACAACACCAGGTTTGCAATGCACATGGCTGTGGAACTTTGCGAGCGCGGAGACTTCGATAGCGTCAACGAGGCGCTCCGATGGTTGATGAAGGAGCGCGACGACATCGCGACTCCAAATGGCGGGGAAGCAGAACGGACGTGCCGAAACGCAGATGATCACAAAGTAATCCCGATTATCTGTTCGGAATGCAACTGGACGCAGACGGAACCGTGGCCTGACTACTTTTGCCCGAAATGCGGCTGCAAGGCGGTGAAGTGATGAAACGTTACCTATACCAAAAGGACTATCACACCCCTCCGTGGGCGATGGAATACGAAATCGAAAGCGCTATCGAGAACCGTACAATGGTGTACATTACCATTTTCTCCGAGGAACTTGATAACACTCGAAACGCAATAACGTTCACGGCATCTTCGAAAACCCCGTTCGGATTGACAAAGCAGATTCAAGATCATTGCATCGATAGGGGAATCACGTTCACGGAATACGATTTCAATCAAGTCGAATGGGAAATGTCACGTTATTTTTAGGCTATAACGCGCAAAGGGCGCGTTAGCAGGATAGAAAGGACGAAAAGATGGGTTACTTCGCACTGTTCAAGAACGAGGGCGTTCCGTTCATGGAGGGACGCGACAAGGGCGAGAAATCCGAAATCCTCGATAAACCGCTTCACATTGCCGATTTCGGTTTCATCAACGGCAACGACGGCAAGTTCGCCGTCATGCTCTTTGCCGAGATTCCCGACAAGTTCTATTTCGGCAATTCCATCGTCACAGAAATGCTCGAAGCGGTCGAGCGCGACAACCAGCGTCAAGCATTGAAGGAAGTGCAGATCACCTTCAAGGAACGTAAGGCAAAGGAATCTGGTCGAACCTATATTGCGTTCGATATCGACGAGGACGCTACACCGTTCTAAGTCCCCGGCTCCCGGCTGTTCGCGTTGCTAGCGTAGATTCCGACCTTGCGGCCTTTGAGTAGGCACGGACGCGCGACGTGGGGCGGCCTTCCTTCCCTCCCGCCTATTGCAAGCACGGTCAACGCTTCACCGGTGCAGTTGGGGTTAAACATAGGGGCGCTATTGGTTGCATATCCTCCTTGCCGCCGATAGCGTCCCTTCTTGTATAGAAAGGTGGTGACAATGAGCGAGTACATTACAAAATGTAGTGAAGGTGTAGGCATTAACGGAAACCGTTTTGTAATTCCTGATTACCTCGACACAAGCAAAGAAATCGTGAGGTGCAGGTATTGCAAGCACCACGAATACCTAAGAGTTTCATATTCAGACAAGCCGTTATCTGTTTGCACTTCTGAACAGTGGATTGGGGCAGAAGGTGACGAACCATTAGTTAAACCCGACGGCTTTTGCGCATGGGGAGAAAGGAAAGAACAATGAGCGAGAATCAGACGATTGACAATGATGTTACGGCAAACGATAATATTGTTATGGCTTCGAACAATGATGTTTCCAATGTCGCAGGGATTAGCGTCCCAGAAGATACGGCATTTGAGAAGATCATCGAGACCAAGGACGCTATCATTTCGACCTATGAGAAACAGGTCGAGAGCCTGAACGCGCAGATAGCGAACCTTGTTCGCAACGGTGCAAGCATCACCGAACAACCGACAACACCCGAAGCACAACAAGCCACACAAGGGGCGCCTGTACATAACTACATGGGCGGGTTCGGTCATGGAATCGATGCTTACACCGAAAGCGGTTTCGACGTGAAAAGCCTTGGATTGGAAATAGGCAAACACGAAAAGTAAAGGAAGTGAACAACAATGGCTGTTCTCAACTCCACCATTTTGGAGCGCGCTTGGCTTTCCGGTACGAACGACTACCAGCAGCGCATTCCGAACCCCTCGACCAGCTCATATGCCGAGCACGTCGCGGCAATCTTCGAACCGATGAACAACGACCTGTTCAATCAGTTCACGGGTATGCTCAACGGCCTTATCGGTACCACGGTCGAAAGCGATCTCTTCGAGAATCCGCTGGCCGTTCTGAAGAAGCCCGCCGTCCGTTTCGGCAACAGCGAACGCGCAGTTGCGTTCAAGTACCTCCAGGCGCATTCCTACGCACCCGATACCGAAACGCTTTTGAAGGTCGAGAAACCCGAAATCGTGGAATGGTTCTATTCGGTCGGCACTCCTCGCCGTTATGAATTCTCTTGGTCGCGTTACGAGCTGGAACGCGCTTTCACGTCCGATGGCTACGGCTTCGATGACATGCTCACGGGCATGATCTCGCAGATGTACAGTTCTGCAAACTATGACGAAATGAACATTATGTTGCAGATGTTCGCCGAAGCGAATACCCGTTTCAGCGCGCTTTACAATTACAACCTTTCCGCTGCACCAACCACCGAAGCAACCTCCAAGGAACTGCTCACGGCAATTCGCGCGGTTGCAGGTCGCATGAAGTTCCCGACCACGCTTTATAACCATATCGACGTGCCGGTGCATGAGAACGGGGACGGCCTTGTGCTTTTCATCACCCCTGAAGCTATGGCGAACCTCGATGTTCAGGCGTTGGCCTACGTGTTCCAGCTCGACAAGGCGGATATCCAGTATCGCATTATCGAGGTTCCAGAATTCCCGATTGCAAACGTGGTTGCGGCGCTCTGTTCCGAAGATTTCATTTATGTGCGCGATGTTCGCAACGGCATCGAACCCCCGTTCTACAATCCCGAGAACATGACGTACAAGTATTACTATCACGTCGCGCAGCTCATCGGCGTTAACCCGGCTGCAAACTGCGTGCTGTTCTCCACCAATGCCGGAACCAACGTTTCGACCGTCACCATGAGCCTTACCGGTGCAGAGTTCTCGCCCGATAGCGGAACCGTAGAGGTCGGCGGAGAGCTTCCGCTCAAGTTCGCACTTACTGGCAGCGTTTCGGGCGGCGCGGGCAAAATTGCCGTCGAACCCGATTCTGCAACGTTCGAAGTTGCGGCAGCGCGCAGCGGTTCGGCAATCCCGCTCAATTCCCGTACTTACGTTGATTCCTACGGAATTCTGCACGTTCAGAAAACGGGTCTTGCAGCAAACGACGTTATCACCGTCACGGGTACGGCAACGTACACCAACCCGAGCGGTTCGACCTCGACCTATACCGACACGTTCGCGGCAACTGTCACGGCTGCAGCAGCCAAGGGCGCAAAGGAAGATCTTGTTGATGTTGCTCCGCATATCGTCTACACCGAGGAAGATAGCGCGATTCTCAATCCCTCCGAAGTCGAGGCGGCTATCGAGGATCTTGACGACAGGGTTACCACTCTCGAAGCATAGCGATTTTTCTAAATAGCGGAATCGCTGTATAATGGGCGCAACTGTAAAAGGTTGCGCCTATTTCTTTAGGATGGATATATGTCACGGTTTCCACATCTAACAGCGAACGGAAACGAAAGCGCGTTTCCCGACATATCGAACATTCGAACTTACCAGTACGACAATTCCTATGATTATTCGAAGTTCGATACCGTTCAAATGAACATAACGTTGTGCAAAGTTCCTTGGGACATGGGCGAAGCGCACATAGGGAACCGCACCATTTCGGGAATCGGCAACGTGGTTCATTTCGGAACGAAAGCGCAGCGCGACAAATGGTTCGATGATATACCTGATTCGGATTGTTTCCGTTTCGCTACGAAATACAGGGAACTGCACAGGGACAACGCAATCGTCGTTCCCATTCCCTACGATGTTGCAGCACGCTACAACTACATCGCCGTTTACTATGAACCCATGGCAAGCGCGGAGAACCCCATCATGTACGAAACGACGGGCGGCATCGATGCTTGGTTCTGGTTCGTGCGCGAAGTCGAGTTCCTATCTCCGAACAGCACCAAACTCCATTTGCTCAATGATGCTTGGCAAACGTTCATCTACGATATGGATATTCCGTATATGATGCTAGATCGGGGACATGCGCCGATGCATGAAACCAATGTTTCAAGCTATCTTGCAAACCCCATTGCAAACTGCAAGTACCTTCTAGCACCCGAGGAAAACGAGCCCGAAGCACCGAGGATAACGATCAGCACGCATGAACACGTTTTCAATACCGGTACGATGTATGCGGTGATCATCACGACGGCGAACCCTCAAGGCACATGGGGCACAAAATCGGATAACACATGGACGGTTCCAAGTTCGCAAGTGCTCGTTTCGGGTGTTCCGTCATATCATGCATTTGCTGTTCCCGCAGGTTCTTTAAGCGGTTTTCTCGCTGCAGTGCCGGAACAATTCATTCAAACGGTACAGGCGGTGTGCTTTGTTTCGTCCAATATGATCACACTTGGCAGCTCGTTCACGTTCGGCGGTTACACCTGCTACAGCATTTCGAGCGGATACAAACAGGCAACCGTGCACACGATAGCGAAAAGCGATTTCGGATATCCTTCAGAATATGCCGATGTTGCAAAACTCTACAGTTTCCCGTATGCGGTTCTAAGGTTGACCGATCAGGACGGAAACCAAACAGACATTAGGGTCGAGGACACGAACGGGAAAATTCAACTCGATTATTGCGTGTCCTTAGCTTATCCTTGGCTAAAAATAAATGCACAGGTTACGAGCACAGGCAAGGCAACACGAAAAAGCGTTTCTTTTGCAAACGCCACCACGCAGAACATGCCGATTGAGGGCAACTGGCACGATCTTCTCATGTCGTTAGATATTCCCACGTTTGCAGTAACTCAAAGCGCGGGCAATGTGAACGACTATGCCACGCACTACGACAGGCTGCAGCAAGCCACGGCGGCCGACAACGCACAAGCGAACCAGAACGCGAACGCTGCATTGATAACCGATAATGCAACGCTGACGACAACGGCGAACACATCATCTACGACGATATCCAATTCGAGCGCTGGCGACTCTCTTGACAATGTAAGAACGTACAATTTCGATGCTATGGATTCGGACAATGCCACGACGAACGCAACGGCATCGGCAACTATTCAAGCACAAGAACAACAGGCTGCAGTTGCTGCGGCAAGTGCTGCAGCAAGCGGAGTTGCAGGGGCAATCGGCGCAGCGGCAAGCGGTGATATAGGCGGTGCCATTTCAAGCGGAATCAACGCGCTTATCGGCGGTGCTACCACAATTGCCAGTACAGCGGTATCCGTTCATCTAGCAAGTGCAGAAGCGGCAATTGCCGTACAGAACAACGAATACCATTCAGAAGCGGCAACCGATAAAAGCCAAGCAGATACCTACACACAACAGGCAACAGCAACGTCGTTGACGAATGTGCAAAATACCCTAACGACAGGACAAGCGGCGAACAGCGCTGCAACTATTATTGCAAACGCAGCGCGTGACCGTTCGACAGTTTCAAGCGCAATTGCCAATCAACAGGCACAGGCGGCAATCGGAGAACCATCGACCTTCGGAGATTTCCAAAATGGCGATTATGCAACGTCCAGACCGCTTGCCTTGTTCTCCAACGTCGTGACGCAGGATGATTACACCATTAGAAAATGCGGTGATGATTTCCTAAGATACGGATATTCATACGGTGCACAATGGACATTCGATGGCAACTGGTGCCCGATGAAGCATTTCACCTATTGGAGGCTCACGGATTTCTGGGTGAAGGGGCTGCAGATCCCCGACATGTACGTTGACAAATTGCGTTTCTTCCTGTTCGGCGGTGTAACCGTTTGGAAAAAGCCCGAAGATATCGGACGTGTGAGTTTATATGAAAACGTTTAAGGGGAACGAATGAACAATTTCATGAAGAAAATAACATCAGAAATGACTGAAACGGTCGATAGATTGAAACGGGAAAATTTCAAAGACGCAACACCCGAAGAAATCGAAATATATGTCGAATGGTCAAGAATAATGGCTTTGCAAAGTGCGGAGTTCGAAAACATCAGGGAAACGCGAAACGCAGAACTTGAAGAAAGACGCAAGAACAATGAAGCACAAGCAAAAGCGGCAATTGATGCACTCGAAGCACAGCGCGATCTCGCGCTCGCGCGTTTGGAGGCGGTGAAGAATGGGCAAATCTAGGAACAGGGCACGCAACAAGCGCGGCGAGTTCTGGCAAAGCGACGTTTACAACAGACGCGCGGAAGCCAAGAACTTGTCTATGTTGCTATCCCTTGCAGTAAACCGTTTCCGTTGGGTGAACCTCCCCGACACATGCGATGAACGGTTCCTCGAAATGACATTGCATAGGACGGGCGTGGCTACAATCTGCCACGCGCAGAACATGCCTGATGTATGGCAATCGCTCATTGCGTCCCCGTATGGCGATTTCAACGCTTACGGTATTCCCGTTCGTTGGAGGGCAACCGGTTACGACCAGACGAATTACGACGTTACAAGCGATAACGGCGAATTGGTATATTATTCGTTCTCACGCTCGAACCCTTGGAACGCTCTGGAAATCTTCGCGCGCAAACTCACGCATTACGAACGTACCGAGGATATAAACCTTTTCCATCAGCACAAGCCAATGGTTTTCATCGCACCGCAGGAAAAGAAACTTGAACTAACCAACATGTTGAAACAGGTTGCAGGAAACGAACCCGCTATTCTAGGGGACACGAACTTTGCAGATCTCGCAGCGAACGTAACCAAAATAGATACGGAAGTACCCTTGATTGTCGAAGAACTTGCAAAGGGAAAGCAAAACGTTTTCTATGATGCGTTGCTTTACCTTGGAATTCCTCATCTTGCTTTCGAAAAGGGTGAACGCATGATTGAGCATGAGGTTACAGCGAACACCGCACCGACCAACATCATGTTGTTGGATTGCTTGAACGCGAGACGACAAGCGGCAAGGGAACTTAACAGGCGGTTCGGGCTGAACATCGAAGTTTACTTCAACGATGATTTCGAATCATACAATTTCAACTACGAGAACAACCTCGAAGCACTTGCACAGGACAAGATGATTCTAAGTCAAGATGAAACGTTCACGGGGTTGGGGGTGAATTGAAGATGAGCGAAATCAGAATAAAGCCGGCGCACCCTTGGCAGGATTGGGAGAAGTTCGACACGTCGAAATACGACGTTCCCGAATTGATGGATTACACTTACCAGGAAGAGTGGCACGCCGTTTACACCATCCAATTGGGCGAATTGGTATCATCGGGCGTGTTCGATTGGTCGAGAACGGAACTTGATTGGAGCGATAGCGCATACAGTCAAGAACAATACGACGAACTTTGCGCCTATTTCATCGAGCGGTTCAGGTTCAGGGAAATAAGCATCGTTCCCCCGCTCGAATGGATGTATGCATTGAAACGAATGCTCGTATACGAGTTGATGCCGAAATACAAACCCCTTTACGAGCAGTTGGAAAACGGCATTTCCCCGTTGGGCGAAAACGACTATTACAAGGAACGTCATATTTCGAGCGCATACCCGGAAACCTTGCTTTCAGGGAACAGCGATTACATCTCAAGCGGCGAGGACAAGGAAACCGAACGGATAAAGATAAACAACATCGGGGAGTCCTTGCAAAACTACAAGAACACGTTCGAAAGCATCGACAAATCAATTTGCGATGAATTGGAAGTGCTTTTCGTTTCAATGTATACTAGCTACAGTAATGGATTATAGGAGGTCGTGAAATGGCTTATCCGGCACATACGCCAATTGCGCGATACATCGACTTTTCCCCTTCGACTTGGGTGATTCCCAAAATGTATTGGGACGCATTCTCATCCGAGCAACGATATCATGCGTTGTGTAGACAGCTATCCAAGCTCATTGCATACGCCGATCAATTGGGAATTGACAGCAACCATTTGACCGAGCTCTACGAAATGCTCGTTTTGGATTTCGAGAATTTCAAGAATCACGGCTTCGACGATTATTACAAAAAACAAGTCGAGACCTGGATTTCGGAAAATCTTGAATACATCTTCGACAAAACGGCGAAACAAGTTTATTTCGGTTTGAACGAACAAGGTCGTTTTGTCGCATACATTCCCGAAGGTTGGGATGATATAGTTTTCGATACCGGCATGCAATACGGAATCGATACATACGGGCGGTTGATCTTGAGATGGGACGTAGATAATTCAGGAGAAACAGTAAACCAAAGACCAGAGGATTGGAGTTAAAATGACCGTTAGGGAGTATATCGGGGCTCGTTACGTGCCGCTGTTCATGGGCGATTGGGATAATTCCGCAACTTACGAACCGCTCTCAATTGTTCAATATCAGGGCAATTCGTACACGTCACGCCAATCGGTGCCCGTTGGCATTGAAATCACCAATACAGTTTACTGGGCGTTGACTGGAAATTACAACGCACAGGTCGAACAGTACAGGCAGGAAGTGCAAACCGTAGCCGATTCGCTCGATGATGTTGTTGCTAAGACAAAATATTTCTACTTCACAAGCGAAATCGACGATATGAGCGATTTCCTTTCGGAAAACCCCGAGGGTTATCTTTTCGTTGATAGCGATGTGATTTGCGCTAACTATATTTTCCCGAAGACGCTTTCGATTGTCGGACAAGGTGGAATTCTTTCCGGCATTTACACAATCGAGGGTGCAATCGCAACCGATAGAAAACAGGTTTTCGATGTTACTTCGAACATCACAATCGATAGCGAAGTCAACCCGATCGGTTATCCTGAATGGTTCGGCGCAAAGGGAAACGACGATAGCGTTGACAATTCTTCCGCAATTGCAAAATGCGTAGAAACTTTCGCGCAAACGGAACTTGCCGCATGTGATTACTACATCGAGAGCACAATTGAAATCAAAACCTCGTATCGAACTTTGAACGGGATTACGGCTCCTACTAACATCGACTCTTCCAATTACAATGGAACAAGAATCGTAGTGAAAGATGGTGGAATCAATGCGCTTTCAATCGGTAACACCTCTGACCGCTATTCGGTAACGCAAGTTCACGTTAACGATTTCACGATCATCAACCTTTCGCCTGATTGGGAATCGGATTACCACGCTTTAGAAATGCTGACCGTAAGGGGAACTTACATCAACCATATCGTTGCAATCGACTTCAACGTCGGCTTCTACATTTACGGCGCGGTTCTAAGCTACATCGACAAGTGCAGGAACATCATCACTAAACCGATTAACGACGAGAACAACGCTTACGGTTATTACTGCGACTGCGACGCACCAGCTCATACCAACATGATTTCCCCTATCGCATCTCTGTTCATTTCAGCTTGCGATATGACCGATTTGAACACCTCGTTGAACAGCTACGGGTTCGCGGCTAGGGGAAGCAATGGAATTGCAGACCTTTCCATCAAAGACTGCATCTTTTCTGGCGTGTACAACGGTGCATTGATTTCTGGAAACCAGAACGAGTACCAACAGGACATTTACTTCTGCAACAACGTCGTTGACAATGTCACGGTTGGAGTTCATGTAATTAACAACGTTAAAGCGACTATCGAAAACAACTGGATTTCCCTGGGTGCTAGAGTCGGTGTGAACGCAAGCAAGCGCGCGTTGTGGATTGAAACCAACACAAACGGCCTTGTGATTTTCAAAGGCAACACAATTAAGGAAAACAAGAACAACACCAACACGGCAATGGGTGTTAGAGCTGCAAACGCGAACAATTTGACCATTGCAGATAACTCTTACATCAACATTCAAAAAGCGCATTTCATCGGCCCTGCTAACAACGTCGTAATTTCAGGTGAAAGTGTTTTCAATGAAGCTGGCAAAGACCACCAAGTTCAACTTTGCGACATTTCAGATACCAAAAACGCTTCGATTGAAATCGGTGCATATGGCACGGGTTCATGGTTGTACGGAATTACGATTACCAGCGCATGTGAAGATATTTGCGTGCAACCTAGCAGACTTCCCGTATCTATGCTCGATAATGCTTGCAAAGTCAGATACGCGGGAAGCGACTTGACAAACACAAATGTTTTGGACAAAACACTTGGAACCAACATCATGATTCTTGGCAACGTGGTTTAATAAATATGCTATAATACCTTCTAGGCCATCAAGCAACCATCTCGGTTCACCACACAGGCCATTTGGACACCTCCGGTAGACATGATCTCCCGGGGGTGTTCTGCTTGGGTGACATTTTGTGAATAC
>JAEIGA010006547.1_pt1 | contig 17741 bp, 15 predicted proteins | sample 9270691 | NCBI WGS metagenome assembly JAEIGA01 (sample SAMN17057246, study PRJNA624740) | gut metagenome | biome: biome; isolation source: fecal sample | host: Bos grunniens | place: China: Xizang | collected 2019 | reverse complement strand
TGGCGACCGTACGGTGGATCAGATGGTGCAGGCGGCACGCTCGGGCAAGCAGAACATCATCGAGGGTAGCGAGGATGGGCAGACGAGCTCGGAGATGGAGATACGCCTTATCAACGTCGCGCGGGGGAGTCTGCAGGAGTTGCGTGCCGACTATCTCGACTACCTCAATACGCATCACCTGCCGGTGTGGCCCAAGGATAGCGAGCGTCAGAGGAGGATGCGCGACTTCTGTCGTGAGCAGAACGACTATGAGGCTTATGCTCCGTTGGTGATGAAGATGACCGACGAGGAGTATGCTAACCTGCTTCTGACGCTATGTCACCAGACGGACAAGATGATGTGTGCTTACCTGCAGGCATTGGAGGAGCGCTTTGTCACTGAGGGTGGCATCAAGGAGCGCATGTATGCTGCCCGCACGGGCTACCGCCAGGCACAAGATGAGCATATGAGTCAGCTGGAGGCTGAGAATGCGGCCCTGCGCACGGAAAATGCGGTGCTGAAAGCGCGCATAGCGGAGCTGGAGAGGCGCTTGAGAGAAGAGCCTGGAGGTGCCAGGTAACTCCAGGAGTATTATGACAAGGAGAAGAAAGAGTAAGGTCGGTGCCAAGCTGTATGAATGAGTGATTTGACAAGTCCCAATAAGGTATCGGGGCAAAACAAATTTTGCACATCTGACGAAAAGCCTTACCTTTGTGGACAATAACTCAAACCACACACGATGACAACAAGCATACAGCAACCCACCAAGAGGATAGAGTACATCGATGCACTACGAGGACTGACCATGATTCTCGTAGTGTTTTCACACGTCGAACTAAGCTGCATGGGCATCACTACACCGACCTACCTGAACGAGGTGCTGATGTCGTTTCGCATGCCGCTCTTCTTCTTCATCAGCGGATACATCGCCTACAAGGAGAGCCTGGCATGGGACTGGGGCATGTGGAGGACGATGAGCAGGAAGAAGCTAGTCGTACAGCTGGTGCCAACGCTCATACTCGGGCTACTCTATACCTATGCCTATTATGGAACTGACTGGCAGACCTTCGTCACCGCAAACGGCAAACTAGGGTACTGGTTTACCATCGTGTTGCTAGAGATGTTTCTCATCCTATACACGACAAATACCTGCCTCTACACCCCCGACCGCGAACGCTACCGCAAGCGTATGACACTGACACTCCTATTGCTCGCAGGCATACTCTTCGTGGCCAAGATGGGTCTCAAGATGAACCCTACGCTCAACACGTGGGCCAACGTGGGGAGCTGGCACCACTTGTGTAGCTACTTCCAATACTTCGCCTTTGGCTACATCTGCTCCATGCACAAGGAGCGGTTTGCTCAGCTACTCGAAGCACGATATACGATGGCTATCGTAATAGGCCTCTACGCCTTGATCTTCGGGACGAAGAAATACCTTATCGCAACTCATCTGACAGGGAGCATAGACCTCTGGAAGGTGGCAGAGACCCTGAGCGAGGCGCTGATAGGATACCTGGGGCTCATCATCGTGTACAACACCTTCAAGACCTACCAAAACGGTTTTACTCGTGACAAACGAGTGGGAAAAGCGTTGCAGTTCATTGGCACAAGGACACTGGACATCTACCTCCTGCATAGTTTCTTCATGCCTCACCTACCCCAGCTGAGTGCGTTGTGTAGCGAAGGTAAGAATGCGGTAGTGGAGCTATTCCTTGGCGGTGGCATAGCGCTATCGATCATCGCTCTGTGTCTGTGCGTGAGCGCTGTCATACGCACAAGCCCTATGCTAGCGAAGCTCTTGTTCGGTGTGAGCAAGAAGAAGGGATAAGAGGACTCGGTACTCCGACAAGGAAGGGAGCCTCAGCAGAGATGTCGCGACGGACTCATCAAGGGGAGGGGTTTACCCATTAGAAGGGCAATACGGGAGGAGCAAAGCGCGTGCGAGAGCGTAGCGCATTGGCCTGCATCGTAGCCAGCAGGTCACGATTGGCCTCAAGACGCATCACTCGATCTATCAGTTCCTGCTCGCCTCGCTCAAAGGGGACGATAAACCCTGTCACCCCATCATCAACAAACTCGGTGGCATATTTCCATGCGGTGACAATCACAGGAAGCCCCGAGATGTAGGCATCGACTACTGAGCCAGGAAGTCCCTCGGTGTAGAAATGAGTAGGCAAAAGAAGCACATCATACTGACTCAATGTGGCGTAGATCTCCTCGGGAAGTAGCGCTCCTCGGTATTCGGCAAACCGATAACGCTGGAGCTGCTCCATGAAATAGGCCTCATCGGCAGGATTGATTTGCCCATAAAAGGTAACGGTGAACTTGGACTCCAAGCCATGAGTGGCTATGTGTTCACAAAGATGGAAGATCCAATCGAGTCCCTTCATGCGATTGACACGAGCCATGAACACAAGGCGCACCTTCTCAGAAGCCACACGAGAGGGAGCAAAGTCGAAGAATCGGAAGTTGGGCAATAGAGAGACGTTGCTCCATGCATAGTGTTGCACGAGTTCTTGCTTCATGATAGAGGTTTCTACATAGATGCCCGAGATGCGAGATAGCATGAAGCGATGCAAAGGGAGCGAGGCCAGATATTCCCTGAGCCACCCACCGATGACGATATAATGAATGTGGACACGGGACACCGAAGCCAGACAGAAGAGCACAGGGAAGAGATACTTGAGGTTGCCATGGGCAGGTAGATAGATGAGCTTGTGACATCGCACCACCTTGGCAAGCATCTGCAACACAGAGAGCTTGCTTCGCTTAAAGTCCTCGGTATCGAAGAAGTCGACCCCCTCACCGTACTGCTCCTTCACCAAGCGATACACGTCGCGGGTCTTCACCGTCTGCCCATCGAGTTTATTCGAGCTATGTCCAAAGTAGCCTAGAACCAAAATCCGCTTCATACCATCTTACCTACGACAATAATTCCTATAATAATAAAGCAACACGCAAGTGTAGATACACGAACTCACGACATTGGTCAACAAGGCTCCCTCGATGTCCCATAGCCACACGAGAACAACGAAGCCCAACACCTTGAACAAGCCACAAGCATAACTACTATTGCGAATCGAGATACCCTCGCCATGAGATCCTAGGAAACGATTTATCATATCACCAAGGCCATGCACCGAGAAGCCTATAGCCATCCATGAGGCATATTGCCCTACGACTGCATAGGAAGAGGGATAGAACCACTCCACAAAATAGCGGAGAAACAAGATGAAACACAGGCACGAGGCCAGGGTAACCACCAAGCTCATACGAAACACCTGGCGAGGGATGCAAGGCTCGGATGCGAAACGCTTGAAATAGGCCGTACCGATAATCCCAGGCAGGTAAGACAAGGGGGTAGTGAGCGTAAGAGCCAATGTGTAGAAACCCACGTTCACATTATCATCATTGAACAACCCCAACGTAACGCCTGCCAGATAGTTGGTGGCCACCATAGCCAAAGAGCCGTAGTAGAGATGGATACCATACGAACGATTCTCGTGCTGAAGGTCTGTGAACACGGGACGCAGGTTCTGAAACGAAGGACGAGTGGACAGGACAATAGTTAGCAACACACCACAATAGATACCCCATTGCAACAATGTCATCAGTGACGAAGTGGCCCCAAAGTGGCGATACACCACATAGGCTATCGGCACATACAACAATGCGGGGAGCACACGTGCCGTAGCAAGGCGCCCGATATGATTGTCTCCCTGCGCGGTGGTGTTGATATAGTTGGTCAACAGGGGATAGAAGCACACTGGTAGTGACACGAAGAACAGATGACGCAACGTGGGGGTGCGATGGCAAAGGCCTGAGACGAAAGTCCCCAACGCCAAAATGAGAGCACACAAGATGAGGATAATCACCATGATGCCCCGGATGCGACGACTGCGCTGCTCCTCCTTGGAGAGAGCCAGCAGACGGCTACCACTGAGAAAATAGCCAAAGAGAAGGAGCGAAGCCAAGAGGGTAATCAGATTCTGCACATAACGCACATCACCATAGTCTGACTCTGAAAGGAAATGAGTGTTGACTATGGAGGTAGCAAAGCCCAGCAATGAACCCAGCAAGGTGGATGCATAGAGATAGACGACCTGGAAAGAATGTTTGGACAAGCTCTTCATGGCTGAGTCATCGTTTCATTGGGGTTGCAAAAGGGAAGTAATCACTATCAAACATCAGTGAGCGGAAGTCAGCGTAGCTGAAGCCTTCCTTCTTTGTAGTGTCGACCATGAGATGCCGCACGATCTTCAAGGCTAGGCGCCACGAACCGGTGTAGGACTTGAAGTATCTCAAGCAGTTGGCCGAGGTGAGCATGCGTATCAAGTGAAACTTAAACCGCGAGCTATGCATACGCACACAGATGAGGCGATTATGATAGTACATGTATGCTCGACCCAATCCACGGCTATCATTGGTATTCTTCTGCGATGAGCCCACCTTGTGATACACTATCGACTGGGGCACACAAGCCATCTCGACATCCTGTGCCTGGAGGCGCAAGCAAAGCTCATAGTCCTCTTCGCCAAAGAAGAAGCCATTGTAGAACAATTCTCCACGGCGGTCGAGCAACGTGGAGTGAAAGAAGAGAGCACACCCCGACACAAAGGATATGGGATAGGGATCCCCAGGAAGAGTAGACACAGGCTTATCCTTGTAGGGAACTTGACGGGACAAGAAGGTCAGTTCTCCACCCGCAAACCACACTTTATCTTTGTCTGCAAAGTAACGGATACAGGGCGACAAGACCTTGTATTTGAGATGAGCAGTAGCAAACGATACCAACCGCGACAGAAAGTCGGGCTCCACCTCCGTATCATTATTGAGCAGCAAACAATAGTCGGGACTATGCTTGAGAGCTACAGAAAGAGCTTTGTTGTTGGCTACGGCAAACCCATAGTTGGCATCGAGGCGAAGCAACTCATAGGACCTAACGACAGGACGTGACTCTCGATGCGCATCGATCCATGACTGTATGCGGAGCACAGAATCATCGGTCGATGCATTATCGGCAACAATCACAAAATGAGGCTCACTCATCGCACTCAATGAGTCGAGACAAGCGAGGGTATCATCGGCCCCATTCCAATTAACAAGTATAATGGCAGTCATGAGAATACGTGGATTTTAAAACTGAATGGAGATGTCGCGGTAGTTCTCGATAAAACGTTCTCGATGCTCATCGATTTCTTTATCAAGAACAGAATGATAGGGGTGATACTTCACATAAGCACGTGTGCCAGGGTATACGTCTGACAAGTCGCTAGTGTAGAAACGTATCAAATTAAAGTTATAGAGCAGCAATGCACACAAGCATGCCACAAAGGAGACCTGACGTTGCCTAAACTCCCAACTCAGCACACGATAGATCGTATTGACTACATAGACGATGATGAACGGGACGAAATAGTTGATAAAACGATTCAAGATACCCAAGTTCATGGCAAGGCCATAAACGACAACCGTCCCCATGACGATGAAGGTAAAGTCTCTGTCCTCGACAATGCTGTATCGCTCACGCACCCAAATGCATACAAGGATGGGGAGGTAATTGAGAAACTCGGAGATAATGCCTACAATATTGCGCTGGTCATCCATATACACACTGATGAGTGTCGTGAGCTGCTCATTGATGCCAAACATCTCGAGCAATAGCACAGGCAGATTGACCACACTCATGCACACTACAACCACAACGAGAATCACAATCTCCCACAGACATGAGGGGCGCTTGAAGATATACAGAAAAGGGAAGAGCAACATGATCGCTGCTGAGTAATGGAGCAACAATGCGATAAGGCACAAAGCGTAGTATGGCACCCATCGTCGTGACAACAGGAATGTCGTCGCCCACAGAAGCACACTGACGCATAGAGACTCGCGCAACACCTCCATATTGAAATAACAAAAGTAGCCTATGTAATACAATAGGATAGCCGTAAAGTAATAGCGCGGGCAATATTTGCGAAAGAAATGAAAGAACGACACATTGACAATGAACGCATGAATCAGCTGAAACAGAAAGAAATCGTCGTAGATGCTACGCGATAGACCGTTGAGGATATACCACAACGGGTTATACTGAGCCGATGCGAAGTCAAAGTATTTTAAATCCTGAAGCTTAGGACACTCTTCGAACATGCCCATATAGAGCAACGTATCTCCCCCGATGCGATAGCGGAGCCCTGCAAAAAGTATCAGTACCAGTAGATTGAAGTAGTACCAACCTTTCTCGCCACCAGCCTTCACCATCCAATCGTATCTGACGACTGGTATCAGCAACAGGAGAAATACGACGATATATATCACTTAGTCGGCTTGAAGAGTTTACGACATATATTGGCAAATGGCTCCTTCAGCAGTACATACGCTACGGCCAACACACCGCCCAAGAAAGTATATATGAAGATCACCATTAGCTTGCGCATCGATGAGGGGATGGCAGGCACCACGGCAGGCTTCAGTGTGGTGAAGGCCGGTGTAAACTCTTGCACTTTGGCCTTAGCCAACTGGTACTGTTGTGCCCACTGGGTATACAACGCATTCCGCATGTCCTTCTCTGCTTGTAGGCGCTCTCGCTCTACCAGATAGCGTTCCTGGGTAATGTTACGATTGCGGTCAACGTACACGGCATATCGCTCCTGTGCCTCCTCGTAGCTCTGCTTGGCCTCGTTGTACATGCTCTCGATGTATCGACAATCGGCCATAGCCTTGCTCGTACGATACTCGGTGATGCAGTTTTGCAAGCGAGCCATAATCGTATCGGTCATGATAGCTGCAATACGAGGGTCGGGGTCGGTGAATGACACAGAGATGACATTGGTTTTCTTATCCACAAAGATACCCATCCGCCCATTGAGAGCCTCAATCATTCGCATCTGTTTGCGCGAGAGATGATAGGGATCAAAGATTGCCAAGTCGCCTCCCTCCTCAGCACTAGACGAGAGAGTCTCTGACAACCACGACACAAACTTCTTCGGAGCTCCTAGCACCACCTTGGTCCATGAGCGGGGTTGCAACTCGCTGACATAATAAAAATAGGTCGTATCGATAGCCCCATCTTGAGACACCACATTCACATCGAACAGTGCAGATTGGAAGGGCAGTGAGCGCACGATGTCTGGATAGAGCAACGGATAGATAGCATCTTCGCCTCCTATGTTGCTGATATCAATGCCCACCATCGAAGCCAATGAGCCCAATCCTCCTCCCATCACCGATGAGCTAGACGACTCGGGTGCAACGACAGCCTCTGATGTGTACTCCTTCACCATGGTGATTGCCATCACGAGACCCAACATCATGAAGCAAAACACTACACAAAAGATAAATTTCCAGCGCGACAACAACTTACCCACGAGCTGTAACAAGTCAGCCTCCTTGAGCAGAGGTTTCTTCTCGTATTGATTTGTTTGATTTTCCATAGTCTGCGATTATCTCATGAGAATGTTCACCAACGTAATGATTACCGTAGCCAACGAAGCCGATGTAGAACTCAACGAGAGGATCTCTGTCGTCTTCAAGCGCTCCCTATCGTCTTTAGGCACCACAATCTCACAACCAGGCTGCACGATGGCACTATTCTTTCTCTTAGCACGGGCCACCTTGCCATTCATATACTTCACATACACCTTTGACTTCTTGGCATTGTTGTTGTAGCCACCAGCATAGTCAATGTAGTAGTTTATGCGGCGCCCCTTCTCATAAGGTATGACACTACCCGACGACATCACCTCACCACTGATCTTCACCGTGTTCAGGAACTGAGGAATGATGATTCGGTCTCCACTGCGAAGCACCATATCAGCATTGCCAAAGGGTTCCTCAAGGGCTTTGTGCAATTCGATACCTACGGTATACTCCGACTGAGTGAGCAAGGTGTTACGTATTCTTGCCGAGTCTTGCGACGTCTTGGCTCTCTTCAGTTCCTCCTCGATGACGATATAGAGTCGTTGCATCTCCTCGTCAGACATGCGACGAATGAGACGTGCACCTTTTGGATAGGCTTGTGGAGTCAATCCTCCTGCACTTTCGATGAGTTCGCTCAGACGCAAGTTCTTCTGTGTGAGCGCATAGATACCACTAAACAGCACCTCACCCTCAATCGTCACATTCTCCTGTGCATAGTATCCAGGACTCTTGCGCACATATACCTCATCGAAGGGTCTCAACACAAAATTCTCTGCAGCCTCATCGCCCAATGCGAATGAGAAGGACTGTGTGATGGTATCGCTTGTGGACACCGCCTTAGAGTCCTTGACACGACGCGACACATCGACACGTGCTGTGGATGCAGCCTCTGTCATGCCTCCTGCCTTGATGATAAAGTCCTCGACAGACATGTTATCAGCATATTCATATACACCAGGGAAGGCCACCTCACCATAAATGGTCACGGTCTGCACCTCCTGCAAGTCAAAGATGCTAGGGATGAGCAACACGTCATTCTTACGCAGAGGCACATCGGCCACATTGCCAGCCATGAGTTCCTCGACATTGATAGACAAGTTCTCCAGTGTATTGTTAGGATTGCGACGATTGAGTATAGCACGCTGAGTATATGCCTCATCTTTCAGACCTCCTGCACACTCGATGAGCTGCTTCACGGTAGTCACACGTCCGTCCATCTGGAAAATGCCTGGGCGATATACCGCTCCCTTGATCTCTACCATATTGGCAAAAGTCACCATGATGGAGTCCACCGAGACAGAGTCGCCATCGGCTACCAAAAAGGTCTGTTGCTCATCTGCATTGAGCGTATAGATTTCACGTTCGCGCTTGCCATTACGCACAAGTCTCACGTCCTCCTTATAAGCATTGCCCGCAAATCCTCCTGCATACTTCAAGAGTTGAGCCACCGACTCCTCCTCGAGCATCTCGTAATACATAGGACGTTTCACCTTACCCGTCACACACACGAGGTTCTTGTAGGCATCCACCGACACCACATCATTGTCTTCGAGTCGGATACCCGTGTTGGCCGTACCATTGAGGATAAAGTCATAGACGTCATATGTAGCCACAGGTTTATCGTTGCGATACACCTTCACAGCACGCAAGGTACCCACTTCGTTGACTCCTCCTGCCTGATACAGCGCGTTGAACACGGTAGCGAAGGATGACATGGTATAGGTACCAGGGTTCTCAACCTCACCCATCACATGCACCTGTATCGTGCGGTTCTGCGCCAATGTGAGACGGATATCCGAGTTGGCCGACTCGCCATCGACAGACAGGATGCGTCCAAACTGACGTTTCAGATAGTTATTGGCCTGCGTCACAGTGAGTCCACTCAAGTGCACAGGGCCAAGGCTCTCGACATACACGTTACCATCGGGCGAGATGATCTCTTGCATAGAGTATTCCGAAGCTCCCCACACATCGATAGCCACCTCGTCGCCAGGGCCGAGCTTGTAGTTGGGAGGGGTGGGCAGATTGTATGCGGCCTCAAAGGCAACCTCCTTGTTTTGGAAGATACGATGACCGAAAATCTTCTTCTTGTTCTTCTCGTCGAGTAAAGCTTGCTCCATAGCCGTAGAGTCGGGCAGTAGCATCCCTATCTCAGTGCCCATCATCATCTCTGTAGCCACATTGGCGCCCTGCTTATCCTTGGCGCCCTCGGGAGTCTGCAGTTTCAGTGCTCCATTCTGCTGGGGCGCTGTACGCATACGGGTCTTCGCATCCAGCGTCATACCCAGCCCAGCGCTCCCTTGGCTCTCCATCTTGCGGCGGATGCGGTTCACTTGGTCCATAGTGACCCCTCGTTTCAGGAGTTCCGAAGCTATCTGCTGCTGGTCGGCACCCCTACCTTGTGCATCCATCACATATTCTATCACCTGATCATCTGTCATCTTCTGCGCCTGGACATAGGAGTAGCACAGGAGAGACAGCATCAAAAACAAGATTCTTCTCTTCATATTATATGTTTCTTGACTTCTTCGTTAGAACTTATTGCCACTGACAATGGCCATCGCGGTCTTCCACACGATGAGAAAATCACCCCACAATGAGCGTGTAGTAAGATACTCCAGATCCATATCGAGACGGATGAGCATCTTCTCCATCGTGTCGGTGTATCCATTATAGAGTGTCGCCTTCGAGGTGAGCCCCGGACGCATCTTATAGAGGTTCACGTAGTTGGGGTTCACCTCCATAATTTTATCAATGAATACCTGACGTTCAGGACGAGGTCCCACAAGCGACATGTCGCCCACGAGCACATTAAACATCTGTGGCAACTCGTCAAGGTGATAGTCACGCAAGAAACGCCCCACGCGAGTCATCTTCTCACGGCGTTCCTCAGCCGTACGAGGTATACCGTTTTTCTCGGCATCCTTGCACATGGTCCTAAACTTATAGATATTGAAGGTTCTCCCCTTATACCCTATGCGCTCCTGCTTGAAGATAGCATTTCCTCCCGAGAACGCAATCACGAGAAATATCACAACAAAGACAGGCGACAGCACGATAATCCCACAGAGCGAAACCAGAATATCTATCGTCCTTTTTATGCCTCGTTCGCAAGTGTTCATTGCATCACGATAATCCACAAGAGCAATTGGTTCACGAGTTTTATTATTTTCCATAAGCGATGTCTGTTCGGCACGTTACTACTTACATATTATAGTAACGAGAGCGACACTATATTATTATTTTTTTTCAACTATTTTTACAATTATCGCACAAAGGTATGACATTTCCCGTTTATTACCATAAAAAAATGTTATCTTTGCGCGCTATTTTGGGAAATACCCCCTTGATATGTTATTTCCAGATAGCACATAAGCAGTTAAACAAAAGACAAAAGTAAGAAACAAAAAACATATGAAAGCATTTGTTTTTCCTGGTCAGGGAGCCCAGTTCTCAGGTATGGGCAAAGACCTTTACGAAACCTCTCCCTTAGCTAAAGAACTTTTTGAGAAGGCCAACGACATCCTTGGCTTCCGCATCACCGATATCATGTTTGAAGGCAGCGACGAAGAACTTCGTCAAACTCGTGTGACCCAGCCCGCCGTATTCCTCCATTCAGTCATCACCGCGCTCTGCATGGGCGATGAGTTCCGCCCCGACATGGTAGCCGGACACTCACTCGGTGAGTTCTCTGCGATGGTTGCCTGCGGTGCATTGTCGTTTGAGGATGGCCTCAAACTGGTATACGCTCGTGCTATGGCCATGCAGAAAGCCTGCGAAGCACAACCCTCTACGATGGCTGCCATCATCGGTTTGGACGACACGGTCATCGAAGACATCTGTGCCGAAATCACGGCAGGAGGCAACATCGTCGTTGCGGCCAACTACAACTGCCCAGGGCAAGTCGTTATCTCGGGTAGCATCGAGGGCATCAAGCTCGCTTGCGAAAAGCTCACCGAGGCTGGTGCCAAGCGTGCGCTCCCTCTGAGTGTGGGCGGTGCTTTCCACTCTCCGCTGATGAGCCCAGCCAAGGAGGAACTCGAGGCCGCCATCGAAAACATCGAGTTCCACACACCCAAGTGTCCCGTCTACCAGAACGTGGATGCCCTCCCCCACACCAATCCCGAAGAGATCAAAGCCAACCTCATCGCGCAGCTCACCTCGTCGGTCCGTTGGACACAAAGCGTGCGTAACATGCTTGCCGATGGCGCCGAATCATTCACCGAATGCGGTCCTGGCAATGTGCTACAGGGACTTATCCGTAAAATCAAGTAACCAAACGATATGTCACAAAAAATCATCCTCTACCAGATATTTACTCGCCTTTTCGGCAACGACAACACACAGTGCGTGCATGGCGGCAGCATTGAGCAGAACGGATGCGGCAAGCTGGCCGACTTCACTCCCGAAGCGTTGGAAGCGATCAAACAGCTAGGTACTACACACGTATGGTACACTGGAGTCATTGAGCATGCCACACAGACCGACTATAGCGCTCATGGCATCCGTCCCGATCACAAGGCTACCGTCAAGGGCAAGGCTGGTTCGCCCTATGCTATCAAAGACTACTACGACATCGACCCCGACCTTGCCACCAACATTCCCAATCGCATGAAGGAGTTCACCCAACTCGTCAAGCGCAGTCACGACGCAGGGCTCAAGATGATTATCGACTTCGTCCCCAACCATGTGGCCCGATGCTATCATTCCGACGCTAAACCTAAGAATGTGGTAGACCTCGGCGAAAAGGACGATACTAGCCTCTTCTTCTCCCCGAAGAACAACTTCTACTACCTCCCCGGCACCACGCTCGGCGGCGAGGTAGACTGGCAAGACTATACCGAGAGCCCAGCCCGCGCCACGGGTAACAATCGCTTCGACGCCTACCCCACGCGCAACGACTGGTACGAGACCGTGAAGCTCAACTATGGTGTCAACTACCTCGAAGGCGAGCGCACCGACTTCTACCCCTTCCCCTCTACGTGGCTCAAGATGCGAGACATCCTCCTCTTCTGGGCTAAGAAGGGGGTCGACGGCTTCCGCTGCGACATGGCCGAAATGGTACCCTTCCAGTTCTGGGGATGGGTGATACCTATCATCAAGGAGAAGTACCCCCACATCATCTTCATTGCCGAGGTATACAACACGTGGGAATACTACAACTACGTCAAGCACGGCAAGTTTGACTATCTCTACGACAAGGTAGGCCTCTACGACACACTCATCGGCATCATCCGTCACCAACAGTCTGCCACCGACATTACCCGCACTTGGCAAAACCTCGGTGAACTGCGTAGTCACATGCTCCACTTCATGGAGAACCACGACGAGCAGCGCCTCGCCTCCGACTTCATCGTTGGTCATGGCCGCCCTGCCCTACCCGCCATGCTCGTGAGTGCCACCATTGACACTTGCCCCACAATGGTCTACTTCGGCCAAGAGTTGGGTGAGCGCGGTATGGACCACGAGGGCTATAGTGGCCGCGACGGGCGCACCACCATCTTCGACTATTGGAGTGTCGACACCGTGCGTCGCTGGCGCGATGGAGGCACCTTCTCTGGCAAGGAGCTCAACGAGGGCGAGCGCGACCTGCAAGCCTGCTATAGCCGCCTGCTCCACATTGCCCGTGACGAGAAGGCCATCACAGATGGAGACTTCTTCGACCTCATGTATGTGAATCCCTTCACTGGCGAGTTTAACCCTCACCGCCACTACGCCTTCCTGCGCAAGCACGAAAACGAGCTGATGCTCATCGTAGCCAACTTTGACGAATGGAGCACACCGGTGAGTGTCAACATCCCCTCAGCGGCATTCAGCTACTTCAACCTCCCCACACTCGAGAATGTCGAAGCTACCGAATTGCTTACAGGAGACACCCTCACCCTATCGCTCATCCCCGATGCTCCCGTACGCCTCACCTTGCCTGGATGGTCAGGTGTCATCGTGAAGATCATGCTACCCGAAAGCAAATAAGCTATGGAAGAGACTCCCATCCTCAACGAGCACAACAAGCAGGAGTATCCTCCCGCCCACACCGCCGAGCACATATTGAATCAGACCATGGTGCGCATGTTTGGCTGCTCACGCTCCCGCGTAAACCATATAGAGAGGAAGAAGAGCAAGTGCAACTACGAGCTCCCCACGTGCCCTACCGAAGAACAGGTGCGCGAGGTCGAAGCCGAGGTAAACCGCATCATCCAGGCAAACCTTCCCGTGACCTCTCGCTACGTGTCTCGAGATGAAGTGCCTGCCAGCATTGACCTGAGCAAGCTGCCCACCGATGCCAGCGACACGCTGCGCCTTGTCTATGTGGGCGACTACGATGTATGTCCCTGCCTCGGAGCTCACGTGGAGCACACGAGCGAGATAGGACACTTCCGCATCAGTAGCACCAGCTACAACGATGGTCATTTCCGCATCGTGTTTCGCGTAGCGGCAACGATATAGCATTTGCCTCATACACATTATAACGATTACCCCCTCCTGATCAGGAAGGGGTAATCATTTTCTTGAGCTACAGCGATGTCGTTGCTATAGCTTTACTTGTGACGTTTGGCCAGTTCGTCTTCGAGGTCAGCGAGAGAGCAACCCATCTGTTCGGTGAGCACAAGGAGGTGGTAGAGCAGGTCTCCAGCTTCGTAGAGGTAACGTTCACGATTGCCGTCGATGGCTTCGATGACCGTCTCCACAGCCTCTTCGCCCACCTTCTGGGCAATCTTGTTTACCCCCTTGTTGAAGAGGTAGGTAGTGTAGGAGCCTTCAGGCATCTTGGCATGACGATCCTTGATGCAGGCCTCCAGCGTACCGAGGAAGCCCTCGTTGTCGCGAGTGTCGAAGCATGCTGTGGTGCCACGATGACATGTAGGACCGTCGGGGCGTGCCTTGATGAGGAGAGTGTCGCCATCACAATCAGCATACATCTCCACCACATGGAGATAGTTTCCGCTCGTCTCCCCCTTAGTCCAAAGGGCTTGGCGTGTGCGGCTATAGAAGGTGACGCGCCCCTCGGCTCGTGTCTTCTCGAAGGCTTCTTGGTTCATGTAGCCGAGCATGAGCACCTTGAGGCTGTCGGCATCTTGTATGATGACGGGCAACAGTGAGTCACCAGTCTTGCTGAGGTTAAAATCGTTAAAATCCATATTGATATATATTATATAGTCTTATCATCTAGGACAACCTATGATTCCCTAGAAATCCTAGGCTGAAGTTTTTCACATTCTTACCTTTATGCCTCGCTCTCGCAGCGCCTGCTTGAGCACGGGGATGGGTATCTCTCCGTAGTGGAAGATGCTGGCGGCGAGTGCTGCATCGGCACGTCCATGGGTGAGCACGTCTGCAATGTCTTCGATGCTACCAGCTCCACCCGATGCGATGATAGGGATGCGCAGATGATCGGCCAGTCTGGCGAAGGTGTCACAGGGATAGCCCTGGCGCGTGCCATCGTGGTTCATCGAGGTAAAGAGGAGTTCGCCCGCTCCGCGCTCCTGCGCCTCGTGAGCCCAAGCAAAGAGTTCCTTGTCGGTAGCCTGCTTGCCTCCATGTGTGGTGGCGAGCCAGCGCCCTTCGGTAAGACGGGCATCGATGGCGATGACCACGAACTGCGAGCCATACTTCGAGGCTATCTCGTCGATCAGTTCGGGTCGACGTATAGCAGCGCTATTGATGCTTATCTTGTCAGCGCCAGCATCGAGCAGACGACTGGCATCGTCAAGCGTGCTGATGCCTCCACCCACAGTGAAGGGTATGTCTATAGCCTCAGCGATACGGCTCACAAGGTGGGTGAAGGTATTGCGCCCCTCCTGCGTAGCACTGATGTCGAGGTAGACGAGCTCGTCGGCTCCCTCACGAGCATATTTGCTACCGAGAGCTACGGCATCGCCCACATCGCGGAGGCCCTCAAAGTTGATGCCCTTGACCGTGCGGCCATCCTTCACGTCGAGGCAAGGGATTATTCGTTTTGCTACCATCTATTTTTCTGTTTTAGTGTAGTTAAAGGGAGTTAAAAGGAGATAGTCGCTTCGCTCCTTTGGTAGATAAAGGCCAAATGTCTTGTGCGCGGTGTACCTAACTATTGGCATTAACTCCATTTATCTCCCTTTAACTCCCCTTATCTCCTTAAAATAAAATCCTTAAGTTCATCTAATTTTATTCGTCCCTCGTAGATGGCCTTGCCCACGATGACGTGGCGTAGCCCCATCTCATCGAGGCGGTAGATATCATCCATACTGCTGATACCGCCACTCACGATGATGTCCTGCTCGGGATACTCCGCTTGCAACCTAGCGTAGAGGTCGAAGGTGGGTCCTTGCAGCATACCATCCTTGGCGATGTCGGTACAGATGACCTCCTTGAGTCCATAGGGGACAAACCGATCTATGAGCATTTCGATGGTCTGCTCCGACTCCTCCAGCCAGCCATTGATGGCCACTCGCCCTTCGTTGATGTCGGCACCGAGGATAAGTCGGTCGCCTCCGTGCTCGCTGAGCCAACGGGCAAAGAGCTCAGGCTGGCTCACCGCCACACTGCCTATGATGAGGTGACCGGCACCAGCATTGAATGCATCGCGCAACGCTTCGTCGCTCTTGATGCCCCCACCCCACTCGATGTCGAGCGAGGTGCGTGTGGCAATCTGCTCCAACACGTGGAGATTCTTAGGGCTGCTGCTCTTGGCCCCATCGAGGTCCACGAGATGCAGGCGACGTATGCCCACATCCTCATAGCGCATGGCCATATCGAGCGGCGAGGCATCATATTGTTTCTTCTGGCTATAGTCCCCCTTGGTAAGGCGTACGCACTTGCCGTCGATGAGGTCTATGGCAGGGATGATGTTGATCATTTCCTTTCACATTTTCAATGAAGGGGACAAAGGTAATGCAAGGGATTCAAAATATCAAATTTTGGGGATAATATAGCAGTTGTTCCATTTATGATTCCCCCTCATTTATCAGAGCTACCGATGTCAACCCAAATTAATCCGACCATCTGCCCCACATTCCTATTTTATTTTACTACCTTTGCGCTCGCTTATATCACTAGCAACCGATCATGCTGAAAAGAATCCTTCGTTTCTATAAGAATTGGGCGTTGCCCATCTCGATGCTCATGGGCGTAGTGCTCTACTTTATCTACACCAGCCTTCCCTTCCTCAGAGGCACCAGCCACATCGCCAACAAGTTGATAGGCATACTGCAGCCCACACTCATCTTCTGCATGCTGTTTATCACCTTCTGCAAGATAAAGCCCTCCGACCTGAAGCCCTGCCGCTGGCACGCCACGCTGCTGCTGGTTCAGGTCACAGCCTTCGCCCTCTGCGCAGCGGCGCTCATCCTCTTCCCCAACCTTCCTGGTCGCCTGCTCATCGAGAGCGCCATGACCTGCTTCATCTGCCCCACGGCCTGTGCAGCCGCCGTGGTATGTGCCAAGCTGGGTGGTCATGCCGCACATCTCATCACCTATATCCTCTTCATCAACCTCGCCGCAGCGGTGTTCATCCCGCTCATCGTGCCCTTGGTCAATCCTCAGGAGGGGCAGACCTTCGTCACCACCTCGGCGCTCATCATCCGTCAGGTGTTCCCCACGCTCATCTGTCCGCTTCTGCTGGCTTGGGGCATCCGCTTCGCATCGCCCCGCCTTGCCCAGCGTCTGCAAAACACGGGCGACACCGCCTTCTACCTATGGACCGTAGCGCTCACCATGGCGATTGCCGTCACCACGCGCTCCATCATGCACAGCCACGTCGCCGTGCCCACCCTCATCGGCATCGCTGTGGTCACCCTTGCCTCATGCTGGGCACAGTTTGCCATAGGACGCCACATAGGGGCCCCAGCAAACGATGCCATCGCTGCGGGCCAAGCCATCGGACAGAAGAACACGGTCTTTGCCATCTGGATGGCCTACACCTTCCTCACCCCCATCACCGCCATCGCAGGAGGATTCTACAGTGTGTGGCACAACATCTTCAACTCCTACCAGCTCTATCAGAAGCGAAAGGGCCAATAGTCTACTGGTCACACATTTGTCACACTTTTTTCACGACCAATTTTCTGGAGGGAGCGAGGAAATACCTATATTTGCAGACGAAAATCTATTACGACACGATGAAAGCAATTGGGTATTTAATCATCATGGAGATGCTTCTTCTCTCAGCCTGCAATGATGCATCGGGCCTTAAGAAAAGGTATGCGCCTAACGAGGAACAGTATGTAGCGCATGAGTATCTTACAAAAGCCAACAATGTGAGCACCGATGACAATGAGCAACGCATGCTGCTATTCGACAAAGCGATATATCACTTTGCCAATATCGTGGTGCGCAGCGATGCCAACGACACTCTACGTGCC
>JAEIGA010006546.1_pt1 | contig 17742 bp, 25 predicted proteins | sample 9270691 | NCBI WGS metagenome assembly JAEIGA01 (sample SAMN17057246, study PRJNA624740) | gut metagenome | biome: biome; isolation source: fecal sample | host: Bos grunniens | place: China: Xizang | collected 2019 | reverse complement strand
GTAAATCCTCATGAGCAAGTGACCATCTGGCGGTGTACTGGCGTGAACGTTGTCAAGGGCGTGGTTACTCCTGTCTATGAATCAATCACGAGAAGGGCGCAGATACAGCAACCGAGCCCCAGCGACCTGCAGCAGAATGAGAGGGTAGCGAGAGCCGCCCACAGCCTCAAAGCGTGGATTAACGTCCCTGCTGACACGGTGAACCGCAACGCTCAGACAGCTGAGGACATCATTGAAAGAGACGATGGCACCTACTGGCTCATTGTGGCAATCCGTGAAGCATACGAGCGGGCAGGCTGGCTGTCTGTCTTGTGCGTGGAGCAGTTAGAGCCTCCAGCTGGTGTGGGAGGTGACACAGATGGTGATTGATAACGTCGTTGACTTCATGACAGAGGTCAACGACCTTTTAATGTACATCACTGGTATTCCCCAGGAACGGCTTTTCCGCGGCAATCAATCCCGAGAAGTTCTCCCCCGTGAGAATGACTACATTGTCTATACGCCAATCTCTCAGAAGCGTATAGGCACTAATGTGGCTGTCCTCCATGCTGAGAACGTGCCTGACAATGAGAACGCCCCGAACACAGACACCAAACTGCTACAGGTTGATGTGCAGGTGGATTGTTACGGCTCAAAAGCCTTTGCCTATGCGGAGGGAATAGAAACCTTTGCAGGGGCTTATAGATGCAATGAGTGGCTACAACAATCAAAGATGGGGATGCGTGTCCTCTATGCTTCCAATCCGATTGACGCCACGCTGGTGGACGACACAAGGCAATACATTCCCCGGTGGGTAGTCACTTTGAGCATTGAGATTGAGGTGTCTGTAACTGACAAGATTCCTTGGATTGAGGACGTGGTGGTGGTCCCGAATCCTCAGGCTGACCTGCCACCTCCGGGCCCTGATGACCCACCCTATACTGAGCCTGATGGAACCAAGCTCAAAAATGTTGATATTGAATATAAAGGAGTGATATAAATGGCAATTCCTGCTTCGTATATCGTAGCAATCAATCCCCGCATCATCTCCGCAGGCGGCAATGATCTGGAGTTTAACGGCCTGCTTTTGAGTAAGTCGGCCCTCATTCCCATGTCCGCCCCGGTGCTGCGCTTTGCCAATGCTGATACCGTGGGTGATTATTTCGGCCTTGAATCGGATGAGTACAAAGCTGCTGCTATCTACTTCCTGGGCTACAACAATAGCTTTGCAAAACCTCGCCACCTGATGATTGCACGGCGCGTTGCTGAGGCTGCAGGTGCATACCTGCGTGGCGCCAAGTACAGGGGCACGCTTGATGACATCAAGGCTATTACTGCTGGCACGCTTACGGTACTTATCAATGGTGCTGATGTCAGCTTGACTGGCTTGAACTTCAATTCTGTGACTTCCTTCAGTGATGCAGCAGGGGTAATCCAGACTGCATTGACCGCAGAAGTGGCAGGAACTACCTGCACGTATTCCAGCCTTACTGGTGCTTTCCAGATTAATGGGCCCAGCACAGGCGCCGATGAAACCATTGGCTATGCTTCCGGCACAGTAGCTACACTGCTCAATCTCACGGCTGATGCAGGCGCGGTGCTCTCGCAAGGTAGTGATGCTCTAACCACCACGGAAAATATGGCGCTTATCAAGCAGCAGACTCAGAATTGGGTGAGCTTCACCACATTGTACGCTGCTGACCAGGCTGAACATCTTGGTTTGTCCGCATGGGCAAGCTCTCAGGGTATCGAATATCTGTATGTTGGCTGGACTGCAGAAGCGGCTCTGCTGGTACAGGGTAGCACCAATACGATTGCTGACCGTATCAAGGCGGCTGAGTATGGTGCAACTGCCCTTGTTTACGACAATGTGGGCGTGGCTACCTTCGTTTTGGGCTCCATCGCTTCTGTCAATTGGGAGAGATACCAGGGCACCATCAACTATGCCTTCAAAAAAGTGGATGGCGTTGCCGCTACTGTTACCGAGCAAACAGATGCAGATTTGCTTCTGGGCAAAGGCGTGTCCTTTATGGGTAATTTTGCTACCCGCAACGACGATTTCACCTTCTTCTACGATGCCCAGATGTTCGGCGATTATGGCTATATTGACGCTTTCGTCAACACAGTGTGGTTGAAGAATGTCATGCAGGTCAGTATCATGAACGGCCTGACTTCCAATGGCCGTGTGCCGTACAACGACAGTGGCTATACCCTCATCCGTGCTTGGCTGCAGGACCCCATCAATCGTGCGCTCAACAACGGCACCATTGACCCTGGCGTGTCCATGTCCGAGAGCCAGAAGGCACAGGTCTACAACGAGACTGGGCAGGATTTGTCTACGGAACTGTTCACCAAGGGCTATGCAATTTTGGTGGAGGATGCAGGCGCAGCAGTGCGCGTAGGACGTCAGTCGCCTAACATTAGCGTGTACTACACCTACGGCGGTTCCATCAATCACATCGAAGTAGCCAGCACGGCTATTCTTTAAGGAGGGATAACGAATGAGCATGGATATTACCAGCGCGAATGCGATTGTGTCGCTGGAGGCCAAGGGCCTTTTCAGCACCACCCTCAAACAGTTCTCTGCTGACACTTCTTTTGAGGGCGAAGATGACCAGGTGGCTGAGACCCGTATGGGTATTGATGGGCACATGGTGGCAGGGCAGGTGCCTAATATCAAAGTTGTGACCATTCACCTTGAGGCAAGCTCTCCTTCCCTGAACAACATGATTCTGCTGAAGCAGGCCATGGAGACGAACCAGAAGATTTATCCTGTCAACATGGTTATTGCTATCCCGTCCATTGGCAAGCGGATTACTTATAGCAATGGTGTGCTGCAGAGCGCCAAGGACCTGCCGGATGGCAAGAAGGTTCTGGACCCGACTTCCTGGACGTTCCACTTCGAAAGCAAGAGCACGGAGGGATAAACTGTGAGGAAGGAAAATCTGATAACCCTACAGGATGGCGGTGAAGCCAAGCAGTTCAAGATCAGACAGATGCCCGCAACACAGGGAGAGAGATTTCTCTTGAAGTTGCTGATGGCGCTGGGGGCCAAGGCAAATACAGTAAGCATGGATGACCCCATGCAGGTTATCAATGCAGTTTGCTCCCAACCTTTTGAAAAGGTTCAAGACTTGCTTGATGATATGATTAGCTGCATTTCCCGCGTTCATGATGGTGGCATTGAAACCCAGCTCACGCCGGACAATGCGGATGATTTCATCGAAGATGTGCCAACTCTCTTGAGGCTGAGGGCTGAAGCCGTGAAGGTGAACAATTTTTTTCAAAAAGTCGGGGAGATGCTCTCCGACAGCTCCAGCGGAGATGCCGTAATGATAAAGCGAAAGACTTGATAGAATATCCATTGTGTTCCGGCTTGGTGGGGGTAGTGATTTCCAGCAAATTTGCTACCCTCTTTGAGCTGGAAACAATATATTCATACGAAGACTTGCTGACATTCTATGAGATTATCATGGTGAACAGCTACAACGAGAGAAAAGCCTTTGAAGGAAAGTGAGGTGAGAAGATGGCAAGCATTATAGATGAACTGATGATAACCCTGGGGCTTGATGGCAGTGGGGCGAAGAAAGGCATGAATGATGTTGTCAGCACTGTGTCCGGTGGTATGCAAAAGGTAAAAGCCAGCGTAGAAACCGGGCTGGCCTCTGTCTCCAAGATTTTTACCGGATTTGGTGCAGCCATCATGGGCGCCTTTTCCATTGGTTCGGCATTTTCCACATGGAAAGAACAGGCTACCGAGCTGGGGGCGCTATCTCGCAAATTGAAGATGAGCATGGAAGACCTGCAGGGCTGGACTGGTGCTATGGCAAAGTTTGGCGGCAGTTCCTCAGATTTTGAAAGCACTATCCGAGGCTTGAATGGGCAGCTGGCAAGGATGGCCACGCTGGGCAAGTCAAGGACAGGGACATTACTGCAGTCGATGGGGATTGATGCAGGAGAAGTCGGCCGCCAGCGAAATGCCTTGGATGTCCTGGTGGACATTGCAGGAGTCATGGAGCAAATGACGGACGAAGAGGCTCGAGGTGTTGGTGCGGCATTGGGCCTTGACCCTGCTATGATAGAGCTAACAAAGCAGGGCCGCGATGCCATGAAGGAACTGATTCGGCAGAAGAAGCAGGATGCAGTCTACACCAAGGAAGATGCAGACGCTATCAAAGCATACAATGTGGCTATGAGTGGACTGAAAAAGGAGTTTATGAGGATAGCAAGCGTGCTATTTCGCATGATAACGCCAGCATTGACTGTCGTGACTAATCATGTGAAAACTTTTGTCAGCTATCTTCAAAAGCACCAGACAGCCGTCAAAGCGTTCTTTGTAATGATAGCGGCTCTGGTTACTACGCTTCTTATACCTGCTTTCCTGAACTTCTTCAGGGTTCTTATGAGGAATCCTTTTACCTGGGTAATCCTTGCTATTGCAGGCCTGGCCATGGTCATTGATGATTTCATTGGCTGGATGAATGGCAAGAAATCATCTCTTGAGGATTTATGGGTGAAACTCTTCGGCAGCCCTGAAGAGGCCAAGCAGACCTTTGAGGATTTGCGGAAAACTGCAGAGGGATTTATGAACGATATAATTCCTTCTGTCAAAGAGCTGATTCAGGATTTCAAGGATTTGGTAAAGGGCTTGAAAGACCTTGCCAAAGAGCTGGGAGACAGTGAAGGATGGGCAACATTCAAGGAAGCCGCATCTGATGCGCTCGATTTCATCAAAGATAAGCTCGATAGTCTTGGAAAGGCTATGCTTGATTTCCGCAAAGGAACTGATGCAGAGCATGAAATGGCTTTTGGAGCTCTGCAGACCAGCATGGAAACTGGCTCCAGCCCCATAGGTGAGTATCTCAAGGCTCAATGGAATAGCTTTACAGATACTCTATCTTCTGTATGGGATAGTGCTGTCGAAACACTGTCGAGCGGCTGGGATGAGTTTGCCAATTTTGGGTCCGATATTCTCGACAGGATATTGGAGGCGGCCAAAAGGATATTTGAAGAGATACAGAAAATTTTTGATGATGTTATGAAAGAGTGCGAAAAAGCAGCAGAGAGATTTGCAAATGCAGCAAGTAGCGCTATAGGTGGATTGAATAGTGCTATCAGTAGTCTGGCTGGAAGCATTCGCGCCAATTTAATAGGTGCCATTGATGATGCAGCCGCAAGATGGCAGGCATTCCAAGCGGAGGTATCTGCAGGCAATGTAGCCATAATGGCCAGCGCAGGAGACTATGGAGGCGCTGGAAGCTATAACAGCACATCCAACACCGAATGGAATGTAACTCTCAACGGCGTACAGAATGGCCAGCAGGCTGCTTCTGACTTCAGGAACGGGGTTGGTTCGAAGATTAGTTCCCGGCAGTCTAATGCTGGCGTGTGGTAGGAGGGGATAATATGGCTTTTGACATTCCTACCGTAGGTGGTGGCTTTGGTGGCACTAACGCTGGTGCCTTGGGTGACTTGGATGCCAGCTTTCCTGCATCTGCTGACCCGTATGCAGTTGGTGGGGGCTTTGGCGGTGGGACATCTGGATTGGGCGGGGGGTTGCAGGAATCGAAAAGCAAGCCTCAGTACATACTCAAAATCCAACCATCCGGAAGTGGAGATAGTGGAGATGACGAAGCCAGCGGGGAAGGCACTGAAGGTGGAGATGATGGGGCAGCTGCCGGTTCTGCAACATCTGTCATGGGCAGCAATGATGGCATAGCGTTCCAGGCCATGCTTGAAATGTCAGCCAACGAAAATAGCAATCTGCCAGAGGAACCCATTGAACAGGGTAGCTTTGCCAATTATAACCGCACGATAGAATCAAAGGTGCTGACTTGTAGGCTGGGTCTCCAAGGTGAACCCTCCGAGATTCAGAGCACGCTGGACAAGCTAACGGAGTTGAAAGAAGGCACAGACAAAATCACTTTTATCCTGCCCATGGCCAGCTATGAGAATCTCATGCTTGAATCTTTCGATTATCGGCGTGATGACCACACCGGGCATAATGTCCTCATTGTAGATCTACGGCTGAAAGAAATTCGTGAGATTGAGGACCAAAAGACCACGTCCAGCGTGACGGAGCCTGAACCACCTCCAGTAAGTGCTGCGGATGCAGCTGATGGTTCATGTGCTAGCGAAGTCGATTGTGGAGAAGTTCAATCTTATTCTCCTAGTAGTTCGGAATCCTGGGAGGCTGAAAATTCGAGTGACGAAGGCGGCACCACACTGATGTATGATGTATTCGGGAAAGTTTAAGGAGGGGCAGGCATGAAAAAGATTCCATTGCAGAAACTGCCCTCTCAAAAAGTTCGAGTGGTGCTGGATGGGCAGAACGTCACTCTTTCTTTGTACTATCGGTTCGGCAATATGTATATGGACATCATCACTAATGATGGCATTGTCCAGCAGGGCGCAGTATGCAGGAACCGAATGAATGTCGTGCAGGTTGCCAATACCATATTCAATGGCGGCTTGTATTTCCTTGACTTGCTAGGGGCGCATGACCCGTATTACAAGCAATTTGGCAGCAGATACATATTGCTTTATGTTGGTGAAGAAGAAACACTCCCAGGGGGGCTGATGACATGAAGCTGAAGACCATCAGAACAACTATTATCCTGGGAGAAGGGCAATTTGCTGACGGTGACAATACAAAGATTATCGAGGGGCTTGCAACCAGAGTGGATGTCGAGAAGAACGGAAACCCGGAGAAGCCCACGGCCAAAGTCTCCATCTCAAATATCAAGATGGAAGATATGGAACAGATGACATTCTTAGCTTTTCGGCCTTTGCAGAAAAGGAAGAATAAGATCCTTATTGAAGCAGGAAACCAAGGCGAAGAGCTGGGCATGGTATTCAAGGGCGATATTGAATCATCCTTCCCGGAGTTTGCCAATGCTCCTGATGTGACCTTCGAGATTGAGGCCATCACGGCAGGCTGGAGCTATCAAATAGCTGATTCGCCCACCAGCGTAGACGGCGAAGCTGATGCAGCAGGTCTGATTGCTCAGTTTGCTACTCAGGCGGGTTTTGGATTCGTCAATAACGGCGTAACGGCCACGGTGAGGAATACTACTTACAATGGCTCTCCTGTTCAAAAGGCGCAGCAGGTAGCAACAGAAATTGGCGTGGAGCTCCTCATTGATGATGATACATTCACCATCCAGCCGTGGGGAACGCCCAGAGGTGATGCGGTTCTGCTGAATCCTTCTTGTGGCCTCATTGGGTATCCGTCTTTTACCAGTGATGGAATATCAGCTAGATGTTTCTTTGACCCAAAATTAAAAATTGGCGGCCAGGTAAAGATTGAAAGTATCGTTCCTAAAGCCAGCGGATATTGGAAGATAACCAAACTGACTCATTCCTTGTCAGCTTATACATCATCGTCAGAATGGGTGTCCAGCTTTGATGCCATCTGGCTCAAGGAAGAGGAAGGCAAGGAAGACCCAAAGATTGAGTAAAGGAGGCAGGCATGGCTGAAGAAACAGTAAAAGGCGTGGCCAATTACAATGCCAACAACAGTGAATATAATGCCATCAGTTTCCTTGTACAACAGGCCATACGGGAGCAGGTAAATACTTGCATTGTCTGCAAAGTTGTAAACCGCTCGGGCGCTTATGTAGATGTCCTGCCCTTGGTCACTCAGATAAGCGGCAAGGGCGAAGCAGTACAGCCCACTACGCTTTATAAGTTGCCGTATATGCGCTATCATGCAGGCATTGCAGCCGTTATCCTGGACCCCGTGCCCGGTGACATTGGCCTTGCCGTTTTTGCTTCCAAGGACTGCAGCAACGTCAAGACGGGGACAAGCACACCACAACAGCCAGGGAGCTTTCGGGGCAATACCATGGCCAATGGCTTCTACATTGGCGGCTTTTTAAATCAAGTACCCTCCACATTTGTAGAACTGAAGCAGTCGGGCGAAATTGTCATAACCGCCCCCGGTGGGCTGACCGTCAATGGAGATATCACCGTCAATGGCTCTCAGACCCTCACAGGGGACTGTGTAGCTGCAGGCATTTCCTTGGATAATCACATTCATACAGGCGATTCTGGCGGCACGACTTCGCCGCCTATAGGTTAGGGGTGAGGACATGGCAAACAAACGAAGTTTTCTGCTCAATGATTCATGGGACATCACTCTTGATAGTGCAGGGAATATTGCAACGACTGGCGGGAGGTACTGCGATGCTCAGAATGTGGCAAACGCTATCAGACTTTTTACCAATGATGCGTATCTGGCTCAAACTCAGGGCGTTCCTCATTTCCGTCTTGATTTGGGTATCATGCCTTCACTTTCTGAAGTCCGGGCCGTATACAGAAAAACCGCCTTAGAAGTAGAAAATATCAAGAGCGCGGTCGTGGAGATAACTGCCATAGATAACGAAACTAGAACTTTGCGTGGAATAATCACAGCAACAACTGCCAATGGACAGGCTGTAGCTGTAGAGATATAAGGGGGTGTGATAATGATATCTTTTGATACTAATACTGGAATGTCAGCGCAGGACACAGCCACCATTAGACAAGCTATTGTTGATGATTGGACTGCTGTCTTTGATGATGAAAAGGCCACACTCAACACGGGAAGTGAGTCTCCGGCAGGACAGATTATTGACTCCTTGGCGGTGCTTGTGACGGCGAAGGATAGTGAATTGCTGGAACTTGCCAACAACTTCAATCCGAAAGTAGCAAGCGGCATTTTTCAGGATGCCCTTGGCTCCATCTATTTCCTCAAGCGTAAAACGGCTCAGCCTACGGTGGTAACGTGCCAGCTAACGGGGCTTTATGGTACGGTCATTCCTGCAGGGTCTATCATCCAGAACGATGATGGGATAAAACTTGAGAGCGTAGGGGCCGTGTCAATCGGAATCGATGGAACCGCCGAAGTAGAATTTCAGACCCAGGAAACTGGCCCCATCGCCATTGGGGCTGAGTCCTGCACTCAGATAGTAACTGTCATCCCCGGCTGGGATACGGTGAACAATGAGGCTGCAGGCACGCTGGGGCAAGACGTGGAGTCACAATACGCATTTGAGAAACGGCGTGCCCTATCCGTGGCCAACAATGCCCACGGCTCAAGGCTGGCCATTGAGTCCTCCTTGGCGGCCTTGGATGGGGTGCTGGATTGCCTTGTCTTGGAGAACAAGAGTGACGCAACTGTCACAAAGCAGGGCGTTTCTTTGATAAGTCATTCCGTGGGCATCTGCATCTATGGCGGGGCAGATGATGATATTGCAAAGACCATCTATAACAAATTAGATGCGGGCTGTGGCACGAATGGCAGCACTACTGTGACCTATGTTTCCCCAGAAGATGGGGCTGTAAACTCTTATCAGATTGTGAGACCCGCCCCCACAAACGTGTATATTTCCGTAACGATCAATGAGACCACATCAACGCCCCAGGACATTGCAGACCTTATCAAAGATGCTGTCTACAATGACTTCTATGGTAATGACAAGAACAGTGGAAACCTTCGCCGTGGCTGCGGTGACACCATCTATGCCAGCTCTTTCAGCGTGGCACTCATCAAGACTGCAGGCGTGACAGATTTGGAAACCATTTATATCGGTCTCACGTCCTCCCCGGCCAGCAACTCAATCACGCTTGACGCTGATGAGGAGCCGGTGCTGGACAAGGACAACATTTCTGTGACCATTGTCCCCATGACTTGAGGAGGTGGCACAGATGATAGATTTTACAGATTTGTGGGAACGTACAATCCAGAGTCAGTATGGCACAAGCCCACATATAAAAGGGATAATCGAGGCTTTTGCCAAGCAGATTGACCCCACCATGGAAATCGAGGAGTTTTACGAGAAAATCTTCGACCCAAGGACAGCCGAGGGAATTGGCCTTGACATCTGGGGCATCATCGTAGGTGCTTCCCGTGAGATTGAGGTGGATGCGCAGGAGTATTTCGGCTTCTGGGGGTCCAACCTTTACCCGTTCAACGAAGCACCCTTTTGGCATGAAAAGGGCGCAACGAACATCTACAGAATGGCAGACAATGCCTTCCGTGAGTTAATTTTTTTGAAAGCGTGGGCGAATATCGCTGATGCGACGATGCCCAGCATCAAATTTGTGATTGATTCGCTGGTGCCTGGGGGCTGTGTCACTATTACCCCGGAGCACATGAGAATCCGTATTATATTCCTCTCATACGAGCTTCAACCCTATACACTGGCTATACTCAAGCGGTATGGCCTTTTTAATTTGGGCGCTGGCGTAGGATGGGAGTATTACATTATAGACCCGGAGCAGACTTTCGGCTTCGATGGAAGCGGGCTGCAGCCTTTCAATCAAGGCATATTTGCACCATACAAAATTCAAGACGGCGAAGGAGGAACAGAAAATGTCAGCAACGACTAATCCCGAATTGCTTATAATGCCTCTAGCAAGAGACGGAGAAAAAAACACATTGCCGGAAACTACAGGAGCCACCACGGGCGAATTTTCGCAGCAGTATGGCTTTCAGCAGATAAACAGCACACCCCTGACCGCAGGAGGCAAGGCACCAGACAGAAAAGACATCAACGGCGCTTTTAACCTGCTAAGTGGCATTAGCTTCTTTGCCCAGAAGGGCTGGACATTCCATTACGACAGCACCCAGGACTACTACCTCGGGTGCGTGGTCATTGACCCTGCGGACGGCAACCGCTACGAGTGCATTGCAGACATGGCGGCTGGCACAGTAGCACCTCATGCAGATGAGGACAACACGTATTGGCGTAGGTTTACCCTTGCTGACGGCATGCCAATCGGCGCGATTATCCAATACAGCGCCAACGGCGAACTCCCGAGTGGCTACTTGCTTTGCGACGGTGCGGCCTACAGCCGCACGATGTTCCCTGACTTGTTCTCAGTCATCGGCACAACCTACGGCGCAGGTGACGGCAGCACCACGTTTAATGTGCCAGACTACAACGTCGCACAGCGGTTCGCACAGGGCGGGACCGTGGCAGGTGTTGAAAAAGAGGCGGGGTTGCCGAATATTACGGGCACGCTAAATACTTGGGCTGATACGCCTGCACCAGAAGGAGCTTTTTCTCTTACAACTGAATCAGACCTTAAAGTAGAATACGGTACTTTTTACCAAGGGAAACGAAAATATCTCCGCTTCAACGCTTCCAACTCCTCCGCAATTTACGGCAACTCTGACACCGTCCAGCCCAACGCCCTCACCACACGCTACATCATCAAAGCGTTTGACGGGCAGACAGCAGACAGCGCGCTCATTGACATCACGCAGTACGCACAGGAGCTTGCGGGGAAAGCAAACATCACTGGTAGTAACATGGTCTATCATCGTGATGTTATCACCACGTCTGGCACGTATACTGCGCCTGTGACGGGGCTGTATAAAATCACCGTAAAAGGCGGCGGCGGTGGCGGACAGGGTGGAGGACATAACACATCTTATAATTACGGCGGGTATGGCGGTGGAGAAGGTGGTACGACTATTGCCTTTGAAAAAATGACCGCAGGGCAAACGGCTACTGTTGTTATTGGTGCAGGTGGTACTGGCGGCGCAGGAGCTACGAATTCCTCACCAGGTAATGGCGGCCTGGGCGGAAGTAGCATTGTTACTGTTAATAATAATGCGTATACAGGCAATGGTGGCATGGGTGGCCATAGCGGCACTAGCGGCGGCTCCGGGACAATAAACGGAGCACCGGGAGCAAGTGGCATGCAAACTCAAAGCCAATATGCATATATAGCTGGCGGTGCTGGCGGCGGAAATGGCGGAGGTGTAGGACAGCTGTCGGATTCTGGTGGGAACGGAGAATACGGAGCCGGAGGCGCTGGCGGAGGCGCTGGCAACACTACTTCATACAATGGCGGTACAGGCGGCGATGGCTACGTTTGGTTCGAGTATTACACGCCCGGTGCATAAGGAGGTCTAACAAATGTCAAATAAATACTATTCCCCAGACGGCAATCTCGAAGTCTGGGAAACCAAGCCCGAAGGCTACTACACCGAGGAAGAATGGGCGGAGCTTCACCCTGCCCCCGAACCTCCAGAACCGACAGTAGAAGAAAAGCTCGAAGCTCTTGACGCACAGTACCAGCAGGACAAAGACCAGCTCATGCAAGCATATCTCAATGCCATGCTCTACGGTGATGAGGAGCAGATTGAAAGCCTCAAAGCCGACCTTGAAGCTCTTGACGAGCAGTACGATGCAGACTATCAGGATATTGTGGATGGAGAATGAACCATGGCAATAATGAATGATGATTTAGCAAATAAATTGGGGATAAAAAAAGGTTTTTCTCAGCGTTATGAAGATACCGTCTTATTAACGGGAGAAAACGGGCTTGTGACTTGGTATGACGGTAAGATGGACGCATTTAGAGTGGGGATAATTACTGAGGTTGTTGATGATGAAATCTATATAAAGCCGTTTGACAGTGAGCATGAAATTGCGTGGCCTAGAAATAAGGAGGAATAAGTCATGGCACTCAAAGCGAAAAAATACTGCATCAGGTGCGGACACGAAATGTGGTACAGCGAGGACGACAAGCGTTGGTACTGCACTAATCCGAAGTGCGTCAAGTACAAGCCACAGCCTGAGCCTGAGCCGACACCGGAGCCGGAGGACAACGGCGAAGAAGATAGTGAGGAAGCGGAAGAATAATTTCCGCGTACTGGAAATAGGCCGCTCCACATGGAGCGGCTTTTTCTCTAGGAGGTGACTCTATGATTTGGCTTTTGTATCTCCCATTTGTCCTTCTCTGCTACGTGATTTGTTTCCTCACGAATCCGATTGTCGTGCTTTTTGCTGACGAAGATGGGGAACTTCACGGCTTCCTTCACCTTTGGCAGACCTGGGACAACTCGGTTTCGCCCAGCGATGTGACAGAGAAGCATGAGCTACCCTCTTTCCTGCTCTACGACTGGCAGGCTCATTATTATGAGTATGAATCAGTAACAGACTACATGGAAGGCATAGAGCGCAAGCGGTGGCGCACGACCTGTATCAATGACAACTGGACACTCTGGGAGAGATTTCAGCGGTATGTCTGTAGAGTTTACTGGCTTACTCGTAATTGTGCATACGGCTGGTGCTTCTACGTGTTCGGCAGGTGGGCGTTTGCTGAATGCGCCGTAGAGCATGAGCAGCGCAAAGATGACCGCCACTACATACGTTATGGGTGGGATGACTCTCAGCCGATTTGGTGCAGAACATGGTGGCTCAAGATTGACTGGTACTGGACTACGCACATACACACGGACGCATATCTTGGATGGAAAATCAACTATCCGTTCGAGGGTGGGCAGTACAGCATGATAGCGCATCGGTTCGTACCGATTAAATATAGCAGGGGGTGATGCCTATGGAGTGGCTGAATACGGCAGTGCAAATCAGTGTAGTGGCAGGATTTATCGGTGGCGTGTTTACATATGTGGTTCTTCGGCCTCTCAATGCCACGATTACGGATTTGCACTATGCTATACAAGACCTGCGAAAAGACCTGCGAGACAGCGAGGAACGCAGGCATATGATGGAAATAAGACTGGCCGAGGTTGACCAGAGGGCAAGAGTAGCGCACTCTCGCTTAGATGAGCTTGTTAAATACTGCCAACGGAATGGGGCAAACATCTTTATGCACGAAAGGGTTGGTGGCGATGAGTTGGAGCACAGATAAGATTATCGCTATTGGCTTGCTGGTATGCTTTGCGGCAAGCATTATACTTGGCGGGGACAAAGACCTGCAGAGCCTCTTGGCAGGTGGTCTGCTTGGCTTCTTGTCTCGCAATGCAATCCATCAGGAGGCTGAGAAGAAATGACATGGGAGGAAGAGGTTGAGCACGTAAAAACCGAACACCCAAGAGTGTGGGAGTGGCTTCTTGGCGTGGATAGCATGGAAGTATCTCTGCCACACTTTGACGATGATGACGAACCGCATTATGAGAGGAGCAAGACAATGACATACGGAATAGATGTAAGTGAAAACAACGGGAATGTGAACTGGCAGGCCGTGGCTGACGCAGGCATGAAGTTTGCTATTGTCCGTAGCTCTTATGGCAGGTACGCCAAGGATGAGGACTTTGTGCGGAATGTCAACGGCGCTCATGATGCGGGCCTTCAGTGTGGTGCGTATCATTATAGCTATGCGCTGACTCCCGAGCAGGCGCGCCAGGAGGCTCGTAATTGCAAACAAATTATCGACGAGGCGGGGGTGCTGCTCGAGTTGCCGGTGTGGTTTGACATGGAAGATGCTGACGGATATAAACGCAGACATGGTTTTGACTTTTCTGCTGACAATGTGACGGCTATTTGCAGGGCTTTTCTCGATGAGATCAAACCGCTGGACTGTGGCGTGTATGCCAGCCTGCACTGGCTTGAGAATTACATTGATTGGCGCTCCCTGGGCTGTGCTGTCTGGAACGCGCAGTGGAGTGACAGGGACGACATCCAGGGCTATATGTGGCAGCACACGGACACTCTCAACATTGGCGGCAAAGCGTTTGATGGCAATATCTTGTATCACGACATCTAAGGAGGCAGTATCATGAGTAACTGGACAGACTTTAGGGACAGCGTTTTGGATGCTATCAACGTGGAAGAGATTACGGATGATGTCAAGCAGGATTTTACTCGCTGGCTTCTGACAAACCTGCTCCCTGCTCTCAAGCCTGCTGCTGAGAACTTTGTTGACCAGGTGCGAGCCCAGGCAGCCAACGAGCAGGGCTGGTGCAAAGTGCGGGATTTGTTTGTCTTGCCGTTTGTTGTCGAAGGCGGATTGTGGCTCATCGAGAAGGCATTGACCAAGAGCTTGACCACAGAATGACCACAAGACTTTTCAAAACCACCGTTTTATGTGATAATAGAAGCGAAGATAAGTCACTAAAAATAATGTAAGCAAACAGTAGCAAGGAAATTAGATTCTCAGAAGGGATGTATAAAAAGAGCCGTAAGCCCTTGATTTATAAGGACTTACGGCTTTTGTTTTGTCTCTGTGACCACAGTTTGACCACAGTTAGAGCGAATTAAGCGTTTCCGTTATCAATTTCTCGCTGTCTTGCGTGGCGTGGCTGTAGATTGACAGGGTGATCTGTGGCGATGTGTGACCCAGCCGTTTGCTCACTGCGGTGACAGGCACGCCCTTGGCGAGTAGCAGGGAAGCATGGGCGTGGCGTAGGGCATGGATAGTAAGTGGTCTTACTCCAGAAGCCCTTACGGCTCTCCTGTAGTGATAGAGACAGGTAGTGTATGTGACAGGGAAGATGTGCTGCACATCCGGCAGGCCGTCACAGACAGCTTGCAAGGGAGACAATGCCACGTCCGGCAGGGAAATGGTGCGGATACTGGCCTTGGTTTTCGGAGTTGTGACTTCTCCCGTCCTGCTACGTGTCTTGGTGATGCTGATGGTGTTGCCGGATATGTCTTTCTTCTCAAGGGCAAGAGCTTCGCCTATCCGCATACCACTATAAAAAAGCAAGATAAACAGGCTTCTGTATAGTGGGTGTTGCACTTCTTGCAAGAACCTATCAAATTCTGCCTTGTCCCAAAACTCTATGCGCTTCTCCATCTTCCCAGGGTTGCCCGTCACGCTGAACGGATTACGCTGGAGGCCGTAGTATTTGACTGCAAAGGCCAGCAGGGATGACAATCTGCGGTTTATTGTCTGGATCGTGGACGGTCTGAGTTCTCCACCGTCTTTTTTCTTGACGGTGGCAAGGAGATTCTGCCATTGTCTTATCGCATTTGGCGTGAGGTCAGACAGCTTCTTCTCTCCCAGGTACGGCAGTATATAAGTGCGGAATGTCATTGCAAACATAGACAGGGAGGATTCTTTTATATGTTGCTTCCTGTCCTCTAGATATATGCCTGTGAGGCTCTGTAGGCTCATATCAGCGGTTCCAGATGCCTTGCGGATATATTCCTCTTCCCACTCCTTTGCCGCCCTTCTGGTGGCGAATCCTCTCCTTGTAGTCTCGCGCCTGTTCCCTTGCCAGTCTGTGTATCGGAATTTTACATACCAGGTGCCTCTGTTTTTATCTTTATATGCGGACATTTCACCACCTCCGTGGTATAATAGATACATCAGCTGGGGCGCAGTTGCAAATGTAAACCAGCACCCTGCCACCGTCTGCAGCGGTTAGGAGTGCAGGGCTAAAGGTCAGGGCAGGATGGTGTAGCTTAGTAGGGAAAGCAGCGTTGGCACCTAATCCGATGTGCTCATGGGTTCAAGCCCCATCACCACCCTCAACCTTGACTTAAATTATGAGACATGAAAACCGCAAGGTTTTAGACGGCGTGCATCATTGATGTGCGCCTTATTTTTGTGGTATAATATAAGTAATGAACAGACCGTGTTCAGAAATTACTGACCCAGACGGTCACGGTGACTAGCGACATCGGCCCAAAGCGACGCAGCGGCGGGGGAACCAATTGCTAGGGCTTGAGAGAACCAATCTCCTCACACTACAGCCTCCTTCCTCTCCGGTGGGAGGCATTGCCATTTCTATGGCGTTTACTGCGCCAATCTGATATAATACTACTAACGGCCCTTGCGAGACATTGTGGCTCTCCTACAATACTATTACTGCGCAAAAGAGACTCTCTTTATTGAGGGTCTTTTTTGTGTCTGCAATACTCTACTTCGTCCGCTGGTTCTGCGCAGTACAAATCCCCATGATCTATATGCTTCAGCTCATGCAGGTAGCTTTGCCTGTTTCTCTCCCTGCTATCGTGTGCGTTCAGCAGGATTACATAAGAACCGTCATCAGCAATGGTGGTAAGCCCGTGGATGTCGTGAGGGAGGTCGATGATTTTTGCAGTAACCATATATATCCTCCTTTCGGGAATCCACTCCCTAATAGTCTCCACGTTCTTTCGCTTTCTGAAACTCGATGAATTTGACTACTTCTTCGATGGACTCCTTCTTCAGCCCACGGCTGGCGTCAAACAATACACGCATACCTGGGTTATCTTTGAGTTCGTTTGCCATCTGAGCTACTTCTGAGTTGTGGTAGTAGGTGCGCGACTCATCTCTTTCCAGTAAATAATCTACAGACACATTGAAATATGAAGCTATCTTGGAAAGTGTGGCATAGTCCGGGGAAGTAATGCTTTTCTCCCATCTGCCTACAGCTTGTTGTGTAACGTCTAAATATTTTGCTAATTCTGATTGAGTAATGCCTTTCTGGGAGCGTAGGCTCTTTAATATGTCACTAAACATATAGCATTTCTCCTTTCCTATAGACTTATTATAAAACAATGTGTTGTAAAAATATATCACAGCCTTGTTGTTATTTTGCTTGACTGTAACACACTTTTGTTGTAAAATTAAATACAACATAATGATGTTAGGAGGCGATGAGATGAAGCGCGAGAAGTTGATTGACTTCCGAGGGAAGCGGACGCAGAAAGAAATGGCAGAAAAGTATGGAGTCACTCAACAGGCATGGAACCGTTGGGAATTAGGCCGTACTGCACCTTTACTTCCCATCATGAAGCGTCTTGAGGTTGATAGTGGCATTCCTATGGAGGAGCTTTTTTTTGACCGCTTTAACAACAAAATGATGTTAGAGGCATGAGGACAACAACAAGCAGGTAACTGCATGAGTCACTTGCTAAGGAGGGAGAGAATGAACGAACTGCAACCCAAGTTTGATTATGCGAAGGTAGGCACAGATGTAGCTGACACACTACGCAAGCATGAGGTGGCTATAAGAGCTATACAAACCAAGGCTATCTATGAGATCGGGGCAGAGTTACACGCCGCTCATGAGGTTTTGGCAAAAAGAGG
>JAEIGA010006545.1_pt1 | contig 17743 bp, 24 predicted proteins | sample 9270691 | NCBI WGS metagenome assembly JAEIGA01 (sample SAMN17057246, study PRJNA624740) | gut metagenome | biome: biome; isolation source: fecal sample | host: Bos grunniens | place: China: Xizang | collected 2019 | reverse complement strand
TCGGTGCTTTTGCCCTTGAAATTCAACTGTTTAAGGTTTAAATCTCTCGTTGCAAACGCTCCAAGGTTGGTGTAATTATCGGGGTCAATAATATAAACTGTTTTCAGCACATTATTGAACCTAAAACGCACGCTATATGTTTCGCAAGCGGCTTTTAACACTTCCCACGCCGTAACATTGTAGGCGGTTGTCGTGTCGCTTGTCGGTATCGTTCTACGTGTGTTTTTATTAGCATAATCGACTATGCTCCACCCAGTAGGTAGAACGCTCTGTACAGTTTGATGAACGGTAGCACTTCCGTTTGTATAGTCCTTATACATTGCGCTTTTCCAATCATCAATATCTATCTGTGCTATGATCTTGGCGGTCTTTTCTCCCGCGTCTATCTGCTTTATCAGATAATAGTTATTATCGCGTTCTCTTATCCTTGCTTCTTCAACGATATGTTTGAATACTGGGTCGCGGATTGATACGTTAAATACAACCTCGTCTAACCCGCTTGCAAGTTCCCTAACGTAATAATCGTCATTAGATATGGGGTAGCCTGTCGCACCGTCATATACTGTTAACATATTGTGTCCTCATTTGCTAATATTTTGCCCTTTTTAGGCGTTTTTAAATGTAACATGGATAATACGTTACCTTTACAGTATCTAAGGCGGTAATCTGATTTAAACCACTTTTTAGATATGGGAACGATACCCAGTTTGTAGCCGTTGTCGGTGCACCATTTTTCAAAAATCGTTTGTTGATGCCGTCAAACTGCAATACGTCACCAACATTAACCGCGCCAAAAGTTGCACCGCCCAGTGTATAGCTACTTGCGTTCGCTCCTACTGTAACCTCTAAAATACAATCCATTTTAGGCATTGTACCTTTTGCGTAGAAATATGAACCGTCCTCGACTACTTCTATAGCGTCGTGTTGTATTCCGTTAAACTTATATTCACATTCTACAAGCACTTCCACGCCATCTACGCCACTAACAGAAGTGTCGCCGATACTTTCAAGCATACAACGGTAATAAAAGCCGTCTGGAAGATGGATTTCGCAACCGTTAAACATACTAGCTTCTAGCTTGGACTTCTGTTCCATAGCTCGGTGTAGTCGTGTTGCAATAAACACTAAAGTAAAACCTACGGGTTTAAGTCCGTAGGTTGTTGCCATTAGTGTATAGTGTGTGCGGTTTCTGCCTTGAAAATAGTCGTTGTCTATCTTACTACCGCCTACCTTGATGCTATCTCGTAGGGCTTTTGCTCCGTATTCTGCTATATCTACGTCATTTACAAAAATGCGTTCTCTGTTTACTTGCATATTACCTACTTTCCCACGCTAACTGTTCGCCCATATCCCACGCGGTAGCCCTTGCTACTTCTCTTCCGCTAATGTTCAACGGTACTTCAATTACGCGGTTAACTGTCTGCATCACTCTACTACTAAATGATGCTCCGATATCCTTTGATACTGAGTCCGTGTTAGGCAAGTTGTAATTTACGTCTAAACTTTCATCTAGTGCCTGTTGTTGCACTTCCTCAATAGCATCTTTTACCATGTCGGCGTTTTCTATTACGCCCTCTGCTTCACCCGCAGGAATCTGCTTTCCGACTTCTTCCTTGAAACGTCTTGATGGACTATGTATACCTAGGAACTCTTTAGCGGCGTTTAGTGCGCTTTCTGCTACGTCTTTAGCCGCTTCAATAATTGCCGACGCTCCCGCCTTAATTCCCGCTTTAATTCCGCTAATTACTGCACTTCCTAGACTCTTCCAGTCTATATTTTTAAATGCACGCATAGCAGCACTACCAACGGATTTTAAAGCGTTCGGTATAGCTTGCGCTAGTCCTGTTATACCGCCCTTTGCCAAGTTGATAAGGTTAGTTCCTAACGACTTCCAATCAATAGACTTGAATAGGTTAGCCGCATTAGTACCGATTGTTTTAACAAGCGTAGGAATGTTTGTAAAAAGTGCCTTAATTCCTGTCAATATGCCATTGATAAGATGCTTACCTAAGTCAAGCCATTGTATCGCTTGCCATACGTCGAAAATCATTTTAATAATTTTCGGAAACTCTGCTATCAAAGTGGGTACGGTTTCGATAATTCCTTGCAATAGTATTTTGATAAGGTTTACGCCCGCCGCTAATATCTTCGGCATATTGTCGCTAATCGTGGTTGCTACATTAGAAACGATTGTAGGAACGTATTTAATTAGTGTTGGCAAGCTCTTTGCAAGTCCTGTTACTACGTTAGTAATAAAGGATATACCCGCATCTATCAGTTTAGGGGCGTTGGTTTTCAAGTTCTCCGTAAAACTCAATACTAACTGCAAGCCTTTTTCTATTAGCGTGGGTAGGTTGTCGGCTATGCCTTGCCCTAGATTTTCAATAAATGCCAAGCCTTGATCTAGCATAGTTGGGGCTTGTTCTTTTACTGTGTCAATTAACTGTGTAGCAAGTTCTAAGCCAAACTCCGCAACCATTGGTATAAATGTAGCAAAACCCTCTGTAAGTCTTGGAATTAGCTCCATAAACGCATTAAATATATTATCCATAGCGTCGTAGGCTATTTCGCCCAAACTTTCGCCGTCAAGTGTACCCGCCAAGAAATTATCCCACGCGGCTTTTAATGAGTTTACAGAACCCTCAATAGTTCCGCTTGCTTCTTTTGCAGTTGTGCCCGCAATACTTAGATGTTCTTGCATTACGCTAATAGCGTTAATAATGTTGTCAAAACTCATGCTATCAGCATCAACAGAAACGCCTAGCTTATCCATTTCGGTTGTCATTTGTGACGCATCAGAAATTAGCCTAGACATTTCTTCTTTTGTGCCGCCATACACTTGTTATCCTAGTGGCTTTTTGTCCTCTAGTTCTTGTGATTTCTCACAAGTTCGGCGTACATTTTCAATCCGTTCAGATTGTCGGGAACTCTTGGAAGTATTATATTTATTCAACTTCTACGCTCTACGGTGTCAACTAGCCTTTTCGCAATCTAGTTGATTACCTCGGTATTACCTTGCGCTTTGCGTTTAGGATTTACCGATTTTTCCCGATTTAAACTCGACTATGGCTCTTATCTTCAACCGAGTTTCAGGTTATCCAACATTGTGTAATTGGATTTTGCAAAACCTTGATACGCTACTTGAATACTGGCTATATCAGTACCAAACGTGTTAGCATTGTCCGACATATCTCTAATTGCTCTATCGGCAACGCCTACCGCTTTATCGGTGTCACCACCAAGACCCGCAATAAGTGAAGCGGAAAAGCCTGTAACGGTTTCCATGTACTGATTAGCACTCATGCCCGCCGTTACAAAAGCATGATTAGCATTATCTATAACCGCTTGTGCATTATCTCCGAATAGCTTCTGTACACCGCCTACGTTCTGCTCTAACTGCGATACTTGGTCTAGTGCGTCCATAGCAACTTGTTTAGCCGCGTCTACCGCTTGCGCTCCAAGTTCTACAAGCCCCGCACCGATACGCCGTAATGCTCCAGTCCAAACTTCTTGAAAACCATTTGAGCCAGTATTTGCCGCGCCTTGTATCTTGCTATTTGTGCTTTGGACTTTGCTTTCTATGCCGTCGTCGTTGACTTCGACATCATATATAATTTTACCGTCTGACATTTGTTAGACCCTCTGCAATCTTTAGCCACATTTTAGCCATTCGTTGTTTTTTCACTTCGATAGGCTCGTCAAGTGCTACGGCACGTTTCGCCTTGATGATGCTATCAACATAATCTCCGTTATGCTCGTTGCGTTCGGGTACTTTCATACATCTTATTTTGATAACGCGTGATAGCTCCGTGTTTTCGGGTATTCCACGTAAAAGCGCAATAAAAATACGCCAGTCCATAGAATTACGAACGGCGTATAAGTCAATATTATATGTTTGCAGAAAAGCGGCATAGATTAAAGCCGCGTCCTGTTCAAAGTCCATTGTTTTAATATCTTCATTGTGCTTATTCTTCTTGGGGAATAACTCATGTATTATCAAGTCGAATATTTCTTGTGTCGGTGGTGCATCTGACATACTGGTGACGGTTAGGTGTATCTTTTGTGCGTCGCTCAGTTCCTTAGATGGGAACACCTCAGATAATAACGTTAATACCCTGTTATAGTACGGATGGAAAGCGTATTCCACATTATCATACGTTATAGTTGTACGTGGTACTGCTTGCAACGTCATTTCATTATGTCCGTAATACGTGCCATGTTTTTATCGATTTCGTTCTTGATCTCTGGTGCAATACACTGGTTAACGAATGGAACTACTGCGCAATAAGCGTCTAACGCTCTATTGTTGCATACCATCAATAACTCATGTGCTTTAGCCGCTCCAAAAATCGTAATAAGGTAGGTACTAATGTAGCCTGTTAACTCCTGTGCTAACTCTGCCATTGACTGCATAATCTTTATGTAGTCGTCCTCTTTGACGGTTGCCAGTGTCTTTTTTAAGTTCTCAGTTTTAGCGGCTACTTCTTTGATATTCCTTGTTAATGTTGGAATATTGTTCAAATAGTCGTCTACTGCCACGTTAACGCTTGCTTTAAACACTACCTTGTTGTTGTCGTCTGTAAGTTGCATATCTTTGTAGATATGCTTAACCAACTTTGCTTTATACATTTTTTTATCCCCTTTCACAAAAATAAGGGCACGCTCAAATTTGAGCGCACCCCCATTTAATTATCAAGTTGCGGAAACGATAATAGCTGAACCGAACGCAACGGCTTTCTGTTCTGCGTCAATCTCGCAAACGCTGATATAGTCGCCGCTAGTTGCGGTAATTTCTGCACCACTTGTAAGTGTAGTCCATGTGCTAACGTCCTGTCCGTATGTTACAGTTTCGGCACTAGCACCAACTTTATATACTAGTGATCCTGTCGCACCTGTTACAGTTATCTTGCTATCACCTGTTGTTGAACCCGCTTCGCTTACTACGGTAAGTGTTCCTAACTGTGGCTCACTTACGGCGGTTGTACTGCCAAGACCAACAATCTTGAATGTTGCAACTGATACCATAGCAACTGTAATAGTCTTACCGTTCGGGATTTCATATGTTGAACCGTTAAACAAATCATTCCAGTCAATACATACGTCACCGATAGCCACATCTGCAACCGCATCACCATAAGTATATACATACTTGCAACCCGCGTCGGGGTAATATGGTGCAATTGTGAGTGTGGTTGTTCCTGTTGCTCCACCGAACACAGAAGTAACTGTAAGTGCGGTTGTTGCGGCTACTGTGTCAACAACTGGTGCACCCTTGAACGAAAGTGTAACGTTAACCGCTCCACCGTCTGTTGTAGCACCACCGAACGACTTCATATCGCTAAGTGTGATTTTTGATGTAAAGCGGGTTACTTTTCCGTCTGCCTTTGGAATAGAAATTCTGAGGTTTGTATCTCTGCCCGCCATAAGATGGAATTTATTATCAAAAATATAATCCTGTGCGGGGTCGCCTACTACTCTAGTACCGCTAAGTGTGTACTTTGGGTGTATGCCTGTTACGAAGTCACTTCCAAAACCTTTATCACCAAGGAAGAAATACTCTTTAACTTGGTCGTTTAGTGCTTCGTCAAGGTTATCAAAACCCTGATCTAATGCAACCCACGTACGCTCTTTTTCATACGGCGTTGTGTCAAGCTCGACTTTAACGCCGTACTGGGTTAACAAAAACTGTCCGTCTAACATTGTTAGATTTCTCCTTTCAAGCCTAGTTGATAGAATTTAACTTTAATACTACTTCCATATATCCACTTGCTACGGTCAGATGCTTCAACGGCTATAAGTCTAGGACTCGCAACCGTTTCAATACTGTAGATGTGCCATGTATTACCCTGTGGGTAGTCCTTACGCATCATTAACGCCCTGTGCAATCGTGTTAGTTCTGTAAGTAGTTTCTGTTGGTCGGCACTCTTACCATTTACAGTTAACACAAGCTCTTGGTTTGTGTCCTTATCTCTGTAGATGGTTGTAGGGTTTCCGAATCCAGTAATAGCTATACTTTCTTTTGTTGGGTTAGACCCTAGCACTACTGTATACGTGGTGTATAGCTTAGCCATTTTTAATAGTGCGTCTATGATCTCGTCGTACATCAGCCTAACTCCTTAAATGCTCTTTGTGCTACGCGTTGCCACTTGTCATTATTAGCGGCTTTAGCGTGTTCAATCCATTGTGTAGTAGTTCCATCCGTAGTATGGTTCGCAATAACGTGTGAACCGTCGGGATAACAACCGTAGTATTGATACGCCGCATATGGGGTATTATACGTGACTTGCGTTGTTTCGCCCTGTTCAATTCTTGCGCTATCTCGTAAAGTGTTTTCGCCGTCTGTTGGTACATACTGGCGGCTATCCGCTATTATCTGCTCGGCTACTGCCTTTTCTGCAACTAACTTACGTTGCTTTGTTTTAGCGGTAAATTTCGCAATATCAAACACAACCTTACTACTCATACCAAGCCTATCTCCGTATGGTGTACCCTTGTTGCGGGTACGTCGGGTAACGCGTCCACGCTTTCAACTGTATATACTGTCGTATTTCCAAGTGCATCTGTAACATCTACCGTGATATTTGCCCCTACTTCCTGTGCTTGCGCTTGCAAGCCTAGATAGTTGTAGCTTGGTAGGCTTTTACGCCCATCAACAAAAAGAACGGCACGTAATACAACTTCTTCGTTGCTTACGGTCTTTTTTGTTGCATTTGTAGGTTGAATATGCACGTTTGCTACTTCCAAGTCCTCATATACTGGGTTTTGGTATTCGTCCATAGATGTAGGCACATGAAAAACGGCTTTATCTTTTAACATTACACTGGGTATTGGTCTTAGCATGATATATACCCCCCGCCGCACATATAAGGTTTATCAAGTGTCTGTACTTGCGGGTTTAGTAGTCCAGTACATTCAAGGTATACAAAACACATAGGTGCTATCATGCTTTGAGTGGCTGATAATGCCTTTGTATTTCCTTTTGATACATTAACCTTGCCAACTGTAAAACCTTGCGTAGAATCGCCTAATATTGATACCTCGATACCATTCAAGGCGTAAAACTCTATCTGCGCACATATGGCATTTTGTACTGCTTCTTGCAAATCAGCGGAAAAGGTTTCATAGTCCTTTATTCGTCCGTGTGTAATGTGTTTTACAAGTTCCTCGGCTCTTTTATTGAACCGAGGAAAAGCCGCCGTATCGACGGCTTCGCCTATGTAGGTTTCGTTGTAATATTCCTCGGTTACAATCATTTCAAACTCCTATCAAGCCTTTGCAACTACTGTAGCGTTACCGCCCGCGATAACTGTCTGTGTAGCCTTGTTGACAAGTGCAATAGTCGCAACCTTGCCGCTTGTAGCGGTAATGTCTGAACCGTTTGTAAACTTAGTCCATGTTGCACCGTTTGGAAGTGCTGAACCATAAGTAAGTGATACTGCGTTTGTATCAACGGCTACATAAAGTTCAAGTCCGTTAAATGGGTCGCCAATAGAATTGATCATATCGCCAGTTACGTCAATCTTGCTATCTCCGCTTGCTGTGCCCGCTACGGAAGTAACTGTAAGAACTCCAAGTGTAGGAAGTGCCTTAGATGCAAAGAAGCCCGCGCCCCTGTTCTTAAGTGAGAATACATCATAGTAGTATGACTCGTAGTAAACGTCTTTACCACGTGTAGCCGCACTTGCAGGTGTAAACATTGAAACTTCGTAAACGATAGGTGCAATGATAGCGAGTGGGTCAACAAACAAAATGTTAATCTGTGTTGCACTTGCATCAATTACCCATCCCTCAGTGAAGTCGTAAAGAGTTTTCATCATATCGGATGGAGTTTCAACGATTGTTACACCGTCCAGTTTTCCGACGTTTCTATCTACGTTTCTGATACCGTTAGTAACTTCGATAAATCTTGTGAGTCCGCTTGCTTCTTTGAGTAGCTTGTAGATAGATGGGATAACGTGTGCTACAACTCTGTCGCGGTTTACTCTCTGATCTGTCATAAATGCGAGGTATTCATCCCACTTTTCAAGGATATTAGCACTTGTAAGTGTTGTTGCATCTACGCCGCCGAACTCATCAGCGAAAGAAGCAATCTGCATAGCTGCGTATGCGTCCATTTCGGGTACTTTCTCGAACTGGTTGAATGTCTTTGTAGCGTTTGCGATTGTTGCAACGTCGTTAGACTCTACAATATCCATCTTGTCTACGATTGTATCCCACTCACGATACATACGCATCTGCTTTGGTTCGTAGTTCACGTTAAAGTTACGTGAGAACTGTCCGTTGATAGAATTTCTGTTAACGGCTCTAGCACCTGACACGCTCATAGATGGAATCATAACTGTCTGTGCGTTAACTGGCTTATACTGCGCATTGTTTGGGCTTGCGTATACTTCTGAGAAGTATGAAAGATAAGGGTACGCGTTAGCAAGCTCCTTGGCGTACTGCTGTGCATAGTTAATTGCTTTCTGCTCGAAACTCATGTTTCTAATTCTCCTTTGATTTTACTTTGTTGGTGCAAATCCCCATAAACTACCAAAGGTTGGTACTTCATTACCCTTTGGCATTGTGCCGCCTGTGCCGCCGATAAACTGCGGTGTGTTCGGCTTCTCTTCTGCTCCTGTTGTGAACAAATCGGGCATTGTTTCTGAAAGCGCGTTTAACTGTTCGCCGTATGGCTTATGCTCCGCGCCGTGGTCTAACTTATCCCATACCAAGTCTTTGTATGGTGCTTTAACTACGTTAAAGTCGTCTGTTCCCAGTGCTTTCAGCTTCTCGTTTTCTGCCGCAAGTGTTAAATACTCTGTACTTTCAAGTACGTTAACTTCCTGTGGCTTTGCGTTCTTCAACGCTTCGTCAATCTGTGCCTGTACATTGGTCTTTAACTCGTAGTCGCTTAAAGCTCTACCGCTTTCGGTCATAACAAATTCAATCTGTTCGTCTGTGAGTCCTTTGTTTTTGAGGTCTGCTCTTTTGAATAGTGCCATTACTTGTCCTTTCTTTACCGCCTTTAGACTAGGCGAGTATGCGTGTTGTTGCCGCGTTCACGCTCCGCGATATATGAACGTTATTTATGTATTAAAAAAGCACCTACTTTCGTAGATGCTCATTAACGGAAAGGTGTGCCTTTCTTAATCACTATTAGAGTGTAGCTTTCACGGTCTAGGAAAAAGCCTTTAACGTAGGAGGAATTACGTTAAAAGCAAAAACTATCCGAGGGCACTATAGTCAATCGTCGTACTCTTCGATTACTGGCTCATTTGTCAAAATTTCGCCGTTTTTAGCGCGTTCCTTAATTGCATTGATGCAATTGTCTAGGATTATGTTTACGCCCTCTAATAGCTTTAATTTTGCGTTATCGTCTGTTACTTCGTCGGCAGTTCTTACAATGTCCTCAGAACGTCTTAACGCTTCGCAAATATCACATAACGCCCCATCTTCCCACTTATGCTCTAATACTTTCTCTTCCATGTGTTAGCCCTCACTTTCAGCTATGCAAACGTTTTCAAACTTCTTATAAGCATCTAAATACCATTCGTGCTTATCTCCGTTGTATGTCAGTTCGTAGTACATACCATCACTCAATGTTGATGATATAAGATATTTCCAGTTCTGCAACGCTTTAGCTTTCCACACGATATATACATCAAACTGCGGTTTTGCATCTGATTTATCAAGGTGGCTTTCAATGTACTTAATTACTAGGTTTAATGCTTTATTATCCATTACTTTTTAGCCCCTTTCTTGCTCGTGGCTTTCTTCTTTTCCTTTACCGCTTTGAGTGTTTCGTCGATTTCCTGTTCCTGTTTCTCGGCTTCTGTCTTTTCTTCTACTGGCTTTTCTTCTGCCTGTTCCTCTTCGGTTATGATCTCGTCCTGTTCGGGCTTTCTGTCCTCTTCCAGTTCAGCCCAACTTTTAAACTCTTTTCCACACAATCTGCACTTGATAGTGCCGTTTGTGCTGATTAGATGCTCGTTGTCATGTTTACACATTGGTTTAACCTCACTTTCTTGCAATAAAAAAGCACCTACGTTTGTAGATGCTTTAATAATCTATATCCTCATTGTCGGTTACATAGCCTAACTGGTAGGCATCTTTGTTTTTCTCTAAACATTCGCGTATTATAGCGATTGTTTCGCTTTCGTCATGCCCGCTCATAATTTGGAATGACGGAAAACCGCTTTTAAATCTCTTTGCATATTCTATCATCAATTCGTCAATCAGTAGCATTTATTAACCCCTCTGTTATTTCGATATATGCTTGTAAACTGTTTGGTGTATATTTCTCATAATATTTTAACACATTTTCGTTACAAGTCATATCCCCAGTTATATTAGCCCATAACTCCGAAGCGGTTTCATAATCTCTACATATCTGAGCTACATCATGCTTGTTTTCAGCTTTCAGCCCTAAGTCGTTGTATATCTCTTTTAGTTCTGTTAGCTTTCCACTATCTTTTACGTTGCGTTTATAGAAACGATTATAATATTTATCTCCATGCCCCCAAGGAAGAAAGCCGTCGCCTGTTAACTCTCTAGTATGAAACCACCCATCAAAACAATCTTGTAGCCCCGCCGTTCCGTTCCTGTTTTTCAGCAAATCCGTTGTAATTTCTTTTTGCTTTTCCTTGCTATCCTCAAAAACCCTGTTTAATTCCTTATCGGCTCTTACGGCGGCTAAAAATTTATCGCTATTACTTAAATTGTTTCTTAATGGTTTTAATATGTCTATCTTGTATTTATCAAGTAAGGCGTTAACTCTATCAGCTTCATTGTGGCTATAATTGTCTACGCTCATATCGTCTGCAAAATGTCCGTACTCATGCGCTAATGTAGTCCACTTGCTAGTACCGTCATAATTGCGTTCGCTCCAAGTAATACTCTTTTCGGATGGGGTGTAATAGCCGTTGCCTTTCTTCTTGTGTACGCTCCGCAGTTTGTCAGCTAGATTATTGTAAAGTGCTTTAATTCTGTCGGGTGCTTTTTCTAGTATTTCTGTATACTCTTTTGTACCCGCATTCTTTAAAGACTTTGATAATTCATCACTAATTACTATCTTATCTATTGTCTTTGCTGATACTGGTGTTATGTTCGGTGTTATCGGCGTTCTAGCCGTTGGTTTAGTTCCTGTTGTGCCCCTCTGTGTTACAATCTGTTCACGATCATAACGCCTAGTGCGTCCAGTTTCTTGTATAAACGCCCTCATATTAGCTTGGGCTTGCTTTATCCTGTCGCGGTCTGCATCTGTCGCAAGGTTGCCTAACATTTCAACGTTGCGTTTTGCATACCTTATTTGACGTTCTAGTGCCCTTTGCTTTTGGCTTTCTTGGTATTGCTTGGTGTTCTCTTCTTCGGTCTGTATATCCTCTTTAACTGGCTCAGAAACGTTAGGTATCATGGGGTAAGGAACGTGTCCGCAGTTAATACCAAAAAGCCCCGCGGGTTCTCCGTAACTCGTTGTACCTATCGGCTCAAATCGGTGTTGTTTTCCGTCGCCTAAACGGATATAACCGCCGCTACTGCTCCAACTGTATAGCTTACCTTGATACGGATAACATAACGGTCTTGCTCCCGCGTGTGCTGATACTTGGAATACGTCTGAACCGTAGTCCTGTTGTCTAGTCTGCACACTCTGAATATACGTATTATGTACCGTTGTGCGTATATCCATGTTTACGTAGGCTTCTGCCGTCCATGCCCTGTTAGCTCGGTCATAATATCCAACGATACCCGCATTGTTTAAGCTGCGTATTGCTTTACGCATAGCATTGTAGCGGGTTTCTGTTCCTGTGACGGTCTTGCCCGCCGCTATATCAATTTCATGTTGTGCTAGTTCTAACTGTTGCTCGTTTTCAATCGTCTTAGGTGCGGCGTTTTCCATTTCACGCCTAAACTCATATATGCCGTTTTGATACTGTTGCAAGGAAGTGTTTAGCATTGTCTGATTAACTAAGTTTAGTTGCTCGGCGGCTTGATTACTTAGGGCTTGCACTACGTCTACTGTACTGTCGCTTACTGGCGTAGTTAAATAGCCTTTCTCTGCCGCTTCTTTTAGTTTCTGTTCTATCTCTCCCAGTGCTTCTAAACGGCTTTCATTCATAGCGTCCTTGATTTCTTGGGGCATCTTCGCAACATAGGTGTTTATGATCTCGATATTTTCCTGTGTTAGTTGCCCCATTTCTTCAAGGGTTTCTATCTCATGTAATGCGCTCCATGTAGCCGTTGAACGGCTCAGATGCTTCGCTATGTTTATTAACAATTCGTCCGTCAAATCGCTATATAACTGTTCTATTGGTTCTGATATATCAGCAATTCGTTGTGGTGTCATTCTGCCGTGTTAATCCTCATCATATCGACGTTAATAGCGTTTACTTGGCTCTCAGATGCTATCTGTTGCAGTTCTGCTTCTGCCTGTTCTTCTGTTAATCCCTGTCCGTATTTCGGGTCGGTTAAAAATGTTTTCTTGCTCATTAGCTTTGCATTTACTAACTGTATGCCCTCGTTGATGTTGGTCTGTCTGTCCTGTGTTATTCCGTCGTCCATCATCACGGAAACTTCAAAACCGTTACTAGCAAGGTTAGCGACTTGTTCGCCCTCATACTCCACATTGTAAAGGCTTGCAATAGCTATAATATTTTCAACTAGCCTTACAACGGCGGGCTTTATCATGTTTTGGAAGTTCTTAACGGTCTTATATGTCTTGCTATTCTCGGAAACTACTTCCGTTGCGGTTTTCAATCCCTGTCTTGCATCAAAACTGAATGTACCCGCGCTTAAACCAACTTGTAAGCACAAGATATTTAAAAACGCATTTATGCCCGCTACGTGTTCCTCTACACGTAGTTCAACGCTATTGTCTTGTATCTTTAAACTGTCGGGGTCGTCAGTGCTTAATGCTTCGTAGGTTTCGTCTGTTGCATCAAAGTATCTAACCGCCTTTCCGCTTACTGGGTCAATGACCTGTTTAATCATTCTAGCGGGTACAATGATACGTTTCTTGCCTAATCTAAATTCACGTACAAAAGAATCATACGCAATATCAAGGGCGTGCAACGTATCCATAGCGTTAGCATAGATGCTTACGCCAAGCGGTGAGTTATCGTCAAGGTTGTTAGCCGTTGGCGTTCTGAAATAACTAAACAACGATTTCTCAATGTTTGGCAGTTCTGCCAGTTCTGCCATATATGGGTATAAAGCATTTAAAGGGTATCTAAAACCTAAAATATCCTGTGTTTCTGTACCGTTCTGCTTTATCTCTGCCTTGTACAGTTCATTCCTAACAACGTAGGTTGTACCGTTCCACTCATGCCACTCTAGGCGGGTATAATAATAGCCGTTCTTTGCGGTTCTCTCCACAAATACGCCCTCGGTTACTTCTGCGTTGTTCCATGCAGTAGGTACAAACTGGTCGCTCATGCAATAGCCTATTTTAATTGTGCCGCTATTGGGTATTTCGTTTCCGTCCTGATCGTGACGAACTTCATACCATACTTTTAATGCTTCGCCGCCAAGTGCCGCCGCCTGTTCGATTGCTTCAAGCATCTTGACGTTAAAGTTGTTCTTTTCCAGTACATCATTGACGAACTGGTGTAGTTTGTCGTTCTCTACGTCCTCAATGCCGTTTGATGTGAGATTAACTTCGCACTGGTCAGTCCACACCATACCCGCCAACTCGCTAGTCAATGCTTTAGCCATGTTTAAATATGCTAAATGTCTTGTTGCGTCGGGGTTTAGTATGGTAGGTGCTTTTATGATGTGCCAAGCCTTGTAGAATCCTCTGTATACGTATTTCCAAGGGAATATACCAAAATTATAGAACTGGTTAAAGGCGGGCACGCCGCCAAGCTCAAATATATCTTTGAACTCTCTCGATACTTTCATATCTGCGGTTGTTGCCGTTATGCCATCTGATACTCTAGCCATTAGCTTTTTAAACCTCTCAAATAATTTCATATGTCATTAACTCCAATAAAAAAGCAACCCTGTTAGAGTTGCTTTTGTTTATACCATCCTATGTGCGCTTTACTTGAACACGCTTTACTACAATATATTTTTTCGTCATATCTATTTGCTGAAAACTCTTTATTACAAACAGGGCATACCGCCGTAATGTTGTCTAACTTCATATCTCTACGCCATTTTGATTTACAAGCATTTGAGCAAAACTTTTGTAGCGTTGTTCCTTGGAACTCTTTACCACATACCGCACAGTTTTTTAAATGCCTTGGTACTTTATGCCCCAGTGCTTGCTTACTGTGCCATGCACGCCCCTGTTCACTCTTATGCCATTCAATAGCGTACTTTCTTGCGTGTTCTATGTTTTTTCTTGATTGCTCTTTGCGCTTACTTTCTGCACCGTGTAAACGTTCGTGCCCGCTTGCAGTGATCAAGGCTAAATTATCAATACTGTTGTTTGACTTATCTCCGTCTATGTGGTGTACGTGGTAGCCTTTGGGTATTTCCCCTACTTCGGTTTCCCATACATAGCGGTGTAGCCTTTTTCTAATGGTACTGTTTAAGTAATATCCTGTTTTTTCATCCCTACAAAACTTTAGTCCGTTGTACTCAATATATTTTGGTGTCATAATATCCCCTTTCTATAGAGATATTATACCATATCGCAAGCCATCTATAAATATATTAGTTCCATAAACCGTAACTTTTCATAAAATATGTATTTGCGTACCTATACGAATCGCACACATGGTTATATGCATCTATTGGGTTGCCGTTGTCATCCCAACAATATAACCCTATTTCGGTTAGCCAGTTTTCTTGTCCGTATCGTTCGTCGTCTATCAAGAAAAACCGTCCATCATTCATGCAATTTTGAAACATTTCGATACCGCATTTGATACCTTTTTTAGTTCCTTTAACGTCGTGTGCGTTGTTATCAGCACCTTGCGTCATTAGCCCTAGTTTTTCAATCTCAAGTCGTAGGGCTTTACAAGCGGGGTCAATAAATATTGTACTTTCTCTCATGCGGTACTTTTGCCGCATATAGGGAATAAACTCACCTACAATATGCTTTGCTTGGTCGCTCATAGCCATTGTGCCGCCGTTGTAATACCAATCACCAACGCATAATAATACATATTGGTGTTGCCCCGCTAGTGGGTTGCCCGCATCACACACAATAAAACAACCTACACTCGTTGCGTCCGTTGTTCCACCGTCACCCGCAAAGTACATTTCTATTGGTGTAAGCCTGTCGGGTATGTACGGCAATATGTGCTTTTGCGGGTCAAACATAAAATAAATAACGCCCTGTGGTATCGCTCTTTCTCCAAGCCAATCACGCTTATAAAGAAAAGGCGATTTACTACAAGCCGTTTCAATCTCTTTTAATCTCTGTGGAGTTAACACTGGGTTGTCGTGGCAAGTCCAGTGCAACCACTTTGTATCTTGTACCTCAAATACTTGCGTTATTACTGGGTGCTTTGGTGCAGGTGGGTTTAAGTCTGCTATCAAGTATCTGTCTTTAGCCGCGTAAGTACGTCTAAAACATTCTTGTATCATATCCATGTGCAATAGATTGATTTCGCAGAAGTAAACCGAACCTAACGACATACCTGTTATAGCTTTGTGGCTATCAGCTTTGCCGCCGCCTTTCCAGTATATTTTCTTTACTGTTCCGTCGGGGCAATTGACAAGTAAGTGCGCTCCCTCATCATCATGTGACACTCTGGAAACGCCTTTAAAAATGTGCACAAGTCCAAAACCGTCACCCTCAAATATAAGTCTATATGCCTGTTCTGCACTGTAACCGACTACTAAATGGCTTATATCTCTACTGGCTAATACGTGCATAGCAAATCTAGCCGTTGCCGCAAACGTCTTGCCGCTTCGTGGTGAACCCTCGCATACTTCAAACACATGGTTAAATTCATCAGTTATGAAACTTTCCTGTTTTGGGCTAAATTTAATCATTGTCTTGCATCTTCTTACGCGCTAATTCTGTTAGGGCATTTAATAGCTCATTGTTGCCATGATCTATAACGGCTTCGTCTTTCTGCCCTAGAATGTTCTTGCCTAACCATATCGCCATTGATGGGTTTTTCTCAGCCTGTTCAAACTGGTATCGCCTTAGCGACTTCTTACCATGTGCCGATAACTTTTTATATATATCGGAAAAACCAACGCCGTATGTTCTCTTACACCATGCGGTCAAGGTCTTTTCGTCAATGTTGAATATATCGCATATCTCGTCTTTAGTGCATAGGATACGACAACAACCCTCGAACTCGTCTTTATTCACTTGTGCTAATGGTCTGCCGCCTAAGTTCTTCGTTGTTTTCTTAGTGGCGGTTTTCCTAGTTGTGGTTTTTTTAGTTGCCATTTCTTACTATCCTTAAACTCTGTATATGCTCCATTCGTTAATATTTGCCTTATATTTAAAGCGTTGCTATCATGGTGGCGTATCCGCTTTTATACCCTTTATACTGGGTCGCACATGATAGGCTTACACGCTAGTGGGATTAGTGGACTTGCACCACATGAAAACCTTGACGTTTAATCCCATACATAGCAAAACGCACCTACTGGGGGAGTAGATGCGTTTTCTTAGCTATGTCTATGAAAAGAGGTGTAAAGGGTATACTTTCGGGGTGGATTACTACCTTTGCACCCTATATATTACCACTTCTTTAAGTGTCATTGTGTGTCATTTAGTGTCATTTAGTGCCACGTTTACTGTTCTTCCTTTGTTCTCTCCATGTGTGAAAATACAATGTTTTCGTTAGGTATCACATACATACTGTCTTTGTTTGCACTAATGATCTGTGTTACTACTCCGTCTACGTTAACCTCGCAGTTGCTAACCTCGATTGAACCGCCTGTCTTTAGTATTACTTCTACGTCTACCATGTTTTCTTTTTCCTTTCATATCTCTTGCACCAATAGGAAACGCCGCCGCAACCGATTTTATAGGTTATGCACTTGTCACGATAGGGGCATGGCGCTATGTTTCCGTTCGGTGCTATGCTCAATTGTTCTGTTGTTACTTGCTTCTTCATTTTTTATCAACCCATATTCTCAACTTTGTTACGTACATTCTTCGTTTTGGGTCTATCTCAACTTCTACCCGCTTCTGTAGTTCGTCTACTAATTGTCCTGTTAGACTAGTTGTTATTGCTTTGCCTGTGGTATCATCCCAGTCGGCTATATTCTCTATCCACTCAAACGGTATTTCTTCCCTGGCTATTAGTGGCGTTAGCTTCTTTTCTTCTACCTTGATTGTCGGTCTTTGTGGTTTGCGTGCTTCTTTCAGTAGTTCCTTTTTTAGTACCGTTATTGTTTCCTTATCGTTCTTGTGCAGTATTGTCATAATGATTATTGTAACCGCTTCTAACAGAAGCAACACCGTTGCCAGTATGTTACTCATTCCCATCTTCTAATACCTCTTTAATTTTTCCCATCCAATAATCAGACATTGCAACTGAATCTTCATTTATCCATTTATCAAGTATCTGTTCTATCTTCTGATACTTTTCTAACCATTGCGCAAGCTGTCTAAATTCTAAACAACCTTGTAAATTGCCATGAGTACGCTCATGATTGGCATTGTCATTAAATCTTTTAATAAATTCATCAATTGTTATTTCCATTGTCTCCCTCACTTTCTGCTTTCTGTTATCAGCTTGACAATGTGGTGTGAATTGTTTATCAGTGTTACGTTTTGAACAGTAATATCTAAACGCACAATATAGATTGATACATTTGTCCATAACTATCCCTCACTTTCTGC
>JAEIGA010006544.1_pt1 | contig 17743 bp, 5 predicted proteins | sample 9270691 | NCBI WGS metagenome assembly JAEIGA01 (sample SAMN17057246, study PRJNA624740) | gut metagenome | biome: biome; isolation source: fecal sample | host: Bos grunniens | place: China: Xizang | collected 2019 | reverse complement strand
TGTATTCAGTGATGATCTTGGTGCTACTTGGAAAATTCTTGGTGGTGACAACACAAACCCTGTAGCAAAAGGCGACGAACCAAAGGTTGAAATTTTGCCTAACGGACAGATTCTCCTGAGCGCACGCCGTGGTGGTGGCCGTGTGTTCCGCGTATTCACATACGGCGACGACAAAGCCAATGGCGCAGGTTCATGGGGCGATGCTGCAGTGAACGGTTGCGACAACGGCGGCAGCAACGCCACAAACGGCGAAATCATCTGTTTGGATGCAAAACGCCCCAACGGCAAGCCTACAAAGATTCTGTTGCAGTCGCAGCCAAAGGGCGGTAGCGGACAGTATGACCGCTACAATGTAACCATCTGGTACAAGGAGGTGAGCGCCGACGAGACATATACACCATCATCAATTGCAAGTGGTTGGACACAAGGCCTGGAGGTGTGCCCTGCAGGAGTGAAGAGCGCATACAGCGCAATGACACTGCAGGAGAACGGCGAAATCGCACTCTTCTTTGAGGAGGCTCCTTGCTATGGCGACGACCACACAAAGGGTTACTCTATGGTGTATGTTCCTTTGACAATTGAGGAGATTACAAACAACAATTTCCTTAACCCGAATGCAGATGTTGAATATGTACCTGTTGAGTTCAACATTGAGCTTACCGATACAGAGGGCAACATCTACCGAGAGACACTCGACTACGTCCCCGATGATGTAGCTGCTGTAGCAACTTACCTGACAACAACATACCCATTCATTACATTGGGTGAGAATGGTGCTATTGCAGACAATACATACACCAACACTGTGACATTGCCATTCAAGGTAAGTAATGCCAACACAACAGTATGGCACAATATATACTTCCCTGCAAACGGAACAAGTGCCGGAGAGTATTACCCAATATATTTGATGGCAGAAAACGAGAATGCCACTGCTGTTGCTAAAATTACCGAAAAAGTACATTACGGTAACAGCCAGTACAATACATATAACTATGCCGACAAACTCGCTTGGGCTGTATATAATGTCAATGAGGGCTTTACATTCAAGTTCAAGAACAAGTTGACAGGCAAATTTATGGCAGTTACCGGTGTAAGTAGCGATAATACAAACAATGTTGTTTATACCGACGAAGCAGGTGCAACAGCATTTACTCTCGAAAAGTACACAGGCGGTAATGCCTCATACGGTAACTATGCAATAAAATCTGTATATAATAGTACAACAGGCTACGTATGTAATACATCTGTTGGATATACATACGCAACCAACTACCCTGGTACAGGACACGCCGGTGCTTGGGTTAAGTTTGTTGAGTCACCCGACTACTGGACAATATATAACCAGTTGATTGCAGACATTGACAACTTCGGTGACGGCGAGGGTAAATACACTGCTAACGACGCAATCAACAACATTGACATAGACGCTCTTGCATCAATGCCACTCAATAGCCTCTACACACAGAAAGAAAATGTTCAGACTGTAAAGGACAGCTATAGCGAGATTACATTGACCGTTCCTGCGGTTGACGATGTTGTTCCCGGTAGTGTTAAGATTTTGGGTGAGGAAGTAAGCCACAAATTCGTTCCAAAGGGCGAAATTACTATTCAGGCTGTACCTGCTGCAGGTTACCGTTTTGTCAACTGGACAAGACCTGCTGCCGCAGCAAGCGCAGCTGCAAGAACAGCCGAGGCAAGAAACAGCGATGTTGTAAGCACCGATAACCCATATACTGTTACTGTGAGCGAGGCGCTGAGCCTTGAGGCAAACTTTGAGCAGATTGTGGTAAACGCAACCCTCACCGATGCACAGGGTAACACATACGAAGTGCTGTTGAGCGACTTTACCAACGGCGTGACAAAAGAAACTGTTGCAGATAAATTGCGTGAGGCTTATCCTTATATCACCTTGGGCACAACCGACCAGGAAGGAAATGTTATCGATTTTGGAGTCCTAAACATCGATGGCACAGCATACACCTACACCAACAGGATTGAACTGCCATTCAAGGTAACAAATACAACCTATCTCTGGCATAATATCTACTACCCCAGCAATGGAGGTAACCCCAACTACATCGCAGCATTGAACGAATACGAGGTGGTTGATATGGCTGCATCAAAAGATTATGCTTATGGAGATAACCCGACATACAACACAAAAGACGGTGGTAACAGCATCTGTTGGGCAATCTACAATGTAAACAACAGCTTTGAATTCATCTTCAAGAGCAGACTTACCGGTAAATATATTAAGGTAGGAAGCGTATCAACAGAGACAACAGAAAATGTAACATTTGTTGAAAATGCCGAAGATGCAACAGTATTCACCCTATTGGTTGACACCGGAACATACAATGGAGACTATGCTCTTGTTGCAAATGTTGAAGGCACAACAGGTTATCTCTGTGCAACATCATCCAGCAAAAGCTTTGTGACACACTATAACGGTAATGGCCATCAAGGCGCTTGGGTGAAGTTCGTTGAGGCTCCCGACTATTACTCAAAGATTATGGACTTGGGGATAGCACTTGGCTATAAGTTTGGCGCAGGAGACGGCAAGTACATAATTACCGATGAAATCAGTGTGATTGATAATGCTATTGCAAACAACAGCGATAACATCACCTTGAATAATCTTAATTCATACGCCTTGACAATAGAAGGCGCAATGAATAACTGGCCGGCTGTACGCTTGACCATTAACCCTGCCGAAGGTGGTACAACAAACATCAACGGCGAGGAGAATGTGGTACACAAGTATGTGCCCAATGGCTACGTGTTGCCTCTTGCAGCTGTTCCTGCCGAGGGTTACCACTTTGTAAACTGGGAAAAGGGCACCGAGGTTGTAAGCACCGACTACGCAACCACAATAACAATGAGTGGAGCTAAAGATGATGTAATTGCACTCACCGCAGAGTTTGCAATCAACATCTACAACATCAATGTAACAGCCGGCGAGGGCGGTAACGCAAGCGCAAGTGCAGCAACTGTTGAGCATGGCAGCGAGGTGACACTCACAGCCACACCAAGTAGTGACTACAGTTTTGCAGGTTGGTACGATGGAGAGAATTTAATAAGCGCTGAGGCAAGTTATACATTCACCGTCACAAGCCACATCAACTACACTGCACGTTTCAATGAGGTTCCAACAGGCACAGTTGCAATACACATCACAGTTGCATCAACCGACGGCACTACTGTAACAAACAATGCTACTGGTAATGTAAAGGCTATTATAAACAACATAGGCCAGGAGTGGGCAACTGATGCCGATTTCGTTGTAGGTGCCGATGTTGAACTTGTTGCATCATCCGACTATGACCAGAAGGCATACCTGTTCGACGGTTGGTACAAGAACGATGTACTTGTGAACAAAGATTTGGAGATTACAGTCAAGGCAACAGAGGCTGCAACATACCAGGCACGCTTCTTCCGTGGTTGTGTCGTAATAGGTGAGCCCAAAAGCAATAGAATAGGATATGTTACTAAAATCACACTCCCCGATGGAACATCATTGGGCTATGATGCAAGTAACAGAGCTGTTGTGAAAGAAGGAACCGAGGTTATGATAAACACTTGGTTAAGCTATGGCTACGAAACAACCTGGAAAGATGAAAATGACAACATAGTGGGCAATGAGCAAAATCTTGTCATCACCATTGAGAAGGATGTAACCTACACTGCCACCTTTGAACCTACATCATACAACCTCACCGTTCGTGCGAACGACGACAACTACGGTACAGTTTCGGCGACATCCGGTACTTCTACAGGAACAAGCATCAAGGTTGGCCATAATATGGATGCAACAATCACAGCAACTGCAAATGACGGTTACTACTTTGTAAACTGGACAAAGGGAACTGATGTTGTGAGCAGCGAGAACCCATACACTATCCCCGGTATTGCCGATGTGGAGAATATGGAGGATGCAGAGTACATCGCAAACTTCCTCCCTGTTGAGAATGCTCCAGCCGGTACTTACTACCGCATTGGATATGACGGTTTCGCAGCTGCAGCAGCTGCTGGCGCAACAAGAGCGGCAACTGACGAGACGCAAACATATGTTGTAAGTCCAAATACAGGAACACCGAATACTGCAGGAACATTCAACAGCAGTTGGACATACACAAAGAACGGCGCATATCAGGCCGACTTGACTATGGTATCAACAAGCAATGGTAATACCGTAGATAAGATCAACACAATGAAGAACGGTACACAGCACTCATTATGTGCATATTACAAGACTGATGGTATTGTATATGGCATAATATATACCGTTTCTGTTCCTGAAAATGGAAATTACAAAATAACCGGTTACTCTATTGGATATACCGCTTATCAGAATGTAACAGTAAATAGCACAGCAACCAATAATGGAAAAACAGGCTCTATTCAGGCAAGTGGCTTGGATGTCTATAGTTTTGATTTCACAGTAGCTTCTACAAGCAGTAGCGGTGCTATTGACATCTCAAACTTTGAAGTTTATATCCAGCAAGTTGATGGCGGTGCAGGCACACCAGAAACTCCGGAACCAGAAAATCCTGCCAACAGGTACTACATCCAGAGCGTGGCAAGCGGTGTAACCAATAAGGCTAACGCATTGCTTATGACACAAGAGACTGGTGCTGCATCAATCTTCTACTATGCCGACAACAAATTGCTCTCATACGACAAGGGTACATATGTTAAAGAGGACGGCGGAACACGCGGTTTGCAGGCGGTTGGAACAAGTGGCACTGTTACAATAACAACCAATGGCGAGACATCAACCATTGCCGCACCAAGTTACTTGCACGCAGTAGATGGCACAACACGCTATGTTGACCACTGTAGTGGCAACCCCGATAACCATGCAACAAATCACAACTTTGTCCTTGAGGAGGTTGAGTCTCTGCCTGTAACAATCAGTTCAGCATTGCACGCTACATTCTACGCGCCTGTTGCAGTTGAAATCCCCGAGGGTGTTAGAGCATATGTTCTCAAAGAGAAGAATATTACAGCCGATTCATGGGTTACAATGACAATGTTGCAGAACGGTATTATCCCTGCAAACACAGGTGTAATCCTAAGGAGTGACGAGGCGAAGATATACGACTTCATCATCACTGAGAATACAGACGCGGCAAGAGCCGAAGCGGTTGGAAACATTCTTGAGGGAACAGTTGCAAAGAGTTATGTTAACAAAGATGCTTACATCCTTACTAAAAAAAGTAATGGAGTTGGTATGTACCCACTCTCTAACAACTCATACATAACAGGTGAAGCAACTGCAACATTCACCAACAACAGCCACAAGGCATACTTGCCTGTTGAGGGCAACTTTGCACAGCTGTTGCAGCAGGGCAATGGTTTCCGCTTTGTATTCGACGACGGTAACACAACAGGCGTTGAAGATATTGAGAGAGAGGTTGAGGATACAATCTATGACCTCCAGGGCCGTAAGTTGAGCGAGATTACCGAGCCCGGCATCTACATTGTAGGTGGCAAGAAGGTTTGGATAAAGTAAAAAGATAGAGATACTTCACTGCGTTCAGTATGACAATTACGCGATATTTGTCACCCTGAGCGCAAGCGAAGGGTCTCAAAAACCAAAAAGAAAAAATATCACTACTATGAAACGATATATTAAACCGACAATTGAATTTATCGAAGTCGAAACAGCGCCAATACTTGATGGCTCAAATGAAAATCTTTGGGTTGATGGTGGTGGAGGTGAGGATTATGCAGACCCCAATGGAAGCGACCAACTTTCGAACGAGCACCGCGGCGACTGGGAGAACATTTGGGGTGGAATGTAATATTGCCACCCTACCCTAATATTGACGTTGCAAGCCTTCAAAGGCTTGCAACGTTGTTTTTTTTTGCATATATCAATCATTTTTAATATCTTGCAGACGATTTTGGATTGTTATGCAAAATCATGAAACAATGAATAAACAATAAACTTTAATTCAATATGAAAAGATTATTTAAAGCGGCGATTGTTGCGGTGGCCATGTGCCTGCCTGCAGCGACTATGGCAAAGATTACACATCTGTTGCCAAAGCCACAACAGATTGAGGCAAAAAGTGGTTCGGCGTTCGCACTTGGACGCACTGTAACCATCAGCGACCCCACAAACAGCACTGCTTTGCAGAAGTTCTTCACCGACAATGGTTGCACCATTGCCACCGGCGGCGCACAGGTGACTGTGACACTCGTAGGCAGCATTGAGGGTGCATACGACTACGCACTTGCCGGCTATGAGAACGAGGCATACACATTGGATATCACAGCCGATGCAATCAACATCACTGCAGTTACAAAGACTGGCGTTATCCGCGCTGCACAGACATTGACACAGCTTGCCGAGGGCTACGAGGGCACTCCAACACTGGAGGCGCTGACAATGACCGACTGGCCGGCATTCAAACTGCGCGGTTACATGCACGATGTAGGCCGTTCATTCATTGAAATAGAGACACTGAAGAAGCACATTGACCTGCTCGCACGCTTCAAGGTGAACACCTTCCACTGGCACATGACCGAGAACCAGGCATGGCGCTTTGAGGTGAAGACGTACCCACAGCTCACAAGCAGCGCATCAATGACACGCTTCGCAGGCAAATACTACACACAGGCACAGTGCAAGGATTTGCAGGACTATGCAAAGGAACGCGGTGTGATAGTAATCCCCGAGATTGACATGCCGGGCCACAGCCAGGCATTCAAGACAGCGATGGGGCACTCAATGCAGACCGACCAGGGTGTTGCCGAACTGCAGGTTATACTTGAAGAGGTGGCAGCTGTGTTCCCCGATGCACCATACATCCACATCGGTGCCGACGAGGAGACCATCGAATACCCAAATTTCCTGAAGATAATGACCGACAAAGTCCACAGCCTGGGCAAGAAGGTTGTAGTGTGGAACCCAATCCGTGGCGTGACAATATCAACAAGCACCGGTGCCGACATGACACAGATGTGGAGTTCAAGCGGAAAGGTCATCAATGGCATGCCCAACATTGACTGCCGCTACAACTACACCAACCACTTTGACGTGTTTGCCGACCTCGTTGGTATCTACAAGAGCAACATCTACTATGAACAGAAGGGCAACGCCAACGTTGCGGGTACTATCTCTGCTCCCTGGAACGACCGCAAGACACCGACCGAGGAGGACATCATCATACAGAACAACTTCTATGCCAACGTGATTGCAAGTGCCGAGCGCGCATGGATCGGCGGTGGTAAGCAGTATATTGAGAAGGGCGGTACTACCCTGCCCAACAGCGGCGAGGAGTATGAGGAGTTCGCCGACTGGGAGCGCCGTTTCCTTTTCCACAAGGCAAACTCGTTGAAGGATGAGCCTATCGCATACGTGAAGCAGACAAATGTACGTTGGAGAATTACCGACCCATTCCCCAATGGCGGTGACATGAACGCTACATTCGCGCCCGAGACCGAGGGCTTGAAAGAGAGCTACACCGTGAATGGCACAACATACGGCACAGGCATTGCAACAGGTGCGGGTATCTACTTGCGTCACACCTGGGGCAACAACACCGTTCCTACATACTACGGCAGCACAAACTACAGTAACAGCACTGCATACGCATGGACATACGTATACAGCGACAAGGTACAGACTGTGGGCGCGCAGATTGAGTTCCAGAACTATGGGCGCAGCGAGAAGGACACAGCGCCCGACGCTGGCAAGTGGGACCGCAAGGGTTCAAGAATTTGGCTCAACGACACTGAGATCCTGCCACCTACATGGGACAACACCGGTGTGAGCATAAACAATGAGGTTGACCTAAAGAACGAGAACTTCACTGCACGCAAGCCTCTACAGGTTACATTGAAGCAGGGTTGGAACAAGGTGTTCATCAAGCTTCCATACGTTGGTGCAAGCGGTGTTCGCCTGAACAAATGGATGTTCACATTCGTACTCACCGACCTTGAGGGCAATAACGCCGTTGAAGGTCTCATCTACTCACCCAACCAGAGAATGGATGTTGCAGCAGAGCAGTTGGAGGCTACAATAGCAGAGATAAAAAGAGAGGTTACAGCAAGTACAGGCGAGCAGCCGGGACAGTACAGCCCCGCCCTTGCAAATGACCTGAACACCGTGATTGCCGAGATTGAATCGACACTGGGCAATACAATGAGCGAGAAGGATCGCGCTGCCCAGCTTGCAACATTGAACGCCGCATTTGCAGCTTTCAAGGCAGCGCTTTCAACAGCAAAGGTTAACCAGCCAAAGACAAGTGACAGCGCTGTGAGCTACTACTACACCATGTGTACCCCACAGCGCGAGAACCGCTATGCGGCATCAAACGGTGCAAATGCCGAAATGACAGGTAATGCCACAGTTACTGATGCGGCAAAGTGGAAGTTCGTGGTGCGCAATGATGGCAAATACAACATTGTGAACAAGAGCGACGGTACATACATTTCACCTACAAGCAGCAACAACACTTCATTGCGCACACAGGCAAATGAGCCTGCAAGCGGTTGGGAACTGAAAGAGGCTGCCACACAGGGTTTGTTCATCATTGTGAGCGGCGATGTACAGTTCAACCAGACAAACAGCGGACTTGGCTACAAGGTCTATAACTGGGGAAGCGGAACAAACACCACCGACACAGGCTGCCAGTACCTTGTAACAGAGGTCGAGACTGTTGAAGGTGAGGTTACCCCTCCCACTGACGAGGCTGAAAAAAAAACCGTAGAAATTATCGCCTCAAAAGGACAATATACCGCCAGTAATTCAAACAATACATGGCACGCACGCTGGGAGAGCAACGAAGTTGCGGGGTTCTCATTTGCGACAAGCGCAAACAACATGAAGACCGTAAATGACTGCATTGCCGGCTATTCAGGCACATCGAAGTCATCGACATACACCATCACCGCACCCGAGGGCTGGATGGTGACAGGCCTGCAGTTCGACTACGTGAACACCGACACTGGCAGCCACACACTGAACCTTGCAATCAATGGCAAGACATATACCTGTTCATCGGCAAAGCAGTCCTTGAATGTGACCGTATCTGACCCGCAGCGCACTTTCTCATTCGTGCAGAGCGGCGAGAACAAGGGTATCACTTTCAGCAACTTCATTGTAACGATTGAGAAGGACACAAGAGTACCCGAGGTTTCACAGGAGATTTTCACCACAGCGACATCGGGCGATATACCATACCGCATCCCAGCCATTGCAATGGCAAAGAATGGCGACATCATTGCTGTAGCCGACTACCGTCATAGCCGTGCTGACATCGGTATGGCAAGCTATGGCCGTATTGACCTGCACGCACGTATAAGCAAGGACAACGGTGCGACATGGAACGCAAAGTTCCCCATTGTCGAGGGTAAAGGTTCAAGCTCACCCGACTTCATGCACGTGGGATTCGGTGCCCCCTGTATAGTTGCCGACCGCGAGAGCAACCGCGTGCTTGTGCTGAGCTGCGCCGGCAACGTGTCGTTCCCCAACGGAACACGCAACAACCACCAGAACATCGCACGTTTCTACAGCGAGGACAACGGCGCTACATGGAGCGAGCCTGTCGATATTGCCGATGCAATCTATGCAATGTGGGACCAGAGCAGCAACCACGGCCCTGTACGTGCAATGTTCATCGGTTCGGGTAAGATACACCAGAGCCGCTATGTAAAGGTGAACAACTACTACCGTCTGTACTGCGCCGTACTGTTGAAGAACGTAAACAGTGTGAACACTAACTTTGTACTCTACAGCGACGACTTCGGTGGCAGTTGGAAAGTTCTTGGCGGCGTTGAGAATGCGCCCGTACCAAGCGGTGGCGACGAGCCAAAGGTCGAGGAGTTGCCGAACGGTAACATCATCATCAGCTCACGCATCAACGGCGGACGCTACTTCAACATCTACACATTCACCGACAAAGTGGCTGCAACAGGTTCATGGGGCAGCATGGCAACATCGAACAGCAGTAACAACGGCGTGGTTGCACAGGGCAACAGCTGTAACGGTGAGATTATGATGGTGCCTGTAGTACGCAACGAGGACAACAAGGAGATGTGGCTTGCCTTGCAGTCACTCCCCTTTGGTAACGGACGCGCGAATGTAGGTATCTACTACAAGGCACTGGAGACAGAATATGACTACAACACACCGGCAAACTTTGCAAGAGACTGGGACGGCCGTCATCAGGCATCGTACCTTGCATCGGCCTACTCTACAATGTGTTTCCAGAAGGATTCGACAATAGCGTTTCTCTATGAGGAGGATACATACGGCATCAATGCTTACGGCGGTTACAACATCATGTACAAGAACTACAGCATTGAGCAGATTACAAACGGTAAATATACCGTACTCAAAGGCAAAGAGCCCGGCACATTGCCCGAGCAGCCTGAACAGCCGGGACAGCCCGACGAAGAGAGGACGCAGTACCGCATTAAGTCTGTATCGCAGAACAAGTACCTGAACATTGAAGCTGTAAATATGAATTATGCTACAGGCCCAAAGGGCTCGGTAGGTCTTGCCGACTATGCCGAGGACAACTGTCAGATTTTCTCATTGGAAGATGCCGGCAACGACAAGTTCTACATTGTTTCGGCTCACGGTTACTACATCGTGTGCCGCCAATGGAACATTGACGCAAGCAACCTGGGCTCAAAATCACCGCTTGGCCTTGAGTACAAGAACGACACTGAGTTCTACATCACGAACGGCTCACAGTACTTCAAGGTGGGCCCGGTAGATGGCGATGCAAACAGCTACTACCCATATTGCGACGCACCGCTGAGTGCCGCAGAACTGTGGACTCTCGAAGAGGTTAACAATGCCACCGGCATTGAGGAGGTGAAAGGTGAGAGCGGAAAGGTTAAAACTGTTTACGATTTACAGGGAAGAAAGGTGGAAACCCCAAGCAAGGGTATCTACATCATTGAAGGCAAAAAGGTATTCATAAAGTAACATTCTCATCCTGACGACAGGAAAGGACTCAAGGACAAACAGTAAAAAATCATTAAAAAGTGCAAATGCTTGCAGCACTTGCACTTTTTTGTGTATTTTAGCAAAGATTTGCAAACAACCACTCCCCGACTATGATGAAAAGAGCCACGACATACCTTATCACCATATTGTGCAGCATTGCAGCAATGGCGCAGAGCCACATAGACAGCATTGCCTACAGAGCCATACAGGTGGGCCGGGTGATGCAGCAGGAGCGTGTGTACCTTCACTTTGACAACACAGCCTACTACTTGGGCGAGACAATGTGGTTCAAGGCGTATACCACGTTCGGCACCAACGACAGGCCAAGTACATTGAGCAAGGTGCTGTATGTGGAGCTTGTCGCGCCCGAGGGGTATGTGGTAGAGACAAAGAAATACAAGCTCGACGACAACGGCACCTGCCACGGCGAGTTTGAGCTGAACCCTTTGCTGCTATCGGGTTACTATGAGGTGCGCGCCTACACCCGCTATATGCTCAATTGGGGAAAGGATGCGGTATTCACGAGAGTATTCCCGGTATTCGACAAGGTGAATGCCGACAACTGGGATTTCAAGAATATGCTCGACCGCCGCAGAGGATACAACGAGCGGGGTGAATGGAAAAGTGCAGAGCTGCCCGATGCCACACTCACATTCTTCCCCGAGAGCGGAAATCTTGTCGACGGCATAAAGAGCAAGGTGGCCTTTGAACTGCGTGGTAAGGACGGCATATTCGGCGAGGAGACGATTACCATATATGAAAACGAGAGCAAGCTGCTCGAATGCACACCGGTACACGAAGGCAAGGGTGTTTTTGAGATTACCCCGAGAGCGAATACCAGATACAGCGCCGAGGTTACAATGACCGATGATAAGGGCAAGAGCAGAAAGCACAGGTTCAGCCTGCCCCAGGTGAACGCCGAGGGTGTTGTGCTGCGCGTGACCGAAAATGGCGAGGATGTCACCATAACCGCCACAAACAACCTGACAGAGGAGAATGAACTTGGCCTGGTAATCCTATACCGCGGTGCAATGGGATACTTCAAGAAATTCAGTTCAGAGAACATGACTATGAGCTACACCATTGCAAAGAATGAACTGCCCGAGGGTGTGAACCGCGTGGTACTCTACAACAATGAACACACGCCGCTTGCCGAGAGACAGTTCTTCATCATCCACGACAGCGTGATGGCAAGTGACCGCGAGACGGTGAAGCTGAACGTGACAGCCAACGGTTACCACACACATAACCTTGCACCAAAACCAGGTGAGAAGATTACATTGAAGATTACACGCGACGACAACAAACCAATACCGCCAACAGCAACCATTTCGCTCACAGCAATGGATGCAATAGGACAACAGAAAACGTCGTACAGTCACAACATATACAGCTATCTGCTGCTTGGTTCGGAGTTGAAAGGATATATACCCAACGCCGCACAATACTTTGACAGCGGTAACAGCAAACGCAAAGAACAGCTGGAGCTGCTGATGCTCACACACGGATGGACATCGTACAACTGGCATATGCTCACACGCGACAGGATTGAGGATATGCAGCCCATTGAGCGCGGCATTTCACTCAAAGGAAAGTTCTACAGAAAACACTACAGCAGAGAGCTGGGCAGCTATGGAGACGCCAGACTCACCCCACAGGGGTATAACCTTACGCGTGTGGACATAGAGGGTGACAGCGGAAGGATTGTAACATCGACTTTCCGCACCGACAGCATTGGCGGCTTTATGATTGAGTTCGACGATTTCTACGGCACCCGCATTGCAGCCTTGAGCCCGCAGACCACATTCAAGCAGAGTGAGAACATATCCTACCAGTTTGCGCTCGACCGTTACTACTCGCCCGGTTTCCGCCTCTATGACTATTGGGAGCGTCACTTGGGTGAGGCTATGGCAAAAAGCACGGCCGACAGCCTGGTGCGAATGAACCCGTTCGAGTATATGCTGTCATCGGTCGATGTGGTAGAGAAGCGCAAGAAGGATGTGAATGAGCGCCCACCGCATAGCGAAATGAGGTTCAACTACCTTGATGAGTGGGAGTATGCGCAGGACGTAACATACCTCAACAAATTCAACATCTATGAGGATGAGATCTACTACAAGATGCTACAAGACATCCAGACAAACGAGGAGGAAAGCGGAGAAAACAGTTTCATAGCGGAGCCCGGAAGGATTTTCGGCCAGCTTTTTGGTCATGAGGAGATACCGAAGAACGAAAAGGAGGAATACAAGCACACACTAACGGCTGCCGATGTTGTGGCAAGCGCAATGAAACGTCACAACTACAATTGGGCCTATTGGGTGAAGCTGATGGTTGTGCAAGGGGAGTACAGCCCCTACACTGTGCCACAGCCCGACAAGGAGTATCTGCGCGGACTCCCCGATGCCGACAAGATGACCAATTTCAAGGAGTTTGTGATACGTAGTGATGTGAAAACACGCGAACAGTTCGAGAACAAGATGAACGAGTGGGAACCGCTTGCAAGAATGTTTGTTACAAAAGCTCCATTGCATAAGTTCTATTCGGGTTTCCTGACACAGATGTATCTTTATGCTGCCGAAGGCATAGACGATTGCCCCAACATTCATCGTTTTTACGATGCTATAAAGGAACAGGAAAGTGTGGGAGCCCCAATAGGTATAAGATACCCGATTAACCCCAACTATGTCGCCTGCCTGATCCCATACGAAGAGGGTGAAAGAGCAAGGACCATAGTTCCCGATTTTGCTGCTCCGGGCAGTTCGCAGCGCTATACATCGCTACAGGGATACAATGAGAGCAAACAGTTCTACTCGCCCGACTACAGCAAGATGCAACCACAGGCCGATGACTACCGCCGCACACTCATCTGGGTGCCCGAGATTGAGATAAACGACAAGGGAGAGGCAGTTGTAGAACTCTACAACACAAGAAACTGCAGTAACATTATTGTGGATATTGCCGGCCGCAACGGGACATCACTCTACAGCAATGATGCTGTGACTACAACCAGAACAGGTTCAATAGACAGGCAACAGGCTGCCGACAGCCGCGCACAGGAGCAAGCGGCCAAGCCAAAAGAGGAGAGCCTGAGCCCCGAGGTTGAGAGAGCCTGCGCCAGGGAACACGAAAAGGGTGTGATATACTTCAACAAGGGCAACTACAGGGATGCCATAACCATTTTTGCCGAACTTGTACAGTACAAATATGCACCGGCAATGTACTATGTGTCACTTTGCTACCGCGATGGCAAGGGAGTGAGCAAGAACCCCGCCTCGTCAATGAAGTTCCTGCTCGAGGCTGCCAAGCGCGGCTATGGACCGGCACAATATGAGCTTGCACAGGCTTTCCTGCAAGGAGATGTGATAGAGCGCAATGATTCACTCGCACACCATTGGTACTCGGTTGCTGCAACAAATGAGGAGCCACGTGCATTGCTTGAAATGTCGCGCCGCTACCGCGACGGCAAGAATGTGGCACAGGACAGCGAAATGAGTACTGAACTTTTGAGACGTGCAGCAGATCAGGATGAGCCCACAGCACTCTTTGAATATGCCGAGCTATTGGTTGCAGACGGAAAGGATGGCTACAAATACATGGAACGTGCAGCTGATTTGGGTAACGTAAAGGCCATGATATATATGTTCGAGTACCTTGACAAACAAAAAAGTTACAAGGAAGCATACAAATATGCCAAAATGTTGTCCGAAGCCGGCAACCACGAAGGCACAAGACATTTGGCCGATTACTACTATGAAGGCAAGGGCGTATCGCGCGACAGGCGCCTTGCGAAAGACCTCTACTACGAGGCTGCAAGAGCCGGCAACAAAGATGCCAGAGAGAAATTGAGAAGTTTATGAAACATAGTTAATTCACACAATAAACTTTGAAAGCCGATACATTTTTTGTTTCTTTGCAAACGCGAAAGATTAAGTGATGGACAACAGCAACGACATACCGGACAATGCCCTGCAGTTAAGATGCGAACCTATCGGATGTGTGAGGATAGGTTTCGTGGGGCTTGGCGTGCGTGCAAAGCGCGCCGTTCGCCGCATGATGCACATTGACGGTTGCAAGGTCGTTGCTTTGTGTGACCTTGTAGAGGAGAATATAGACGAAGCCATAGGTATAACTGCGGAGTACGGGCACACAGCCCCTGTTACATTCACCGGCAAGGATGGCTGGAAACAGCTGTGCGAGGCGGAGGAGATTGACCTTGTCTATATATGTACCGATTGGGCAAGCCACGCCGACATTGCTGTATACGCAATGCAAAGGAGAAAGCACGTAGCAACCGAGGTTCCTGCCGCGACAACAGTTGCCGATTGCTGGAGGCTAGTCGACACAGCCGAGCAGACAAGACGCCACTGCATAATGCTGGAGAATTGCTGTTACGACGAGTTTGAGCTATGCACAATAAATATGGCAAAACAGGGTGTACTGGGCGAAATAATACACGCCGAGGGGTCATACCTGCACGACCTGCGCGAACGCATATCATCCAATGACAACGGTGAACGCAAATGGAGCAACTGGCAGGTCGATTTCATGAACAGCCACAACGGCAACCCCTACCCCACACATGGTCTTGGTCCCATAGCCCTTGCAATGGAGATAAACCGTGGCGACAGGATGAAGAGCATTGTCTCGGTATCATCTGTACGTGTAGGCGACAAGGATGGCCTCAACGGCACAATGAACAGCTCCATCATTACAACCGAAAAAGGCAGGACAATCCTTGTGCAGCACTGTATCTCGTTACCACGCCCCTACAGCCGTTCGTTCCTTGTGAGCGGAACCGAGGGCTTTGCACAGAAATACCCCGTGCCCATGTATGCCTTTGCCCCTGATAGCGAAACACCCCTGACTGGTGATGCCTGCAAGGAGATAACAGAGAGGTACAGGCACCCGTTCGTTGCCGAATACAAGGAACGCGGGACAGAACTTTGTGGCCGCCGCTGGATTGACTATGCTATGGATTGCCGCCTCATCCACTGTCTGCGCAACGGATTACCGCTTGATATGGACGTATACGATGCCGCACTGTGGAGCTGTCTTGTGGAGCTGACCGACATTTCGGCAAACAACGGTGGTGCGCCGGTGGAAATCCCCGACTTTACACGCGGCAAATGGAGAGGGTTATAAAAGACAAGACTCTCATTCTCAACGCACCAAAACACCACCATCTGTATTTTTTAGCATCATTTATACATTTTTCGTGCTATTATCTTTGCTATATTGTTAAAAAATTGTAATTTCGCGCTCCGTTTTGAATAAAACATTTTTTAACAATTTATAAAAACTATGAAATTTAAATTTTTGATGTTCGCGTTGGTTGTTGCTTTCGCCGCAACAGTTAATGCTCAGGAGGTTACAGAGAAGGAAGTTAAGTGCGAAAAATGTGAGAACGCTGCAGCTGGTCCAAAAGCCGCTGTTAAGGGTGCCGGAGCAAAAGAGGCTGTCAAGCTTGCAGGCCCAAAGGCTGCAGGTCCAAAGGCTGCCGTTAAAGAGGCCGGCCCAAAGGCTGCAAAGAGAGAGGCTGGTCCAAAAGAGGCTATAAAGCTTGCAGGTCCAAAAGCTGCTGGTCCAAAGGCTGCCGTTAAAGAGGCCGGTCCAAAGGCTGCAGGTCCCAAAGGTGCTCCGGGCAAGGCTGCCGTAAAGGGTGCAGGTCCAAAGGGCACAAGAGATCTCGCAGGTCCTAAAGGTGCCGGTGCAAAGGGTGCTCCGGGCAAGGCAGCTGTAAAGGGCGCAGGTCCAAAGGCTGCTGGTAGCAAAGCTGATGCAAAGGCCGAGGCTAAGGCTGCAAAGGTTGCCGAGAAGGAGGCTAAAGCTACTGAAAAGAAGATTAAGAAGCAGAACAAGGAGGCCGAGAAAATGCGTAAGGAGGCTTCAAAGAAGTAATCGCACTTTCACAATAAAAAACAGACATCAACTTTGGTTGATGTCTGTTTTTTTATTTATTGCACACAACAAATACCATAAGGCGGGAGATGATTCACCGGGCAAACTGCCCACCGCCATTCAATGGCTTTAACTACGCCCGTCTTTTCTGGCCTTGATACACACGACCACTGCAACAATAACCGTAAGCACACCGCCAAGTAGATAAGCAAGCGTACGGTTGTCCATCCCGCACATCATTGGGGATATGAAAATATATGACGAGCAGACATAGGTCATTATCAACGCCGGCACAGCACCGATGAGAATAGGCTTCCTGATGCTGAACAGATACACCGTAATGCACCACAGTGTAAGCACCGCCAATGTTTGGTTACACCAGGCAAAATAGCTCCATATCGTCTGGAAAGGCAAGGCAAAGATGATGAAAAGCGCCACAGCAAAGAGCGGCAGGGATACAAGCACTCTCTTGAAAAGGCTCTTTTGGGAAATTCCGAACATATCGGAGACAATCAGTCTTGCACAGCGGAATGCAGTGTCGCCCGACGTTACGGCACAGCCCACCACACCTACAAGTACACAGGCTGCAACTACAGGGCCAAGAGTGGTTTCCGTTATCATATCAACCAACTTTGCAGCACTGCCGCCATACTCGGCAATGGCAGCGTTAAGCCCCTCTACTCCACCCCAGAACGCCATACCTATGGCAGCCCAGATGAGTGCTATGATACTCTCGGCAATCATTGCACCATAGAAGATGCTGCGTGCCTGGTTCTCATTGGTCATGCAACGTGCCATCATTGGCGACTGGGTTGCGTGGAAGCCCGACAATGCGCCACAGGCAATGGTTGTGAAAAGCATTGGCACTAT
>JAEIGA010006543.1_pt1 | contig 17744 bp, 13 predicted proteins | sample 9270691 | NCBI WGS metagenome assembly JAEIGA01 (sample SAMN17057246, study PRJNA624740) | gut metagenome | biome: biome; isolation source: fecal sample | host: Bos grunniens | place: China: Xizang | collected 2019 | reverse complement strand
TGGCCGGCAAAGGCTGCAATTCCGGTAGAACACAGCACAAGCACAAAAACCAGAAGCAGGCAAAATAACTTTTTTCTCATATACACACCTCACTTCAAAGTTCGTTAATCCTTAATACCGGAATGAGCCATAGTCTGCAGCATTCTGCTCTGGTTAACCACAAATGCTACAATGGGCGGGATCATCAAAAGCACAGCAGCTGCGGCAGACGCACCGGAACGGGAGATACCGCCGGCACTGATCTGGCTCAATGCGGTGGGCAGCAGCTTGAATTCTTCCTTGAAGATAACACCGGCAGAGCCGTTGTTCCAAACATCGGTAAAGGACAGCACCATAACCGTCATCCACGCAGGCTTAACGTTGGGCATAACCACCCGAAGGAAAATGGTAAAGTCACTTGCGCCGTCAAGCTTTGCAGCATCCAACAGGGAGTCGGGAATCTGCAGCATAAACTGACGCAGAAGGAACATATGCAAGGTAGATGCAAGGCAAGGCAGAATCAATACCCAGTAAGTATTAATCAGACCCAGCTTTGCCTTAACAATGTAAGCGGGCAGCGCTGTAACACCGCCGGAGAACAACAGGGTCAGCATAATCAGCTTCCACAGGGCATTTCTGCCGGGGAATTTCTTCTTTGCGAAGGGATATGCAGCCATAGCGCCAATCATAACGCTGATTGATGTACTGACAAGGCTGACAAACACACTGTTAAACAGGTATCTACTGAAAGGAACTGTCAGGTCAGATACCAACTGGAACAGCTGGGAGTAGCTGCCCCATGTGGGGTTAACCACATAGAATCGGGGCGGGAAGATGAAAAGCTCTTCTGCCGGCTTGAAGGACTGGATGACGTTGTAGTACAGGGGAAGGCCCATGAAGATACCTACAAGCACCAGCATCAGGAAGATGGAAAAGTTGCCGAAATGAGAGCGATTTAATTGTTTGCGTAAACGTATTCTTCTCATAATCTCTCTCCTAATCCTCCACCAGTACCTTGTTGATAACCTTATTTACAATAAGCATTACCATCAGCAGTACTGTACTGATTGCACAGGCATAACCCAGTTCGTACCGGACTCCGCCGTAGTCGTCAATATGGTTAATAATTGTATGGGTGGCATAGTCAACAGAGGGGTTACCACACAGCGCTGCAGGAACAGCACCGATAGCGAATGCCTTGGAAATCTGCATAACCGCACCGAACAGAAGCTGAGGCTTCATCTGGGGCAGAGTCAGGAACCAGATTTCCTGGAATCTGTTGTGTACGCCGTCAATGGCACCTGCCTCATACAAGGTGGTATCCACAGTCTTAAAGCCTGCCAGGAAGGACAGGAAGCTGGTACCCAAGCTCAACCACAACTGAACGATGATACAGCAGATCAGCATGTAGTCTGTATCGGACAGCCAAAGAATGGGAGAGTCAATAATACCGAACTTCAGCAGGATACCGTTCAGCACGCCGTAACGGTCAGAGCTCAGAATGTAGGTCCAGATAAAGTATACACCGCCGGAAATGGAGGGTGCATAGAAGATCAGGGTCATAACTGCACGAATCTTATTGGGCAGCTCATTGATAAACCACGCAAAGATAAAGCAGGCGATATAACCCACAGGACCGGTGATAAACGCCATAATCATCGTATTTCTAACCGCAATGATAAAGACGTCATCATTCAGGAAAAGGGTCTTATAGTTGTCAAAACCAACAAAGTTAGGGGTCTGCAGCATGTTAAAGTCGGTAAAACTCAAAACAATTGCCGCAATGACAGGTATAACAGTAAAGATAAAAAACGCTGTCAGAAAGGGAGCAATCATTAAATAACAAGCACGCTCGACGTACATGCTTCGTAATGTTGCTTTCAGTCTATATGACTTTCTTGTACGACTCATCACTTTCAACCTTTCAAATTATTCTTAGAGTTATTAATCGTTATTCAAATAGAATTCCGATCTCTTCCGGAAAATCTCATCGTTGATCTTAATTGTCCATTCTGTCAGCATCTCACGGGCATTTGCATCGTTATCAATAACACCACGGATAGAGTTGGTAATACCTCTGGATACATAGTAGTTACCGGGAACAATGGGGATAAACTTCAGCCAACCGAATTGGTCTTCCAGAACCGACAACTCCTTGGTTGTCCAGCCCTGGGAACGAAGTGTGGTATAGTTTGCAGTTGCGTATCTTGCCGCGATACCCAGCGCCGCCTCAACGTCGTTGGCGTATCTGGTCTGTGCTTCTGCATCGGACCACCATTTGATGAACTCCCACGCCAGATCATCTCTGCCTCTCTCGATTGCATCGCTCAGCATAACAGCACCGTTACCGGAGTTATCCATCTGGGTGCGGTCGATGGAGCCGTCTGCCTTCAAGGTACCGGGACAGGGGAAGATTTCCCACAGACCACTAATTTCGGGAGCAGTATACTTCAGTGTAGTATAAATTGTATAAGCAGCAATACCGATGGGCATTTCACCGGTTCTGAAACGGTTGGAGAAGTCATAAGACTGGGGGAAGCCATACTTGGTAAAGAACTCAGTATGCTGAATCAGCGCATCAACAGCGATATCTGTATCGAACTCAACCTCTGTCAGCTCGTCGTTAAAGTAGGAGCCGCCGTTCTGATACAGCAGGTTGGAGAAGGATGCAGCAGAACCCAGGGACATATTGTATCTCTGCAGCACCTGTGCTACGTCGTACATATCGTCCCAAGTCTGGGGGATCTTCAGGCCCATGCTTTCGAAGATATCGGTTCTGACGAACATAACAGTACAACCGTTCGTGTTGGGCATACCGTAGTATCTGCCTTCCAGCATGAAGGGGATCTCAGCGCCTTCTACGTATTGATCCAGAATTTCCCAGTATCCATCGTACTTGGAAAGATCAACCGCTGCGCCACGAAGCGCCAGGTTAACAATGGTATCGGAAACAACACCAAGCATTACGTCAGGACCTGTACCGGCAGCAAGGGCATTGATCAGAGAGCCCTGTGCCAATTCCAAATCGACCTGAATGCCGGTCTTAGGTGTAAATTCATCGGTGATCATGTTCTTCATGATTTCGAACTGATCAATACCGGAGTTAACCCATACACGGATGGACTTTACATCCTCATTCTTTTCAATATCGCTCTTCTTAAAGGAAGCAACGAAGCTCTTGAACTGATAAACAATCCATTCCCAAGCATTCAGCTTGGTCTTGGGCAGTTCCTCATTGGCAGATACCAGAGCAATGTAGTCCAGGTCCAAAGCCTGCTGCTGGTAGGTAGACAGCTTTGCGCTCAAGCCGTTAATATCGTTCTTGAAGTTGGTCAGTCGACCCTTGTAAGTCAGGTCAGTAATATTTCCTGCATAGCTCTGCAGGTTGTAAGCTACGTCCTCAAAGTAAGCATTTTCTGCGCCCTTTGCGCCTACAATCTGCTCCAGACGCTGTGCTTCTGCAAACAGGAGCTCAGCATTCTTGTTGAAATCATCAGGCAGGTTGGGCAGCAGCTCGTCCAGATAGTAGTCTCGGTAGGGGTCAGGGCTACTACCGGTCAGCATAACAATAGACAGATACATCTCATTCAGGTTTGCCACAACAGCCTGCAGCAAGCTCATGGTATCAGTCAGGTCACCTACCACGTTTTCCATGGTGATGATATGCTCACCCTTGGTCAGGTAAATGCTGTACGGTTCCTTTTCGCCACCCAGCTTCATATTCTTCCACTGAGCAGTATAATTGAAGCGAACTGCATTGAGTTCCTTAAAGGGAACAGCACCGTCAATATAAACCTTACGGGAACTGAACAGGCCTTCCAGATAACCCTGCTTGTACCGCATGCCGATCTGGTAGAAACCATCCTCGGGAGCAACCACCTTCCAGCTGATCCAGTCGCCGGGTTCCTTCCACTGGCTACCGCCGCCGTAGTTGATCTTGATATTATCATAGGAGAACGGAATGGTCAGAGGGCTGGTCTTGTCAGCGCTGGGCCACAGGGCTGCGCTGGACTGACGGTAATAGTTCTCAGTTTGGAACAGTTCGAGAACATTTTCAGTTTCCTTATAACCCTTCTGCTGATAAAGGGAGATATAATCCTGATAGGACATGAGATAAGGTTCCTGCTTAAGGGTTACGCCCTGCAGCAGCAAGGGAGTTCCATCAAAGCACAGGGCAATCTCACGCTTGCCCTGCTCCAGGTAGAATTTCAGCGTTCCGTAAACACCGGTCTGGTCATACAGGAACTGCTTTCTCCACATAGGAGCCTGAGAAGCCTGGGGACGAAGATCGTCACCGCTTACATCGGAACGGATAGGCTCATTCTGGTAAACACGGCTCAGCTTACAGCTGTTTGCTTCGGTGAAGGGCAGCTTTCCATCCACATAGAAGCCGAACAGGTACTGGCTGGCTACCTCTGCCAGAGGGAAGTAATCCAGTTCCACACTGTAAAAGCCGCTTTCGGGAACTTCCACGGAGAAGACTACTTTCTCTCCCTTTGCGCGGATATCGATACCCTTTGCAGAACCTTCCTTATTCTCGTACAGAGCTGTACCGGAGGGTTCCTTTGCAATTTCAGATTCAATCACCTGAAAATCGGTAATATCCACCGCAATTTCTTGCTCAGGACTTGCAGCATTCTTATAGCCCTGCAAGTAGTTGAAATAGGTATTTGTTTTATTGAGGTTTTCCTTGTCGTAGGTCCAGTCACCATTCTGAGACCCTGTCTGCGTTGCGTCAGCCTTTACCATGGCCACAGGGGCGCACAGCATGCTGATCACCAGCAAAACAATAACCCATTTTTTCATCTTCTGCATCATTTCGTTTCCTCACTCCTATTAAGATTTCTGCACGGAAAGCTAAGAACAACACGAACATTCGCCTTTTCCTCCGGGTCTGTTCCTTCCCCGCAGCGGCTTACGCTCACACCGTACTTCTTTCCATATACTAACTTGATGCGTTCATTTACATTTCGCAGGCCGACCTTACTTTCTTCAAAGCCGGAACCTGTTTTTAACGTTTCATTTAAGGTTTCCATTTCCTTTTGACTCATATCCTGACCGTCGTTTTCCACAGACACACGCAGGCAATCGTCCTCGTAAAAGGCGGAAATCGTAATATTGCCGAGATAATTCTTCGGCCGCAGTCCGTGTTGAATGGCGTTTTCAACAATGGGCTGCAAACACATTTTAATAATGTTGCATTCATAAAGGCTTTGGTCTATATCCCAATGGAACTGTATGGAATCGCCAAACCGGATCCGAACAATTTCGATATAGAGCTTCAGAAAATCCAGTTCCTCTTTCAGCGTCACAATCACATCGTCGTTTTCCAGACCCAGCCGATACAACCGCGCAACCTTTGTCAGCATTTTGCTCACTTTGTTGCCCAGGCCCATCTCTTCCACTGCGCTCCACTTAATGGTTTCCAGTGTATTATAGAGGAAGTGGGGGTCGATTTGGAATTGCAGCGCTCTGAACTGCGCCTGGCGTAAAGCCCGGATGCGTTCTTCCAGTTCCTCGGACACTTCTTCGTCCGCCTCTTCTTCCCCGCGATCAGCCAGAATATTACTGGTAATGTACAGCAATTCGTTGGACTGCTTTGTTGCTTCCTTTTCATTCCAGTGAAGCCGGGGGTTTTTGATTACGTTCATAATCTTCCGCATAGGGCGGTAGGTCAAAACAGAAATCAAATATGCCACTATCAGGCTTGAAAGCACACCCACCGAAATGGAGGAGACCAGAAATCCCCGGACAGAACCCAATTCTTCTTTGTAATCGGGCATCTCTGTGACGAATGCGTATTGCCAACTCTTATGGGCAGATTTCACAACCGAGATGATTCGCTCGTTGTGTTCGGTAAACAACTGGGTCTGCCCCGCCTTGACCTGAGAAATATCTTTTCGGTATTCTTCGCTGACGCTCTCATCCCATCTGCTGTAATCCTGTTCGTTACAGTATATGGTCTGACCGCTGATGTCCATAACGAAAAAGATTCCCTCTTGGGCGGATTCCTGACTTTCCAGCAGTTCACGGATTTTTTGCAGTTCCACATCCAGAACAAACAGACCTACCCGCTGTCCTTTTGTTGACCAGATTGGCTGGCAGACAAAAATGCTCTGGGAATGGTTCACCATAATGTACGGATAAACCATCGGGTCTTTTTTATGAATATCGTACCATTTTCCCTTTTCCGAAATCTGGTCGATATGCAGGGCGCCGTTATTGTCAATCACCATTTCATTGACATCTGAGTATATGTACGAAGATGCTATAAGGCTGCTTGACATGGTGTGGGCTTCTACCAGTTTGATAATTTCTTCCACACCTTGATAGTACTCTGTATCAACTTTCGGGGACTGAACTGTTTCCACAACCGTGTTCAGCTGCGCCATATTCCCTACCGTATCCAGCAGGCCGGCAAAGATATTATCGGTCACCACCGCATTCTTTTGCAGCAGCTCCTCATTCATATCCATGACACGGTTATTGACCACTTCTCTAAAGTTGTTGTAGTTAATGGTCAGCACCAGAAGAAGGGGCAAAGTAACCAGTGCAAACACATAGAGAAAGTTCTTGATTAGAAGGCTGTTGAATTTATAGCCTTTGATATAGGGCCACGCCGATTTCTGTCTTTCCCTCATGGCGATACCCTCTGGCAGTACTCTCTGGGCGTGCAGCCGGTATATTTCTTAAACATAACGGAGAAATAGGAAGATGTACTGTAACCTACCATCTTCGCAATCTCACCGATCTTATACCGGTCTTCCTTCAGAAGCTGCGCTGCTCTTTCAATTTTAATTCGCAGGAGATACTCTGAAAGGGTTTCTCCCATCTCCTGCTTGAAAAGCCGACTTAAATAACCAGGGTGAAGCCTGTATTTCGCGGCAATAGCATCGTGGCTGATGTCTTCCTCCGGATGTTCGTCCAAATACCGCACAATCCGGTCGATAATATTGTGCTCACTTCTATGACCTGTATTTTTCAGGCTGTGACACAGTATATTGAAATCATCCTTTACGCCGGCAAGCAATTCCTCCCGGCCGGATGTCTGAAACAGGCGGTCACTGTGAAATCTTCCGTTTGTGATTTCCCGGACATCAATTCTCCGTTTCCTGTAATCCTGTTCAACGGCAGCGTATATGCTTCTGAGCTTCTGCTGCACATCCTCCGGGGATATATCAAGGACGATCCGGTCAAGGATACGGACCAACGTTTCTGTCGACCCCAGATCCAGCTCTACAACCAGCAATCTACAATCAGATATAATTTCCTGTTCCGGCATTCCGGTTGTCTGGTCCAATGTGCCTTTGTCTTTGGTCGCTGCCAGCAAATCAGTCAGGTGCGGCACATTATGGGTTATGCAGCAGGTAAATGTGTGGGGAAAGCTTTCATCCAGCGCTTTAAGCGCATCCTGCATTCTACCGCTACTGTAAGTACGAAGCTTATCGCCATCTGCATTACCAACAAAGACGGCCTGCAAGGCATTGGGTTTCCCTTCAAAACAAAAACCGTGAATCTTGCCATCAACAGACTGGATATATTTCCCAAGAACCCCCTCGGGAGATTCACCGGAAACAACCGGTTCTTCCGAATTACTTCCCTCAACCCGGATCTCAAAAGCGATCAGGCCATCGTCCTTGCCTACAGGATCCATACCTAACAGTTTCAGGCATTCATCCAGTTCCTGTTCGGTAGAAACATTTCCACTCAGCAAATCCCGGAAGAAATTCTTTTGGAGCAGTTGCTTCAGTTCCCGGGTTTCGGACTCTGCCGAAGCAAGTTCCTCCGCCTCGGCGTCCATCTGTGCTTTCAGGCCCCGGAACACATCCATCAGCTCATCTTCGTCCACAGGTTTTACCAAGTAATGCGCTACCTGAAAACGGATGGCTTGCTGGGCATAAGCAAAATCACTGTGGCCGCTTAAGATGACCACTCTGATGGAAGGTTGCATTTCATGAAGCTGCTGAATCATTTCCAGCCCGCTCATCCGACTCATAAGAATATCTGTCAGCACAGCATCGCAGGGATTCTCCCGCAAATAGGCCAATGCATCAGAGCCGTCACCGAAAGCGCCCACAACCTGAAAACCGATTTCCTGCCAGGGGATGAAACATTCCAAACTATGTCTGATGTTATCTTCATCTTCAACAATCACAAGCTTGAACACCGTTTCACCTCATCCATTCCGCTTCGGTTTTCCTGCCATTACAAGGCCCTTCTACCGGTGCATTCTGCACGTTTCCATACTCCAACCCAGTATACAGTAAGATTATACGACAAATTACCAAATAATACAAGGTCAGTCTTTTCACTTTTTTTAAATTTATGAACTTTTTTTTACGGAATTTATTCTATTCCCTTCGTCAAATTCCACAAATTTATCTGCGGGAATATCTGCTTATAGGAAATCTGCACTATAACCACCGTTGGGAGGCAATCTACGGGGCGGTTTTCTGTCCGGTGCAGGCGTTTCCTCATCGGACACATACCGCTTGGATTGGGTAGTAAACAACTGGAAATATTTACCCTGCTGCTCCATCAGCTCCCGGTGGCTGCCCTTTTCAATCAGGTGTCCGTTTTCAATCACGATAATCTGGTCCGCGATGGTAGCGCTGGACAGTCGGTGAGATACAAACACGGTGGTCTTATTGTTCCGCAGACGGTCAAACTGATTGAATATCTCCTGTTCCGCTATGGGGTCAAGGGATGCGGTAGGCTCGTCCAGAATCATAATATCGGAATCGGCATAAAAGGCTCTGGCAATCGCCAGCTTCTGCCACTGGCCGATGGACAGTTCTAAGCCGTCACGCTCAAAAATACGCATCAAGGGCGTATCATAGCCATTGGGCAGATTCTTTATGTAGTCGCCTGCCGTACTCTGGCGGGATGCATATTCCACCACATCCATAGGCGCATGGCTATGGATGTTGCCCAAACGAATATTCTCCTCCACGGTTAAGGCATACTTGCCAAAGTCCTGGAAGATAATACCAAAGGTCTGGTACAGGCTTTTCACATCGTATTCCCGCAGATCCTTTCCGTCCAAAAGAATCTGTCCGGCAGTGGGGTCGTACAGACGGGTCAGTAGCTTGATCAGCGTCGTTTTACCTGCACCGTTCAGACCCACCAGGGCCAGTGTCTGTCCGGGCTGAATGGTAAAGCTGATATTCTTCAAAACATCTCTCTGGGTACCGGGGTAGCGGAAGCTTACGTCCACAAACTCAATTGTATGCTCCCCGCCCTTAGCAACCTCCTTGGCAGGCAGGCTCTTGGGCACAATATACTGTTTCTCATTGAAGAAGGCGATCAGATTGTCAATGAACAATGTGCCTTCATAAACCGTTCCCGTAGAAGAAATCAAGGAGCTGACGCAGGTTGCCACAGAGGCGATGGCACCGGTGTAGTAGGTATAGTCACCAATCAGCATCTGACCGGTAAACACCTGCTTCGCAATGATAATATAAAAAACCAAATTGGTCACACCGGTGACCAGCGCAAAGAAGATATGCCATGCGCTTTCCTGAACAATCAGCTTGCGAATACCCTTGTAGTAGGTCTTAAAGGCCTGAAAGAACTTGCCGATGAAATTGTCAGCCAGATCATACAGGCGGATCTCTTTAATCAGATCCTTGTCCACCAGAATACTGGAGAAGTAATTCATCTGGCGACGTTCCTTGGAACTAAAACGCATATAATGGAAATTCTTTCTACGGTAGACAAAATTGACAATGGCAGAAGGAACGGAAACCAGAATTACCACAAATGTAATCCAGGACAGTCCCGGTGCGGACAGCAGCACAATCAGGAAGCTGATCAGTTCAATAATAGAGCTGATAATGCCCAATGTTTCTGTCAGAATATGCAGCGGTCTGTGACCGGCTTCCCGGTTGGCATTTTCCATTTTTTCGTAGAAAGCAGGATTATCAAAGGATGCCAGATCCACTTCCTTGGATTTCTCCATAATCTGGCGTTTGACTTCCATAACCACTTTTTCACCGGCGATTCGGTTCAAGGCGCTGCTGACATTATTCACCACCTGGATCAACAACCGATAGGCAAACAAGGCAATCAGCAAATACAGAATATTCGACTCCCAAAATGCGCTGTCCGGCAATCCGCCATTTGTAATTACCGTTTGCAAACCGTTGAGGATTTTTCGCGAAATCAAAGAACCGATTACCGGCGTTACGCCTCTAAACAGCGCAACAAAGCAAAGCAGGATAGGAATCCATCTTCCGGTATTCCAAACTAACTTTAATATGTAGAAAAACCGCTTGAAAAAGCCGCCCAGCAGCTCCGAAAGATAGCGGGGTACATCCTTTACGGATTTCGGCGGTGTGGGCCACTGATAGTTAGGCCGCATTCTTCCTCCCATTGGCATCATATTACGCTTCCTCCTTGTTTTCTTCCAATGCTGACACTACCTTTTCCAGCAGGCATTGGAGGGTATGTTTTTCTTCTTTTGTCAGGGGAGATAAAATCCTACACGCATTCTGCATCCGTTCTTCCTGCATCTGGGTCTGCCTATCCCGTCCCTCCGGAGTAATGTGCAGCAGAAAGCTCCGCTTGTCCTGAGGATTCGGGGACTTCTCTATAAGCCCCTGTTCCTCCAGGCTGGTTACCGCTTCCGATGCGGACTGGGGACGAATACCCAGCATTTGCGCTACCTGCTGCTGGGTCAGACCGTTGTTTTTTGACAACAGTTCCAAAATATGCCCGTATCCTCTTGGTCTGCAGTTTTTCTCTTCCGATTGTTTATGAAACTTCCGGCGACCGTTATGGGATATGCGCACAATGGACCGCATAATTCCGTATTCCAACTCCATAATAGGACCTCCATAACCAAATAGTAAGGTACCTGTTTATTATAGCAGATACACTCCCCTATCGCAAGAAAATTTTCACAAAAAAGCGTGCTGCAGAATCCTGCAGCACGCTTTGTATTTTTACTCTTCGATTACTTGTTCTTCGTTCTGTTCACCCTTGGCGGCCTTTAAAAACGGGTCAAACATTTTTGCAAACAACTTTGCGTTAATCACCGCAACAATTCCCGGCGCCAGCAAAATCCAGATAGGCATTGTTCTGATCACAACCTCCAGGGAGAAAAACGCAATCAACACCGGAAGCATATTCAGAATAAACACAATTACCGTAATGGGGAATTTCCGCATGGACAGAATTGCCGCATTGATAAAGGTCTGCTTGACGGTATTGAAAAACTGCGCCTGAAGGGGGTATGCATAAAACATAATACACAGCAGCCAGATGAGCATAGCAAAGAAAATAGCAAAGCTGATGGTTGCCATGGAGCCCTGGGCAAAAAACCAATAATAGCCATCCACCAGAAGCACAGCGCCCAGCACAAGGGAAATGATATTCATAATTGTCGCCTGTTTAAAATTGCTCTTAAAGGCCTGGAAGAATGTAGCAGCAATTTTCACACCTTCACCCCGCGCCATTTTCAGCGCTACATAGTACATAGCCGTAGTAGACGGGCCGATGGTAATCACCGGCAAGCAGCACACAAACCACAGCACACTCAGCAGCACCATATCTGCCATACGGGAAAGGCCCACCATAATAGGGCTATCTAAATCAAACCATTTGCTCATATGCGATCTCCTGTTTCTGATAATTGCAATTATTTTACATCACGTAACACAAGAAATCAACAAAATTTTCCGGGAACAAAAGGCGCAGAGCCTTCGACAGGATTCCCTTGCATCCCGATAGGCTCTGCGCTAATCTATTGATTAGGCGGACATTCTCCCCGAATGCGACAACCGCCACCCGCCGTTGCGCTTCTCCCACGCAACGGCGGTTTTCCTTATTTTACGGGAATCAACAGTACCCGGCTGCTTTCCGGCTCTGCCTCCAGACCGTTTGCCTGCCAAATGGTTTCCACGGTAGAGCCGGTTTCCTTTGCCACATCCCAAAGTCGGCGATTGCCCTTTCTGCACAGAATCAGGCTGGGTCTGTTTGCATCTGGCTTTTCCGCCTCCCCTATTTCCAGACCCACTATCTGGAGGATCCCCTGTCCCGACGAAACGGTGGCATCCACAGTCATATCTGCCCGCATTGTCACAGTGCCTGCCCCCACCATTGCCTGGGGTTTGCCTGTGGTTGTAATACGGGTATCCACCGCACTGTCCTTTGCTGCCTGTACACTCCACTGTTCATCCCATGAAGTCTGCATTCCCCGAAGTTCTCCGGAGGTATCGTAGTAGAGCATCTGGAACAGGCCGGGCAGAAGCATCTTCGCCCCGTCCTCCGTATACTCACGCTGCCCGCAGGCGGGATAGAATACCAAATCCACGACCTGCTGCACCTCCGCCTGGGCGCTCTTCTCCGCCTGCAGGTTATGGCTAAGCTGATCCAGAATAGAAGGGACTTGCAGCTGCTCGTACATCAGTTCCAGTTTTCTGTTGGGACTATACGCATCCTCCGCCACGGTCACCATAGACCGGTCAGAAAGCAGGTACTGTCCCAAAAGCCCAGCCTTTAGTTGCAGCTGGCCGTTTTCATCCAAAGACACGTCCAAGCTGGTGACACAGGGCTGCACCGCCACCACCGCATCGTTTTCATACTCCCCGTCCAAGTCTGCGTACTGAGAAAAGGGTAAATCGTAATCCCAGCTATAGGGTTTTCCGTCCTCACCCCGATACAACAGGTGAAATGCTGCGTTGCCCCGAAATACAATTTTTCCAGCCATTACCTTTTGGTCTGTAATTTCCGGCTGCAAAGTATAATACATCAGTTTTTCCGGCTTGGGGGCATTGGCAACTGTCATCTGTTCTTCCAACAAAAAAGGCTTCTCCCCTGCTTCTCTTGGGAGCATCACAGGATAGGTAGCTGTTAGCAGCTGTATATCCTCCGGCAGCTCCGCAGGTACGGCAACCTGCGCCTGCTCCACCTGCCATGCCTTGGCATCTGCACACAAAGTGGCCCGCACCATTAACTTTCTTGCAGAGGTACTGCGGGCATCTACATTTTTCAGCATACAGCAAGCGGTAATTTTTCCATCGTGACGGGTTTCCGGCAGTTCCCATCTCATAGAAAAAGGCAGCCATGCCTCCACGCTACGAACACCATCTTCATCCTCCGGCGTATACAGCACCCATGCCATAACACCGCAAGACACCGCCATACTGTCACTGCCCCACTCTTTGCCCCGTACAACCACCTGGCCCCATGCCCCTAAGACATGGCCAACATCCGGCATTCCATCCGGCAGACGCACCTCTAATGTTTCCTCTTGAGTGCGTACACCGTCGGTCAGCTTCTGCAAATATGCCACGGGGATTCTGTCAAACTGCATTTCCACGCAAATCACTCCTTATGGACTTCTGATACCAAAGCATATTCCCTGCCGGACAAGTTTATACCAACTATTTTCTTCGACAGACGGCACAACCTGAAAACAGCGCAAGAAATCCAAACAGATGACAAAACAGACCGCTTTCCAGCCACGTCCCTACCAGCACGCCAAAGCCGAATGCCAGCAAAACACAGCCCCAAAGCTGATTGCGTCGGCACATAAAAAACACCCCCTGCAAAATTCTATGCAGGGGGTGTATGCAATTATCCACCAAGATAGGCTTTGCGGACCTCGTCACTGCTTGCCAGCTCTGCGCCGGTACCGGCAGTGGTGATTTTACCCGTCTCCAGGACATAGGCCCGATCAGAGATTTCCAGCGCCTTGCTTGCGTTCTGTTCCACCAGCAGAATAGTTGTACCCTGTTGGTGCAGGTGTTTGATGATCTCGAAGATCTGATCTACAAGGATGGGCGCCAAACCCATAGAGGGTTCGTCCAGCATCAAAAGCTTCGGATTAATCATCAATGCGCGGCTCATAGCCAGCATCTGCTGCTCACCGCCGGAGAGTGTGCCGGCGATCTGGTTGCGCCGTTCCGCCAGCCGGGGAAACAGATCGTAGATTTTTTCCAGTTCCGTTTTAAACTTTTGCTGTTCTTTAACGGTATAAGCGCCCATCATCAGGTTGTCATAGACAGACAGCTCCTGGAAAATGCGACGGCCTTCCGGCACCTGGGTCATGCCCAGCTGCACAATCTTATGGCAGGGCATCTTGGTAATATCCTTGCCGTCAAAGATTACACTGCCGCTCTTCTTGGGAATCAAACCCACCACGCTCTGCATCATGGTGGTCTTACCGGCACCGTTTGCACCAATCAGGGAAACGATCTCACCTTCGTTGACCTCAAAGCTAATGCCCTTCAGCGCACAGATCACGCCATAGTAAACTTCCAGATTTTTAACTTCCAGCATTGCCATAGCATTAACCTCCGATATAGGCTTTGATCACTTCGGGATCCTGCAGTGCAGCCTTCGTCTCGCCCTGTGCCAGTGTTGTACCAAAGTTCAGAACTGTCAGCTCGTCACACAGACCGGAAACAAACTTCATATCGTGCTCAATAAGCAAAATAGTGACATTGAACTTCTCACGGATCAGACGGATAATATCCATCAGTTCCTGGGTCTCATGGGGATTCATGCCGGCAGCCGGCTCATCCAGGCAAAGAAGCTTGGGATTGGTAGCCAACGCACGGGCAATCTCCAGCTTTCGCTGCTTACCGTACGGCAAGTTACAAGCCAGATTATTCCGCTCTTCCAAAAGACCCACAACATCCAAAATCTCCTTTGCGTGCTGACGCATTTCTTTTTCAACTTTGAAATGCCGGGGCAGGCGGAACAAGCTGGTAAACATACCGCACTTATATTCCGGCTGATTGTGCAGGCCAACCATTACATTGCGGATTACCGTCATATTATTGAACAGCCGAATGTTCTGGAAGGTACGGGCGATCCCCTTGTGGTTGATTGTTTCCTGACTTTTACCGGTCAGGTTCTCGCCATTGAGATAAAAGGCACCGGTGGTAGGCTTATAAACGCCGGTGATCATATTAAACACAGTGGTCTTGCCTGCGCCGTTGGGGCCAACCAAACCGTAAAGTTGCTTTTCTTTGATCTCCAGATTCAAATTCTGAACCGCTTTCAAGCCACCGAAGGAGATGCCGAGGTTTTCGATCTTCAATACTGTCTCAGCCATTATTCCTCCTCCTTCCATTGCTTATCGGGTGTGTAGGGAGATTGGGGTTGAATATCCACAGACAGCACCTCATCCACCATAATCTTGGTGGGCACACGATCCCAATTTGCCTCATCGTCATGGACTTTGGCAGGATTGTGTTTGCTGAATTTGCGCAGCAAGTTCTTGATACTGATTTTCTCACGGAAATTCTTAAGCGCAGGTGCATTTCTGTAAACAATCAGACCGATCAAAACCAGCGCGTACAGCATATCCTTCAAAACTGCCATATTGCCGGTAAGCTGCTTTTGCAGGAATGTATCCAGAACCACCACAGCAGTTGCCGCAATCAAGCTGCCGCCAATATTGCCCATGCCGCCCAAAACTACCATCACAAGAATCTGGATGGAATAGTTATAGTCGAATTTCTTGGAGTCCACACTAAACTGGCTATAGCTGAACAGTACACCTGCAATACCGGCAAAGAAAGCAGACAGCGTAAACACCATCAGCTTGTATTTGGTTACATTGATACCGGTGGCCCGGGCAGCAATCTCGCTGTCACGGATAGAAGTGACGGCACGACCATGCTTGGAACGAATAAAGTTTTTAATGGCGATTACAGTAATCAATACCAGAACAAAACCGATAATAAACAAGCTGTTCCGGTCGTAACGAGGTGTGTTCATTGCCAATGTGCCGCCGAACATCTCAGCAGGTGCATTTCGGAACAGAGATCGTACAATTTCACCGAAGGCAAGTGTCACGATTGCCAGGTAGTCACCTCTTAACCGCAGTGCCGGCAGACCGATGATCACACCGCAAATGGCAGCCGCAATACCGCCCACCACCAAACAGATCAGCATGATCAGCAGTTCGTTGCCACCCAACACCCCTGCATCGGTAAGAATCACAGACAACTTGCCGCCGATAAATGCGCCAACACACATAAAACCGGCATGACCCAGGGACAGTTCGCCCAGGAAGCCAACCACCAAACACAGGGAGGCAGCCAGGATCATAGCAATGGTAATGCCTTCCAGCTGCAGCAAGGTAGAGAATGACAACTGCTTTGCGCCGGCAAGAGTAGAGAAAAGAATGGTGCAAAGAATCAGAATGATATATGTAACATAATGCTTCCACTTGATATTCTTTATCATACCTTTTCCCTCCTCTTCTTACCCAAAATGCCGGAGGGACGCACCAGCAAAATCACAATCAAAATAGAAAATTCAATAGCATCGGTATACGGCGCCATAACGGGACTGGTCTGCGCAAAGGCTTCCACCACGCCCATCAGAATGCCACCCAGCATTGCGCCGGGGATGGAACCGATACCGCCGATAACTGCTGCCGTAAAGGCCTTAATACCGGGCATAGCACCCATGCTGGGCTCCACATTGAAGGTCTTAAGCACCATAAAGAAGCCGGCAAATGCAGCCAATGCAGAACCGATGGCAAAGGTAATGGTGATAATAAAGTTCACATTGATACCCATCAGCTGGGCAGCGCTCTTATCCTCGGAAACAGCGATCATTGCACGGCCTGTACGGGTATATTTCACGAACAGGCTCAGCCCCACCATAATTACAGAGGAACACAGCAAGGTGATCAGTGTGTAGGTAGAGATATTCAAGCTTCCGATGGTAACGCTGCTCAGGTCCATCAGATCTACAGGCTTTGTGGCAGAACCGAATACAATCTGCGCCAAAGACTGAAGCAACTTACTCATACCGATGGCGGTGATCAGAACTGCCAGCGGGGATGCGCCTCGCAAGGGCTTATACGCCAATTTCTCAATGGTCACACCAATCAGCGCGCACAGGACAACTGCCAGTAATAGTGCCAGCAGCGGATGCAAACCCATCATAGTGGAAGCCACAAACAGGGTATAGCCACCCACCATAATGACATCGCCATGGGCAAAGTTCAGCATCTTGGCAATACCGTAAACCATGGTATAACCCAATGCAATCATGGCATAGGTACTGCCTGCACTGAGTCCGTTTAACAGTGTTTCTAAAAATTTCATACAATCAACCTTTTTACGAATAACGCACGATTTGCCGACGACCGAAATCGCCGGCAAATCGATTATTCAGAATTATTTATGGGCTTCCTTCAAGGTGTACTTGGTAGCAACCTTGTTGACCTTACCGGTTTCGTGCCAGGTAATATTCTTACCGGTAGCGCCTTCAGCGAAGGTGAAGCCGCCGTTAAACTTAGCCTTCAGCATTTCACACAGGTCAGATGCAGAGGTCTCGGGAGTTACATCCTTGCCCTCGTCGATCAGTTCCTTCATAGCGCCATAGAGTGCGTAAACGCAATCGTAAGCAGAAGCGCCGAACTGGTTCAGTGTTTCAGTACCGAACTTCTCAGTGTACTTCTTGATGAATTCACCGGCCTTGCCTTCGGTGGAGTTTGCATCGAAGTGGCTCAGCATAGAAACTTCCTGGGTGATAGTGGTCAAATCCATCTCGCCTGCCAGGCCGTCAAAACCGTCACAACCGTAGTAGATTGCATCCTTAGCCATAATATCCTTAGCCTGCTTCATGAAGATAGCAGCGGGCTGGTAGTAAATGGGCATAAAGATGAAGGAGCATTCCTTCAGCTGAGTGATCTGTGCGGAGAAATCGGTTGCGTTGGCATCGGTAAACTGTGTCTCAACAACAGTGATTTCCTTGTTTAGGTTTGCAGTAAAGTTCTTGTAAATGCCATC
>JAEIGA010006542.1_pt1 | contig 17744 bp, 14 predicted proteins | sample 9270691 | NCBI WGS metagenome assembly JAEIGA01 (sample SAMN17057246, study PRJNA624740) | gut metagenome | biome: biome; isolation source: fecal sample | host: Bos grunniens | place: China: Xizang | collected 2019 | reverse complement strand
CTTGCATCTGGCGCTGCTGGAACACCGGGCTTATCTGGCGTATTACCTGCAGATTCAGGGGGCAGATATCGACGCTCCGAATCTTGAAGGTGAAACGCCGCTGCATCTGGCTTGCTATCAGCAGGAAAACTGGGAGGGCATTATGTCCCTTGCACATGCGGTCAAGGATATCAATGCGCGCAATCACATGAATGAGACCCCGCTGCACTATGCGGCTGCCTGCAAGGCCAAAGGCCTCATCAAGCGCCTGCTGAAATATGGCGCTGATGTGCATGCGGTGAACCGCGTGGGTGAGACCCCGTTGCATGCCGCAGCATCTGCAGGCATAGCCCTGAATGTAAAGCTCCTGCTGAATGCCGGTGCAGACCCCGCTATTCGTAACATCCGGGGGTATACTGCGCTGGAGCTTGCGCAGAATTGGGAATACCCGGCATGTGTTGCGATTTTGAGCGAACGCATGGCAGAAGGTCAGAAACTCACAGAAGCCTGAGCCATGGTAAAAGATAATGCCTATCCGGCCCACGTTTACGCGGCTGTGGGGGACACTGATGCTTTGTCGGCGCTGCTGCCTCAGGTGGTCGGTTCGCTTAATAACTGGGACGAAACCCCTCTTCATCTGGCGGCAAAGCATGGGCAGATGGAGTGTTGTCGTTTGCTTCTGCTTTCCGGCGCAGATGTGAATGCCGCAGATTATCAGGAGCGCACAGCGCTGCTGGTAGCTGCTGAGCAGGGACAGGGGGATTGCGTCCGCTTGCTGCTGGCTCACGGTGCGAACCCGAACATGGCAACATATAAGGGAGAGACCCCGATGCACATGGCTGCCCGTCACAATGACAGGAAGTTGTGCACTTTGCTTACCCGGGCCGGGGCCTTAGCTGATTTGCCTGATATGGAGGGGCGGATACCGCTGCACTATGCCGCCCAGTACGATTCATGGAAATGCTGTGCATGGTTGAAGATGCACTCCGATAAATCCTGTCAGGGTGACCGCATGGGGAATACTCCGCTGCATCTGGCTGCTATGTATACCAGCCTTGAAACGGTAGCGAGACTCATCGGTCCAGGAATGGAGGTAAACGCCCGCAACCGCCGGGGAAATACCCCTCTGCATGTTGCAGCTGCGGGTGATTCCCCGGAACTGCTTCAACTGTTGCTGGATAACGGGGCAGAGGTGAACGCCACCGATGATGAAGGAGAAACCCCGCTGCATGAAGCTGCCTTGACAGGCATTCCGCAGAATGTTCGTCTGCTGCTGGCAGCAGGGGCAAATCCCCAATGCCGGAATAACAGCGGTTACACGCCGCTGGATGTGGCCCGCCTGTTCGGGCAATCCTCTACCTGCATTGAACTTCTCACGCAATCCTGACATTGCCATGTCTGTTAACCATCCCCAGGAACTGTTGCGAACGGATGGGGCGCTGCCTCTCAGCAGCTGTGTTCACGCTGGATGAACTTCGCAGACTTCTCTAGGGTAAGGCTTGTTTTACTCTTGAAATAAAACGGATATTGAGCTAATCTGATGATAATGAAACTGAGCGATAGATTCAAGTCCAACCCCGTGGCCTGCGTGGTTTCGCTGCGGGATTTGGTGGAGTTCGATGATATTGATATACCGGATGTGCAGCGTGGGCTGGTCTGGAATCCCACGCAGATTGCCAATCTCTGGAAATCTATTTTTGCCGGTTATCCTATTGGGGCATTGACTCTTTACGAACAGGAAGGAGAATGGCAGCTGATTGACGGACAGCAACGCTGGCATGCCATCAAACTGGGCTTGCTGAAGCCGGAGGATATCAAGGAGGCTATGGCCACGCTCTGGGTGAACGCGGACAGTCTGGAACTGATGGTCTGCACTCGGCGTCACCCCTGGGGCTTTGTGTGGAAAGAGAATAAATTGAAAAAACTGTCTCATGAGGATATGATTGCCAGGTGGAAGAAGATGATGCAGACGGACGATATTTCCTTTAGCATTCCGGATATGGAAAAAGCATCTGGCTACTGGGAAAAAGAGGGATGGGTCCCATTGTACCGCATTCTCGCCGGGGAAAGAGATTCGGAGCCGGAGCAGGTATGGAAGAATACAGAGGTATGGCGCAAGCGCGTGAGTGCCGATTCTCTGCCATTGATTCGATTCAGCCTGGCCACGCAGGATGCCGATACCGCGCAGGATGCCGATACCGGTAAGAGCCGCATCCATGAGCTTTTCACCCGCATCAACAAGGGAGGAACGGAAATTTCTGCCGAAGATTATACCTATTCCACTTTGTGTTCGTATATGGGGAGCACGTTCAAAACGAACATCAATACAATAGCGAAAGACTTTCTTCCCCCCAGCCGGGTAGCCCGTATATATGCGCGTCTGGCATATGCTGCCGTGGAGTCTGGAACGCTGAAAGAACCTGATTCACCGGCTTTCTGGCAAGAACACAAATACGTTGGCAGCTTCATCGAAGCCATTGAGAAAGCAAAGGAGTTGCTGAAAGCTGCGAAAATCCCGGCTTCCATCTACCTGTCCGCCACTTCGGATGAGTGGCTGACGGTGATGTGCTGGTGCATGTGGAAGTTCCGTGAGCTGGCAGGCAGCCCCGCAGATAAGAAACTGCTGTGCATGTTGCCCTATGTGGTGTGCCGGGGCCCTGAGTTCCACAAGGCCTTCTGCAGGAAATTCCATGAAGTACTCCGCGAATGTGACAGCCCCGGTGGAATCTTGCACCTGGTGGCAATCGGCACCGCGTATGCGGCTTGTTATTCTCAGGTAACTGGCATGTACCCCTTGCGTGAACCAGTGAATGTCGAGGTGCGATCCTCCTATGATTACGATGATGAGTGGCTCATGGCCTGCCTGAACGAGGACAATAAGGGGGTGCTGCATTTTATTCAATCTTCCTACATGAACAAGCTCCTGCTTCCCAAGTGTGGTTTTTATCCGCATGAGAAAGCTACTTGGGGAGATGACATGAACCGCCCATGGGATGAGGACCACATCGTGCCTCAGTCCCTGTGGTGGCGACTGGAGCCGGATGAGCAGTTTTTCCAGGATTGTCTGGCAAATAAACAAATGCTGTACTACCGCCACAACCGCTCCAAAAGCAACGCCTTTATCGGGGTGCCGGAAGATGCAAGTACAAAACCTGTGGAGGATTTCTGTTATCCTAAAGCCGGGTTAGGCACAGTGAAATTGTATGACCCCCGCCCGGGTGCGCTCAGAACCCAGCGTCGAAACAAGGTGCGTCCGGAATATGTCGAAATACTTCCTGGCTACAAGCGGGTGGTGAATCAGCGTTTCGGGGCGATGGTTCAGAAATTGTGGAAGGAATTGAATCTTCCCGCTCTGCTGGAGACAATCAATGGCTTACCTGAAGCACCTGTTCCCCCGGGATTGAAGCCCGCAGTGCAACGATGGCAAATCCTGAAAGATTTGAAAGACAAGGTCTGGTGTGCTATCCGGCACGATTTCAGCAAGCAGCAAATCATCCGCGAAAGGGATTTTTACCACTCCTTGTGCAGCTGGCTGGCCGTCGGTGAGGAGAAAGAGGGTGCATTTGAATGCTTTACCTGGCAACAGACTGAACCGGAGAACAAGGCGTTGGCCCTCGAAGTAGGGCGTCGCAGACTTCCGGATATGGATGCTGAAACATGGCTTAGTGGACATCCTGACCGGGATCCCTGGTGGGAACTGGATGACTGCAAGTCTTGCGTCATTAAGGTAGGTGATGGATACATTGATTCTATACATAAGTTCATTGCTGAAAATAGCCGGGCTTAACCCGTAAAAAAATAGCCCTGACAGGTACACAGCTGCTGTTGATGAAATCATGTTTGAGATTGACCACGGCGCCGCTGTGGTGTATTCTCTTGCTGCACATGAACACTCTCTCCACCACTGATATTTTCGGAATCCCGTATGTGTCCGCCTCCTTGCCGGAGGCGGGGACTGCGTGGGTGCAGCTGGCACAGGAGACACAGAAGCCGCTGCTGCTGGCGCATTCAGATGTGCATGTGCTCACGCGAGCGCTGCATGATGCCGCTGATTATGGGGCAGGGCTGCGTACGTTTGATTTCATCTGCCCGGACGGTATGCCCATTGTGTGGCTGATGCGCCGCAAGGGGGCCGCTGCAAACCGCCTGTACGGACCGGATGTGATGGAAACCATGTGGGATATGGGTCGCGCTGCTGGGCTGAGGCATTTTCTGCTGGGCGGCAGCGAGGAAGCCATTTCCCGCCTGAAGGAGAATCTCGGGGCCCGTTATCCCGGGGCAGAGGTAGCCGGGCATTACTGCCCGCCCATGCCGCCGTGGCCGGAGGGGGAGGACGACCGCATGCTGGAGGCTATCCGCCAGAGCGGGGCGCACTGCGTGTGGGTGGGGCTGGGTTGCCCTAAGCAGGAACGCTGGCTGTTCGAGCATCGTGAGCAGTTGCCTCCCGCTCTGTATTTTGGTGTGGGTGCGGCGTTCAACTTCCACGCCGGCCTGGTGCAGCAGGCTCCCGCCTGGGTGCGCGCCCACGGGCTGGAGTGGCTCTATCGCCTGTGCAAGGAACCCCGCCGCTTATTCAAGCGCTATCTTGTGCACAATACCCGGTTCATCTGGTATTGCCTGACGCGCAAAATCTGATTGGTCCGGCCTTATTTTTCCGGTTCGACAAGCAGTTGTTTGCTTTTCTGATATATGCTGCATGGAATAGCAGCTATACCATAGGCTACCGGAACCACTGTATTTGCCAGAATGGTGCCCGGAACATCTATGAGCACAAAGGCGACGCCTGCTGCGGGGTAGGCGTAGAGTGCGTGCCTGTTTGCGCCTGAGCGGCTGACGGGTATGATGAAACCACTGCGGGTGTTGCTCAGGTGGCTGCCCGTTTGCTGATGCTCGCTGGTGACCATGGCGTGGCGCACTCTTCTGGCACCTTTAGGCAGGGTGGATTTCCAGCCGTATTGCAGGTGCGTGGTAACAGGATTGCAGCAGAGCGAATCAATTTCATACCCGCCTTGCTTGATTATTTTTGCTCCCTTGGGCAGTTTTTTGCCGGGAAGCTGCACAAAGTGGTCGTTTTTGACGATATCTGCCGGACTCAGTTTACGGTACACGTAGTACTGCGGCGCTTTCCTGATGGGGATATATTGACCGCTGGTGTATTCAGAAACGCTGAAGTTGGTGATTTTGGCGCGCCCGGTGCGGCGGACATTCGTCAGAATTCCCTGAAGATACAAATCTCCCTTATGCTGGTACAATACCAGATTTTCCTGGTCTGGCAAAATAACCGCCTGGCATTGGCGTCCGCGGTCTGCCACGGCTTTGTGTGTATTCACGTAGGTGCAGCTATTGAGTAGGAAGACTGTAGCTGCCAGTAGTAACAACGTGATGTAACGCCCCATATGCTACACTATAACAAGCAGAGCATGCTCTGGCAAGAAAAAACATGACAAGGACAGCAGCGAAAATCAACGACAGGGGCTTGAAGATGCTCGACAGTGGCGGAGAAAATATGGTAGAGTGGGCGGGTCGGCGTTGAATCAATCCACAGGAGATGAGAAAACGGAATAAAGTGATGCGGAATTTGCTGCAGTGCATAAGCAGGTGGGCTCTCATGAGTTCCTGTATGCTGGTGGCCTTGTTGACTACAGCTTGCGACTCTATTGGTGTGAGTACCAACATGGGCGCTATGCTGGATAGCGTGGGTAAGTCTGTTCCTGTGGCTTATGCGAAGGACTGTTACACCATCAACGGAAGCAATTACGTTGAGTGCGAGGTGGAATACAGCCAATGCTCTGTTCCTGCGGTAGAAGCTGCCTTTGGGCATCTGGTGGGACCAGAGGTTGAATACGCGCCTTCAACCGGGTGGCAGCAGCTTCCGCCTGTGGAACGTTATCTGCTGGCAGAGGATGGATACGAAATTGTGCGTGCGGAAGATTTTGATTATTCAAAGGCAGAGCTTGTTAAACCGGGTGATGTTTACAACCCCGATTACCACGGTGTGCCTGAGGCATATACTTGCAGATTTGACCCTTTGACTGCCGATTTTTGTACAAGAAGTGTGTATTGTGCGCCGGTGGACTTTGTACCCGAGAAGCGAACTGTGGGGAATTATGTGCGAACTCCCCTTGTGGCGGCGGTTTCCTGGGGGGCGGATGTCCCCATCACTGCAGTTGCTAATGCTTCGCTTTATTCTGTTTGCGGAGTTTTCTTCGTTCTGACCCTGTTGATGCTCTGACACGAGGCGCTTGCAGAAAACCGGGGCAGAGGAACAGCATTCAAGACTCTTCCCCGAGCATGGTGCGGGCAAGCTGCCAGCATGCGGCAAAGGAGTTGGCGAAATCCTGCGGGCGGGCTGCCAGCCAGCGGTCGATGAGCTTGGCCGGGAAGGGAACGACCCCGCTGATTTCCGCTGCCGGGAAGTGCACGCGCCCATTGTACAACGCAGCGTAGAGCGCCACATGTTCCATGCCGGTTTCTTCACTGGGGGGGAGGGTACCCAGGCGGATGATTCTGGTATCGGTGATGCCGAGTTCCTCTTCCAGCTCGCGGCGGGCGGCGGTATCGTAATCCTCTCCTGCGTCCAGATGGCCTGCGGCACTGGAATCCCATACGCCGGGGTGGCGGTCTTTAAGCAGAGAGCGCTGCTGCAGCAGGCAGTCGTGTTTCTTGTTGAACACCAGCACATGAACCGCGCGGTGAATCAGTCCGTTATCGTGCACCTCCTTGCGCGGGGCCTGGCGCAGCACATTATCCTGCTCGTCCACCACATCGAAAAGCTCATCATCCTTTTGCGCCACGGCGGCCAGTGGGTGCGGGTCGTAGGCATTGGTGAGGCGCACCCATTGCTCCAGCCCGAGTTCCTCCGGTCGGGCGGTGGGGGAAATGCCAAGCGCAGCCGAAACCTCGCTCCAGGCGGGTGTTTCCGGCAGTTGCTTGTGCATCTGCTTGCGGCGCTGGGCAAAACAGCGGCGCATCAGTTCATCCATGAGCCGGTGGTCATACGGCGGCAGACTGCGCGGGTCGCGCGGGGTCAGCAGCATGACGGTCGAGTCAATCTTCGGGCGCGGGTTAAAGGCTTCCGGCGGCACAGTCTTGAGCGCCCTGGGCACCCAGTCCATCTGGATGCGAAGCGAGAGCAGCCCATATGCCTCATCTCCCGGCTGAGCCAGAATGCGGTCGATGAATTCTTTCTGCAGCATGACCACGGCGCGTGAGACAGCGCAGGGCGAGGTGAGGAAATTGGCGAGAATGGCGCCACCGGCAGAGTAGGGCAGATTGCCCATGAATTTTACCGGTTGCTCCGCAAAAAGCGGGCGGGGGTCCCAGCTGGCACCATCGGCATGGTGCACTTCCACATGCGGTGTATCTGCCCAGCGTTTTTTCTGGTATTCGGCCAGGCGGGCGTCAAACTCCACCAGAATCAGCTTGCGGCACAGCGGTGCCATGTGTTCTGTGAGTGCCCCGGTGCCCGGGCCTACTTCCACCACGCAGTCCGTTGGTTCAATTTCGAGTTGTGAGACAATCCAGCGGGCAATGTTTTCATCCACCAGGAAATTCTGCCCCAGTGATTTGGAGGGATTCACCCCGGTTTCTTCCAGTACCTGCCGAATCTGCGTTGCGTTCATGTGCGGCGCATTGTACCTCAAAACTCAGGATATGGCAAGCTTCAACATAGCTACCTGAAATGGAAAAAGTACTGTAGATATTTCTGAACAGTTCCCCGGTATGGATTACTGCTGCACTGCTTGCAACCTGGGAGAGCCGTCTTCCTTGCGGTAGTTGAGGCGCAGGGAATCAAAGTACGGGTAGTGAGCCTGGAGCCGGCGGGTGAAGTGGGCGGCATCAGGGCGGTTCGGAGTGCCGTAGAGCCACGCGTGCTCAGCCAGAGCGCAGATGCGGGGAACGAGCATGTATTCCAGTTTCTGCATGTTGGGGATGCATTCGCTCCAGAGGTTGGCCTGCATGCCGATGACCTGGTTGCCGGGGACGGAGGTGTCGAAGTTGATCACGTGGGCGCAGTCGATGTTGTTGAAGCCGGTGAGACCGGAGTAGAAGGAATCCGCCGGGTTCTTGCCGTAGGGGAAATTGAAGTAGAAAGCGTGAATGGGGCAGAGGATGAGCTGGTGGCCGCGGCGGGCGGCGATGCGGGCGTGATCCATGCCGCGCCAGGCCATGACTACGGCGTCCTGCGGGAGCTGCGGGGCGCACATGATTTCATCCCAGCCGACCATACGGCGGCCGTGTTTGCGGAGCACCTGGGCGCAGAAGTGGGTGAAGTGGTCCTGAATCTGGCTTTCGCGGGTGTAGCCGTGCTCCTTCATGAAAGCCTGCGCGGCAGGACTCTTCTGCCACTGGTCGCGGGGCACTTCATCGCCGCCGATGTGGATGTAGGGTGCACGCGGGAACAGCTCACATACCTCTGCCAGCACGTCTTCAATGAACTGGAAAGTGAAGGGATTGGGACCCATGACATGTGGGAATACGCCCCAACCGGTGATGACTTCGGGGGCAAAATCCGGGCAATCCTGGTTGCCAAGCTGGGGGTATGCGGTGACGGCGGCGCTGGCGTGGCCGGGGATTTCGATTTCGGGGATGACGGTGATTCCCAGGCTGTGGGCATACTCCACCACCTCGCGTATGTCGTCCTGGGAGTAGTGGAATTCGACGGGTTTGCCGTCCTTCTTCTTCTGGTCAATCCAGCAGGAACTTTCCTTGCGCTTGCTGCCGATTTCGGTGAGCAGGGGATATTTCTTAATCTCGATGCGCCAGCCCTGGTCATCGCACAAGTGCCAGTGCAGGGTGTTGAGTTTGTAGCGAGCCATGAGCTCCAGAATGCGCTTTGTATCTGCCACGCTGATGGGGTGACGGCAGGGGTCGAGCATGATGCCGCGGTGCTGCAGAGCTGCGGCGTCTTCCACCCGCATGGCGGGGATGATACCATTCTGCACCGCCTGGGCCAGGGTCTGCGCTGCTGCATACAGGGCAGAGTGTGAAGCCGCGCCTATGCGGATTCCCTCTGCGCTGACGCTGAGTGTATAGGCTTCCGGGTTGGCGTTGTCGATGTGGTGCACCTCGAGCGCTCCCTGCATTTCTTCGGGCAGTACGTTGAATCCGGCTGCCATGAGGGCGCGGATAGCGGCGCGCCCCATTTCACTGCGGCTGACGGAGTAATGCACGCGGATGCCATCGCGCAGCTGGAAGCCGGGCGCGTTGTCTGCCTGTTCGAGCACGAGGGGCTGGGGAATGATGGCAACTGGGGCAGATTCCGCACTGAGCGGAAAGGAAAAAGCGGCGAACGCTAGCGGAAGGAGGCGCAGGAATACTGAGTAATGCATACGAAACGAATGGGCACGTGGCGGTTTATGCCTCGTATTTATCCACCGCTTCCGCCAGGAAGCCAGTGGAGATGAGCTGCTTGGCATCGGTTTCCGGGATGCCGCGTGAGAGGAGGTAGAAGAGCTGCTCTTCGTTTATGGGACCGGAGGCGCTGCCGTGCGAGCAGCGTACCTTGTCGGCCAGGATTTCCAGGCCAGGCAGGGAGTTCACTGTGGCATCTTCACTGAGCAGCAGGTTGCGGTTACTCTGGTAGGCATCTGTATGGTGAGCCCCGGGAGCTACATAGATATTGCCCGCAAAGGTGGCGGTGGCTTTACCATCGAGCACGTTTTTATAGAGCAGGTTGCTGGTGGCACCGCCCACGTGGTGAATCTGCTTCGTATGCTGGTCGAGCACGGCAGAATCTCCGAGCTTGTTGGCAGAGTAGAGCTGAATATCAGATTGTGGGGTGTAGATTTCTGCCACTGTTTCTTCGCGTGCCCATTCCAGCCCATCGAAGCTGGTGAGGTGGCGTACTTTACCGCCCATGTTCTGGATGTTGTTAATGAGCATGCAGCGCCCGGTGCCTGTGGCGCTTGATTTTACTTTCAGCTCTGCTCCCTCGGCTATCTGAATGTTGCATGTGCCGAAAATAAGCCCGCCTTCCATGCATGCGTAGGTAATCTCCACTTCGGCCTTGATTCCGGGGGCGACCATGATGAAAGTGGAGGGGACAAGTGTGCTGGCGCTTTCGTAGCTCAGGCGGATGGGGCCTTTGGTGTCTTCCTCGATATAGAGTGCGTAGCCTGTGCCGAAGTGCTGCAGATGCTGTGAGAGCAGGGCATCGGAGCCGATGGTGGGCATGAGCATCTCGGTCTGGCGCAGGTCCTCATCCTCCTCGTTGAGGCGGACTGCGCAGCCCTGGTCATGATCAACCCAGGCTTCTCCGCCGGGCGCGGTGCCTGCATTCAGGCGCTGGGCAAATTCCTGGGCGTATTTGTGCGGGCGTCCGAAGCGCCAGTCTTCGTTCAGGCGGTTGGGGAGCTCAGCTTTGGAAAAACGCTCTTCGCTTTCCTTGAGGGCTGCGGCCAGCTTCGCCTCTGCTTCGGCTCTGGCAAAGGCTTCTTCAATACTCATGCTATCGGGAAAATCCATGGTGGTATGCGGTGCTGGGGGGTTAGCCGATGGAGTCTTCCATCTCCAGGTCAATCAGGCGGCGGAGCTCCACGGAGTATTCCATGGGAAATTCCTTGACCAGGTCGTTGATGAAGCCATTCACGGCCAGGCTCATGGCCTGTGCGCGGGTGAGACCGCGCTGCTGCAGGTAGAAGAGCATCTCCTCATCCACCTGGGAGACGGAGGCTTCGTGCTGCACGGCGCTGGCGTTGCCGTTCACGGTGATGGCGGGGTAGGTATCGGTGCGGCTGGCGGGGTTGATGAGCAGGGCATCGCATTCTGTGTTGTTCTTGCAGCCCTTCATGCCTTTGAGCACCTTGACCTCACCTCGGTAGCTGGCGCGCCCCTCGCCGATGGAGATGGACTTGGCCACGATGTTGGAGGTGGTCTCGGGCGCGGCGTGAATCATGCGTGCGCCGGTGTCCTGCAGCTGGCCGCTGTGTGCCAGTGAGATGCTGACCACCTCGCCACGGGCGCGGCGGCCCTGCAGCACCACGGCGGGGTATTTCATGGTGAGACCGGAGCCCAGGTTGCAGTCAATCCAGCGGATTTCGGCATCCTCCATGGCCAGACCGCGCTGGATAACGAGGTTGTATACATTCGTGGACCAGTTCTGCACGGTGACATACTGGATTTTGGCACCTTTGAGAGCCACGAGTTCCACCACGCCGGAGTGCAGGGTAGCGCTGTCGTACTGCGGGGCGGTGCAGCCTTCCATGTACATGAGTTCCGCGCCTTCATCGGCAATGATGAGGGTACGCTCGAACTGCCCCATGCTTTCGGAGTTGATGCGGAAATAGGCCTGCAGCGGCTGGGTGAGTTTCACGCCCTTGGGTACATAGATGAACGAGCCGCCGGAGAATGCCGCGTGGTTCAGGGCAGAGAACTTGTTGTCGCCCACGGGAATGACCTTGCCGAACCAGGGGCGGAAGATGTGCTCGTATTCCTTGAGCCCTTCTGTGGAGTTCACGAAGATGACACCCTGCTTCTGCAGCTCTTCGCGCATGTTGGTGTAAGCGGTCTCGGAGTCGTACTGGGCATCTACGCCCGCCAGGAATGCGCGTTCCTGCTCCGGCACGCCGAGGCGCTCGAAGGTGCGCTTCATATCGTCCGGTACGTCATCCCAGCTGCGGCTGGGGGTAGCGCCGTGCGAGAGGTAATAGCGGAAGTTCTCGAAATCCACATTCCTGATGCCTTCCGGAGCCCAGTGGCAGGGCATGGGCATTTCGTTGAACTTGCGCAGGGCATCCTTGCGGAACTGGCGCAGCCAGTCCGGCTCGCCCTTGGCATCGCAGATGTAGTCGATGGTTTCCTCGGTGAGGCCGTAGCCGGCGTCAAACTTGTGGTTCTCCGGCATGGAGAACGCGCCGCGGGTATCCATCTGGAACGGTGATTCGTCCATCTCAGGCCTCCGGAGTTTTCAGGAAATCAAAGCCGCGTTCCTCAATCTGCTCCACAAGCTCAAAGCCGGCGGTGCGCATAATCTGCCCCTTGTAGAGCACGTGCACCACATCCGGGCGGATGTAGTCGAGCAGGCGCTTGTAGTGCGTGATGACCAGGAAGCTGCGGAAAGGTGCGCGCATGGCGTTCACGCCTTCAGAAACAATGCGCAGGGCGTCCACGTCCAGTCCGCTGTCCGTCTCATCCAGAATGGCGTAGCTGGGGTTGAGCATCATCATCTGCAGAATGTCGTTGCGCTTCTTCTCGCCGCCGGAGAATCCTTCGTTTACGGCGCGAGCGGTGAATTTCGGGTCCATGCCCAGCTGCTTCATCTTGCCGCGCAGTTCTTTGTAGAAGCCTACGGCGTCAATTTCCTCGCCTTTGGGCAGGCGTGCCTGGAGTGCCGCGCGCATGAAGTTGGCATTGGTCACGCCCGGTACTTCCACCGGGTACTGGAATGCCAGGAAGAGCCCTGCGCGGCTGCGTTCATCCACGCTCATGGCAAACAAATCCTGCCCGTCGAGCTCTGCGCTGCCAGCGGTTACTTCGTAATCCGGGTGACCGCAGAGTACTTTCGAAAGAGTGGATTTGCCGGAACCGTTGGGCCCCATGATGGCGTGTACCTCGCCCTTGGGGATTTCCAGGTTGATGCCGTTGAGAATCGGCGCGCCATCTTTCACGCGCGCATGCAGATTTTTAATGACCAGGCTCATTGCGGCGGGCATTATACAGGAATATTGCCGTGTAGGCAAGCGTCCATGCGTGTCACGCACGTACCTTCGGGCAATTCAAATACGTCTTCCGGGCGCAGACCGGGTTTCAACTGCACATCCAGCACGCGGTTGCTGGTGTCATCCAGCAAGTGTACGTGCGGCTCCAGATTCGGGCAGAAGCGGGAGGGTCCGTTGTCGAAATTCAGGTGATTGATAATGCCTGTTTCCGCCATGGTTTCCAGACAGTTGTATACTGTGGCCAGTGAAATGCCCGGCATGTGTGCCTTGGTGCGCTCGAATATCATGGCTGCAGTGGGGTGGTCGTGCGAGGTCAGGATGGTCTCCAGCACGGCTCGGCGCTGCTGGGTCATGCGTACTCCTGCCTTGCGTACCAGACTGGTGGCCATGCTGCGGGTTGAACTTGTTTTAGAGATAGCCATAACTTTTGTTGGCTGTATTATATCGAATCATTCCAGATTAGACAAGCAAAAAACACAGGCTGTGTCATATTGGATGGGAAGATAAAAGAGCCGGCATCGTTGAAGATGCCGGCTCAGGAGTGTTATTTTGTTTGAGGCTTACTTCGTTTCACCGCCCTCCATCACAATAACCTCGAGGGGGTCGAGTGTGATGCTGATGGGGGTATCCACGTCCACTGCAGTGTTCATGATGCCGACGAGTTTGCGTTGGTCATCAAAGGAACTGCGGAGCACAATGGCACCATTTACCGTGGGTGGAACATCAAGCATCTTACGCAGCGTGGTAGTAATTGCCTTCGGCTTGCTGGATGAATTGCGGAGCGTCAGTGTGCACTTGGCGGGAGACCAGGCCGCCCAGCCGTAGATATCGCCATCCTGTTTCTGCTTATCCCATGGATTGCCGCCTACCCAATGCGTATCGGCCAGTATATCGGCGTTGCGGCGAACCCAGGCAATGCAGCGGGCCAGTTCGTCCCAGAGCACGCCGCCTTCCTGGTTCATCAGGTCAGAGTCGGCATAAATCTCCTGCAGGCTGGAGCCATTGGCGAAGGCTGTGCGCATTTCCTTCACGCAGTTGGCGGGGTCTTTGCTCATCACGCGGGGCGGGCCATTCTTGGTGATGATGGTGCCGTGAACCATGACGGAGTTAATCGGGAAGAGCGGAGCGCCTTCCACAAATACCTCATGTACCAGGCGGTCGCGGTAGGTAATCCAGCGGTCGCGGGCATCGCCGGCGTTGCCGACCTGGTCGAAGTCATTTTCCTGGCGCCATACACAGTCGGAGTAGTGGAACCAGAACGGGCTGGCCCAGGTGCCTACCGTCGTGTTGAGGTAGATATCGGGGCGAGCTTCGCGCAGGGCGGTGAGCACGTTCAGGATGCCTTCGCTGTCTTCCAGGGCGCCCGGTCCTTTGGCATGGAATTTGGTGGAAATGCCATCGAACTTGAAGTAGCGCATGTTATAGTTCTTCACCATATCCGAGCAGCGTTCCACGAAAGCATTGAAGTATTCGGGGTTGGAAAGCTCGAAATTGGCGATGCGGTTGTTCGGGTGTGTCTTATTCCAATAGCCGATACGCATGTTTTTAGCTGCTCCGTAGCCGCCTACCGGCCCAAGCCAGGTGCCCATGCCGCAGTCCATGCTGGTGGCCACTTCGTTAATCTTTGAGAAGCCGTTCGGGAAACCGACGTGGAAGTCCCACAGACTGTTGAAATCATCCCAGCCATCGTCAAGTATGTAAGCATCAAGTTTGACACCTCTCTTTTCGAAGAGTTCCTTTTTCCAGGTGTTGATGATGTTCAGGGAAATCTCTTCGCTGCTGCGCTTTTTCGGGTCTGCCTCAAAGTTGCGGGTAATACCTACCTCATACCAATCATTGTAATGCACGAAGGGACGATAGGGGACTGCTCTTTCTCTCTCGATGTAGCGCAGGAAGGAACGGCGCTGCTGCCCTGGCTGGAAGAGACCGATGACTGAGCTCACTTTCCAAGGAGACTCTTTAGTCAGATTGGTCTTGCGCACCCAGGAGCCGCGAACCATGTCCTCGGGAATGGAAGCGGTGGCTTCCTCGGTGTTGCCCATGGGCAGGGAGAGGGAAATGCGACCGCAGCTGGTTACGGGTTCGGTCTGTTTCTGGACCCAGTAGCGCAGGTGGTAGGTGCCGGCTACGGGAACCGCCATGGTGTATTCAGCATTTTCAGACTTGTGGCCGGTGTAACCGGGGTGAATGTCCTCTGCAATGACCTGACCGGCGGTGGTGACGAGCTGCACACCTACAATATTGAGACGGTGGTTGCCTCGCTCGTACTCAAAGTCAACCTTGAGCTCGCCGGGTTCGATGAAGTTCACGGGGCCTTCAGCCGCCAGCAGGTCACGCAGCATGGGACCGTTCTTGGCATCATACTTGTTGCCGTAGACGGGGTGGAAGCTTTCGGGAATGTTGAAGACGTTGCTGAACATGCCGGGAGTCCAGCTCTCGGGGCTCCATGTGTCTTCCAGAGCGGCACCGTGCTGGCCGACCGTCATGACGGACATGGGGGTCTCAAGGCCCATGAACATCTTGTCCGTAATGGCCACTGTGCCGTGGGTGGTGTTGCCCGAAATGGTGGGAATGCCGCCGGCCTCGGTGGGCACCACCTGCAGAGCGGTGATGCTGCTGAAGGGGACGGGTGCATCGCTGGCTTTCAGTGTGAATTCCTGGCGCACGTAGTGTGAGTTTTCGCGCAGCACGGCTTTCCAGTCGATGCTGAAGGTGCCGTCCGGAGCCGTGAATGTGGCGGAGATGGCCTGGCCCGGCAGCTGAGCCGCAGTGCGCAGAGACTTGCTGTCGGGCTGGAGCTCAGCAAGCTCTGGTTTGGTGGCCTTCATATCAGTGGAGCTCATCTCCTGACCGTTGGCCAGTTTCAGGGTGAATACAGGCCCGCCGCTCTGCAGTAGTTCGGTGCCGTCCGGCCCTTTCAGGCCGCCGAACTGCACGCCGCCGTCCTTCCACTGGAAGGATGCGGAAAGCAGGTTGTTACCCAGAGTGAAGGAGTCTTCGCTCTGGGCGGCTGTAGCCTTGCCTGCCGGGTGTTTGGAAGAGGGGATGTCGCCACTCGCCAGCGTGATGCTTACCGCGGTCAGCGCTGCCAGTATGGAATGAAGAAATATGTTCTTACGCATAACTTGATTCGATACCATTTGGTACTATCCGGTAGATTATCACAAAGAGCCACCCATGGCAAGCAGGAAAATCGGGGTAATCTCGCTTATTCCGCGGGATGCAGGTCGATATCAATGCCGAACAGGGAGGATAATTTATCCGTGTCAAGTTCGACAGGTTGCGCAGGCTCTGTGAGCAGAGACTCAGGCTCGATGCTGCGCAGGGTGAAGAGTAGTTTCGGGTCTGCATCAATGAGGCAGCCCGCTGCATAAATGGCAGCTGCAGCGTGGGGGCAGGGGTCCGACCAGTCGGGGCAGGTGCAGCGCATGCGCCAGTCCTGCGGGGTGGGTAGCAGACCTTCCTCGGGGTGGCAGAGTTGCTTAAGTACATCGGAATCCACCTTCCCTTCGAGCAGAGCGAGCAGGGAGTTAATCTGGTTCCCGCAGCGGAGAGAAAGGGCTTCGAGATGTTCTCCTTCCAACGGTGAGATATGCAGCTCAACCTCATATGCTTCATCTGCGCTTACCAGCGCGGTGATGCAGCCGCGGGTGATGCGGACATCCAGCACACAGCCGTGCCGCAGCAGGGTGCGCCCCGGAGCCAGACACATACCCCCTGATTCGCAGAGGGCGAGCTGCTTCATCCATGCGCTACCCCAGAAATGCACCGCCAGCTTTCGGCTGGAATTGAGGACGGGGTGCAGCTCCTGCCCCTCGGCCTGCAGCTCTGCAAGGCGTTCGATTGCCAGCTTTTTCAGGTCGGCTGCTTTAAGTCGGGGCTGGAAATTCTCAAACATAATAAAAAACCGGGGTTCCCGGCAAGGAACCCCGGTCTGGGAATCGGAGATTTACTTGGTCACGCTCTTGAAGTATTCGAGGGTGGTCTTGAGACCTTCCTCAAGCGTGTACTTGGGAGACCAGCCGGCATTGCGCAGCTTGTCGGCGCAGGAGCGGGAGTGCTTCACATCGCCGGGGCGCTCAGGCAGGTGCACTACCTTGGAGGTGGAGCCGGCGGCGTCAATGATGATGTTAGCCAGGTCGTTGATGGTAATCTGACCACCGTAACCAACGTTATATACGCCCGTGACCTCGGGGTGCTCGGCCACGAAGGTGAGACCGCCCACAATGTCCTTCACATAGATGAAGTCGCGGGTCTGCTCGCCGTCACCATATACGGTGATGTCTTCGCCCTTGATGGCCTTTTCCATGAAAATCGGCACGGCGGCAGCGTAGGCACCCTTGGGGTCCTGGCGCGGCCCGAACACGTTGAAGAAGCGGCAGCAGCCGGTGTTCACCTGACCGGTGGTGCGGAACATTTCCATGTAGTATTCACCATCAAGCTTGGTGATGCCGTAGGGGCTCTTGGGCTCGGGGTACATGGTTTCCACCTTGGGAACGATGGGGTTGTCACCATAGATGGCAGCCGAGGAGGCAAGTACCACCTTCTTTACGCCGGCCTTGCTGGCTTCTTCCAGTACGGTGAGCAGTCCGTTCACGTTCAGGTCAACCGTTTCGCGGGGCTTCTGCATGGATTCCGGCACGGAAACCATGGCTGCCATGTGGAAAATGTAGTCTACGCCTTCCACTGCCTTGGCTACGAGTTCGCGGTCGGTGATGGAGCCTTCGATGAAGGTCACGTTGAGACCGTCAAGATTTTTCTTGTAGCCCGTACGCAGGTTGTCCAGCACGCGGACTTCCTCTGCAATACCCTGATAATGCTCAGCAATGTGAGACCCGATGAATCCGGCGCCGCCGGTAATGAGTACTTTCATGGTTGATGATTTTGTGGATTTCTTTTATTCTACCTGTCGGACGCTAAAAATCAAGCTTAATGTTACGACTTGCGCGATATGTTGAAATTAAGCCACATGTGTCCCAAAGATTTTTTCAAATGGTAGCAAAATAGCAAAAATCAGGGCAAAGAAAATGGAAGGTTGATTTTTTCACCAGCAAAACGTATGCTGGTGTTGCTCTAAAAAAAACACCTTCCATGGGTACTGTACAT
>JAEIGA010006541.1_pt1 | contig 17744 bp, 8 predicted proteins | sample 9270691 | NCBI WGS metagenome assembly JAEIGA01 (sample SAMN17057246, study PRJNA624740) | gut metagenome | biome: biome; isolation source: fecal sample | host: Bos grunniens | place: China: Xizang | collected 2019 | reverse complement strand
TTAAAAAAATATACAGCTTATTCATCGAAGGACACAGTGCAAAAGAAATCTGTCAGATATTAAATTCATCAGGTTATAAATCTTCAACCGGAAAACCCTTTACCTACGACACCGTCCGAAGAATTCTTACAAACAAAAAATATATAGGTCAGTACGAGAGTATGGGAGTCATACTTGAAGATGCCATCCCTCCTATAATAAGCAAAGACATATTTGATACAGCACAATCAAAAATCGGCAAAAATAAAAAGAAACCTGCCGGAACAAAAAAAACGGTAGACTTTCACTTAACAGGAAAACTTTTCTGCGGCAAGTGCGAAAGCAATATGGTAGGCGACAGTGGAACAAGCAGCACAAAAGCAATACACTATTACTACTCCTGCTTAGAACATAAAAGAAAAAACACCTGCAAAAAGAAATCGGTAAAAAAAGATTATATAGAAAAGCTTATTACTGATATCACTATAAATCAGGTCCTTACAGATGAGAACATAGATTACATTTCGACAAAGGCTTTTGAAATTTACGAAAAAGACAGAAACGACAAATCAGAACTAAATGCACTCAATAAATCTTTATCAGAAGTGCAAAAAATCATCGATAATTTAATCTCGGCCATCGAACAAGGAATTATAACCCCAACAACAAAAGAACGCCTGCTTGACGCAGAAAATCGCAAAAGCGATATTCTATCAGCAATCGCAAAAGAAGAAATCAAAAAGCCGATTATCACAAAAGAACACATCGAATTCTTCCTTTACGATATAAAAAACAAAATACACAATTCAAATGACAGTATTGAAATTATAATAAAAACATTCGTAAACGCAGTATACCTTTACGATGATAAAATCACAATAACTTTCAATTTCAAAGAAGGCGAAACACTTAAAAAGCTTGACTTATCAGACTTAGAAAGTTCGGATACTCTGACATCAGGCGTACCATTTGCTTTTTATCCGAACTTTTACGTGTTTGCTATAACTATATTTCTTGACAAAAAACACTAATTTTTCGGTTTTACAACAAAACAGCCGGCATCAATCCGATGCCGGTCTTTTTATTTCCCCGTAATATACCTTATAACTCTTCTTGCAATCGCTGCCACTTCTCCACGTGTGATAGGTTCATTCGGCATAAACCTCTCTTCGGTCTTGCCGTTTACAATACCCATCTTAAAAAGCTCGGCTATATCTTTTTCCGCAAAATGACCTTTTGTGTCTACAAATACTTTTTCATCCATAATTGCCTCCTTAAATTCTTCCCACTTAGCCCAAGAGTTTTCGCTCATTGAAGCGGGACAATTCTTTCTGCTCGCATCATAATGCCTTACTACTCGTTCTGCAGGAATACCCAACTCTTTCATAAGATATTTTGTCAGCTCAACAGCATTTAAAAACGCCTTATCATAATCCCCATCAGAATTTACGCAAATCTCAACACCGATTGAGTTCTGATTTGTGATTCCGTACTTTCCTTTGCCGTCTCCAACCTGCCAGGTGCAATACTTTGTATAGTCATTAACCTGTAAAATCTTTTTATCATCCACAAAAAAGTCAGCAGACGAGTTTCTGTTTCTACTGTTAAAATATTTAAAGTGAGCGTCAGCGTTCGCTCCCTTTTTTGGGTTTAAAGTATCGTGAATCACGATGTAGCGGATTTCTGATGTACGCTTAACGCGATTATACGCTATCTGTTTTTTTTCAATGCTTATCATCTTCATCATCCTCTTTGTCAAGCTTGTCCTTTAGTTGTTCTAAAATATTTGACAGATTTCTTGCAACCGGCACGTTCATTTTTGCACAGTTTTCTAAAATCGAAATTCCTTCATTTGCTATGTAAAAACCCACTGCCAAATCACGTACACCGCCAACACCCACAACAACCTCAAGCTCATGGGCAAGTACTACGATGCAAAGTATCGCTATCTTTTTTAATATCCCGCGAAAACCGATTTCGCTGTTTAGTTTTTTTTCGTATATAGCAGCTAAAATCCCCGTCACATAATCAACAACGATACAAATTAAAAGTGCTGTAAACAACGCATCCAATCCCCCAAATATATTAGAAACAATTGCGGCAATTATGCCGCAGGCAAATTTAATGCCCGTAATTACGTTTTCCATATTACACCTCTTCCCTGCGGCACACCGCATCTTTATCTTTTTTCGATTTCTTCTTTAAAAGCACGGATTTCAGACACATCGCCTGTTGCAACTAAATCGCAAAGCTTTTTGATTGATTCTTCGTCTTTTTCACGTCTTAACTTTGTGATGGCAAAATAATGAGCTTTAATTAACTCACCTGCCGAACGAAGCTCATCCGCTTTGTCCTTGTCTTCTGCGATACACATATCACGTGCAACTAAAACATCTTCACCTGTTTCCTTTGATTTGTCTAAAATTCTTTTTACTAATTCGTACATAATATGTACCTCCTTAAATTATTTTTATTCTAAAACCGCATCGGCTTCAGTTTCTTCCGGCAGCTCTTCTGAGTACTCAGGGTCGGTACTAAGCTCTGCTTCTGCTGTGTGGTAGGCTTCAATAACTTTCCGTATTTCAGCCATATCCTCTTCAGTTAAGACGTCTGCTTCATAATATTTTTCAGCATATCTTCTGGTTTTAAAAATCGGCTCATTTCCTATAGCCTCCTTAAAGGCATCCAAAACCCATGTTCTCAAATCAAATTTTTCCATCACTCTAATCCTCCAATAGCAAGTATCGCATTCTGCAATTCTGCAAAAGCTTTGTTTATATCCTTATTGTATTCACACTCAATTAATACACCTTGTGTATCTGTCAAAAGTGTTGTGTTCGGATAAATACTTTTAACATTTTCTACTACACCATCTGCCAATATTGGATATGTACGCCCAATATATGGCTCGTACTCTGTGTATGCTGTACCTTTTTCAATCTGTATCCATACACTATCCCAAGCTAATTCTAAAGCAGCAAATATTTCGTAAGTACTACAATATATTAAAAAGCGATATATGCCACTTTCAGCGATAGTAAAAACTCCCTTATCTTCTAACATGGCAAAATTAGAAAACATCTTAATTCTATTTGTTTCGCTATCAAGCTCACCTTCTATTGTGATGCCTGTGTAAAACGGAACGCCGCTTGCAGTATGCAAATTTGAAGAATAATAATATTTACCTGCGGGTAAATAAACATCTAGATATTTTCTTACTCCACCATATTTTACAAAATCATCTTTATCAGCTAAATTCTTCCCACAAGCACTTAAAGTAACCGCACTCACATCTTCAACATAAGGTGCATAAGCAGTTGCGGTTGTGCCTTTTTCAAGTTGTGGTTTAAATACAACATTTTCTAAGGTTGCTCCTGCATAGATATTTATCGAAACATCAAATCTACAATCAACTAAAGTTACAGTCTTACTACCATTGTGTAGTAGTGTTACTGCTCTTGCCTCATCTCCGCTTGCTCTTTTACCTAGTCCAAGAGCATAAGTAGTACTTGAACCACCTTCTGGACAACCCGAAAAAGTATACGTACCTGCTTCAATAGGTAATGCGCTAGCCCACTCATTTGCAACTACTAAAAAATATGTTGTTTTTTCAGCAGTACCATTAACAGTAATACTTCCATCACCATTGTCTGTGAATGTAATACCATTAATTACATGTGTGCTATGTATATAAGGATACGGAATAAGGTTTTTGCTTGACACCTTAACTTCTAAAGTATGTTGCACCGGTGAAACATCTGCAATGCTGATAACTTCACCGTTTACGCTTCCTTTCAAAGCATTAGAACATTGCCGAACTTCAGACATCACCTGTTCCGTAGATTCCTGTAACTCTTTAACCTTTTTATCGCAGTCCTTATTATATTTAATTTCAAACTCCGCATCGTGTACATTCGAAAGAATTGTCATAGTAGACGAAGTAAATGGAGCATCAACAGTCTCACCTGACTTTAAGACAACAGATTGATACGGAATACCCTTTTCAAATTCGGTCTCAACAGAGCTAACTTCAAGTTGTGGATAGAACACAATATTGTTGCATACAGTACCTTCAGCAATGAGGATGTATGTTAAATGGTTGGTATTGTGATGTACGGTTCGTATAGCATCGCTGTACTTGTTAGCTGTAAAAGTGTATTTTGTACCACCTATATCAAATGTACGTGTACCTTCAATATACAAATTACCGATATTTGTTTTATGTAGGTAGATAAACGTTGTAGCGGTAGCTGTACCGTTTAAAAGTACACCTCCGTCACCCAAATCCGTTGCTGTTATTCCGTTACTTTCCTGAGTAAAATTCAAAAACGGGTAAGGGATAAGGTTTTTTCCAAACAGGGATATTTGTATATCTTCAGATGAATTTGAAACAGCCTTTATAGTTGCAGTATGCTCAACAGGACTAACATCATCAATGCGAACTATACTTCCCTGCACAACACCTTTTAATGCGTTTGCATACCTGCCATCCGACTCCTTCAGCACCTTATCGAGAAATTCTCCCTTTTCTTCTTCGGTGTAATAATCAACACCCTTTCGCGGTGTATCGCCGGGGTCACCTTTGTCACCCTTATCACCTTTTTCCCCCTTATCGCCTTTTTCACCATCAAAATAATCAATATTTTTTTGTGGAGTATATCCTTCCGCCTTTATCCCGGAAGATACCATTTCACCTTTTTGAGCATCATACACCCACCATACACCGTCGATTATTTTAGGATGCACATTCTTCGCAACATCAGCAGCTTCCCCTGCAGCTTTTACACACTCCTGTGCTTTCAATTCAGAAGCCTTAGCGCCGTCCGCACTTTCTTCAGCTCCTTTCGCAAAATTCTCAGCAGAAGCCTTTAACGAAGACACCTCTTGCTTGTCAGCCTCAACATCCGACACCATCTGGGCAACTCTCGCAGCTGCATCATCACAAGCCTCTGCACTTCGTTTAGCCCCTTCTTCTGACGTTTTAGCCTTTTGTGCAGACTCTCTTGCACCCGTGACAGCCAACGAGACCTCATTCTTTGCCGCTCCATAAAACGCTCCCGTTTCTTTAATCTCTTTCAGCAGATTATCAAACTGTTCACTGTGAGCATTACTGTCTTTATCGTGATTACCCAACAGCTGTTCTAAAGCCGATACATTCTCACCGCTGTCTTCAGGATAAGTCGAAAAATTACCTGAATTCACTCCCATTTATATCCCTCCTAAAACCAATTTTTAAACTGCCTTGACACATCCGACGGCGAATTACTTTTATAAAAAGCCTTATACGTCGAAAACTCATCATTAAACGCCCCGATGAACTTGTTGTACTCTGCAGCATCATTCTGAAGAAAAGCAATCTGTGCACACACATAATCAATATACATACTCTCATAAGGTGCACCAACCACAGTCTCGACATCTTCAGGAACTTCACCGTCAGACATCTCATATTCATCAGGATACTTTCTGTAAACTACTACAACTTCATCACCCTTTTTTAATACATACCCGCCAAAATCTGTCTCGTTCGTAACGGGAACATTTACTCCATTCACATAAAGCTCCGCTATGTCTGATACTCCAACACCTTTTGGCAACATAACAACCCCACCGTCGCGAGCCTTAACCTTACTGTACGTACCATACTCAGGACACTCATTTAAAATATGCATCGTGCACTCATAACACCAGTAGAGCTTATCGCTGGCAGAAAATACATTAGGCAGCCACTCGTCAACTCTTTTTATAACCGTAGCAATTTTCAAAAGAACCATCTCCTTACAAACACGAGTATAGCTCATCACCGCTATCACTTACCGACTTTTTTGCATAAGAAAAAGGAACGGGAAAACCCGTTCCTTTAAAATCATTTCATTGCAATTATCTTATCAAACTCCGTCACCCTGACAGACTTATACCTTGCCTTATATTTATCCTTGATGCCGTCGCGAACCTTACGTTTCACACTGTCAACCATTTTCTTCTGTTCAGAAGCTTGAGCATTCTTGTACGTCTGCTTTGATATAAGCGAATACAGTGCAGACCTTACAGCCTTGTCAACCTCATCACACAGAGCATAAATCTTATTATCAGGCATCGCAATTTTATAATTAACACCATTCTTCTCATAGCTTATAACGCCATAAACATTACCTGACACATTTATATCGGACCCTGTTGCAGAAGACAATCTCATGAGCTCGCTGTCTACATCATCAGGCTTGCGATTGGAAGAATATTCATACCACTGATTTAACTGCTCAATACCCTCTTCAGATATAGGCACATCAGAATAAGTAATATATTGACCCACTACATCAGCTGCATTAAATTCCACCTGAACTGATGCATCATCAACATACAAAAATCTGTCGCGCTTGGCTTCAGTTTCTTTGTAATTAGCTTCCAAACGGTAATAGTCCTCATACCCCATCTGCCCGCTGTCATATAAAGCCTTAACCTTTGCCTGTTTATATTCGCTATCTGCCACAGCATCTAAATACTTAACCTGCTCCTCACGGGAAAGCGCCTCAAAACTTTCGGAACTCTCTGCCCGTACAAATCTTTGAGCAATCTTATCAGACACTTCCTTGGTAAGCCTTTCAGCCTCTTCCGCCTTTAATTTCAACGTGTACTTTTTCTTGGTCTTGCTGTCAGTAAATGAAGTTTCACCCGCCACATTCTTATAAGGAATAGCAGACTCTTCTCCAGACAAATACAGGTTATGCAAAATCCCGTCAGGGTGAGCATCAAAGAATTCCTTCGCACGCTCTTCCTTCCGCTTATCCTTTTCTTCCTTGCTTTCGTACTTATTCATAGCGAGAATATCGTCAAACGTCACCTTTCTGCTCTCATAATCCTTGTGCGATAAAACTTCTGCCTGCTCTTCATCATTGAATTTTCTTGACTTCTCATTATAAAAAGCATCACTTTCTTTTGAAAACGCCCCCGAACCAAAGAGCAAAGAACGAAAACCATTCCAAAAACCCGGCTCAATCAGATACTTTAAATCTCCATCCTGACCCGTCATTCTTTCATAAGCCGCTTCGCTTGTAGCATAACCTTTGCCGTACTCATACAAACCCTTAACACTTCGGTCTATCTGGGTACCCATAGGAACAAACCCTTTTGCAATAGCAACTACAGCTGACAGATAATCTTTATCAACCACTTCAGCCAAAGACCTTGTCACATTTCCGGCCAAGGGCATTCCCGCACCACCGGGCGTATATACGTTTCCGTTAAAGAGAAAATCTGAAACTTCACTATCAACTCCCAGAGCCGACATCGCCACGGTAGAAAAAGGATTGTTAGACACCGCATCACCCAAAAGGTTCTGACCGACTCTCAAAGCCGCTTTTCCAACCTTACCGCCGATATCCTCACCTTCAGCAATTCCCTGATAAACACCCGTTGCTATATCATATATCGGGTCAAAGGCAACAGGATCCCCGATGCCGTCAGCGTAATCTTTCAAAATCGACTCCAAAGCACCGAACACACCACTTTCTTCAAAACCTTCTTCTGCTTCATCAAGCGGGTCAAACTCATCAGACTTAATTGCCGCAATAACAGCATTTATAACAGCTGACGCCACAAATAACTGCATAATGTTTTTAACACGTGTAAGCTTTCTGGGACTGATATCCTTAGCATTGTCTTTCCCCATTGCGATAATTTCATCAAACGTGTCACCTTTTGGCAAAACTTCACTCTTGCTTGTTATATTTCCGTAAGTTTTCTTTTTTGAAACAACCTCATCAAATGCATCAGTCTTATTTTCCTCATTCTTCTCCCAAATATCATATTCTTTCCCGAACAAAATATCCTGCTGCACTCTTAAATCATTTAAAACTTCCGTTCTGAAAGGCAAGAAAAGCTTCGCCATTTGCGATTTAAAAACTAAAGCATCTTCACCTATACCACGACCCGCAACACAGGAGCGTGTAAAGTTATCAGCATACTGCGATGCATCCTTTATGTTTTTCCTTATCGCTTCGTTGTATGCTGCATTCCATGTTATACGTGTACCCACTTCATCAGCAAACCCAAGAATCCAGGCGGCAAAATGTCCCGGAGTCTGCATTACCTTTTTAAAATTCCACGCAGACATTTTATAATCATCTAAAGAATCCTGCAGGAATCTTTCTTTTAAAAATCCACTCTCGTTATATCGAGAAGCTATTGCACTTTTAGGATTTATCCCCGTAAGAGTTTCCAAAGCCCCACGCAAAGCATCAGACTGATGAGAAATCTTACCTATCATATTTTTAACGTTTGTCACCTGCGACAACACAGAATTGACATTACCCAAAACAGCACTTGCCTTTGTCATATTGTTAAGCCAGGACATAACTGCCAAACTCGTTCTTCCTGCATAGCTTATCCAACCACGGTCAGCATTTGACACAGTCTTTCCGGCAAGACTGTTTGCAAACTTCTGAAGATACTCGATAAATACATTGGCATTAGGATTACCCATGCCCTTATTTTCGGCCGCTTTAGCAGATGCTAAATCATAAGCAAGACTTCTGAAGTTTACAATGTTCGGGTCAATATGTATGCTGTACTGTGCTGCAGGTAGATATTTTAAAAAACCTAAAACCGCATCATACTCAGTACGCTCACCGAGACGTCTTTGGGCAAAACCCTGCCACTTCGATTTAGGTTTTGTATGCTCTGATGTACCTACAAGCATCGGGTCGATTCCTATATTTGTATTCAAGATATTACGAAGACCTGAAAAGCCCTGCCCCATCTCCTGAAAGTGATGGAAATAATCTTTTCTTTTTTCTACAAGCTTATCAGGATTATTAGGATAAATCTTTGCCCTGGTCTCATTTACCTTATCTAAAAGCTCATCATACATCTTACGGAAGATTTCTGATGCTTTTTTAATGTCAGAAGCTCTTTTTTCACCAAACTCTTTAACACAGTCTTCATAGGTATAATCAGCAAGATCAGCACCGGCCTTTTTATTTATCGGCTTTCTTCCTTCACCGAGCCACATTACTGCAGCACTCTCACGGCTTCCTGCTTTTATCTTAAGACTGTCTACAATTTCTTCGCGCAGACGTTTTGCATATTCTTCGACACCTTCAGCATAATTCTTTTTACTGTCGTAAAAAGGCTTTAACACTTTTTCATACGCAGTCTTAAAATACTTACCGAAAAAGTTTCTGAAGTTTCTTTCAACATCGTTAGTCTTATATAAACCGTCTTTTATAATGTTTTGCTTATCGGAAAGGTTAATAGCCACATCACGCAACCACGTGTGATTAGGACGAGCTGCAGTGTCAATTTCATCCAAGATATCAAGCACCTGCTTCATCACTTCGTTTTTAGAAACTGCCTCACGTAGCTGTGTCTTTAATGCATCGCGCCTTGTTTCCATCTCAAGACGTTCTGCTTCACTCTCATACCGTCCTGCAGCCAAGTCACCTTCAACATCACCTAAAGCAAGAAGCGCCTCATCTGCACGCTCAGCATAATATTTTTGAGTCATCCTAGCAGACTTTTTATCAGGAATACCGCTTGAATCCCCCGTTTCTTTATACGTTTTTACCGCTTCTTCATACTTAAACGGAGGCACACTCTCTTCTTTATTTTCATTTTTCTTCGCAGTGCGCTCATCCAAAGACTTAAGTTCCCCCGATAATGAACGACGCTTATCAGCATAGCTCCGCTCAAGCTTTTTCTTTTTAACCCGAAGCTCTGCACGTTCTTCAGCATCGATGTCAGGATCCCTTAAAAGCTCATCAACAATATCAATCTCATCCAATATCTCATCAGCACTCTTTACACGTCTTTTAGGACTTTCATATTCATCTGACTCAACAACTTCTACACTCTGTCGGTTTCCGATTTCTGAAGTTTCTCCTGAAGCCACTTCTCGTCGTAATATATCTCCTGCTTCGAGCTTTTCTGAATGTCCCGTTCCATCTTCCAGAGAAGATACTTCGTGAACCATATCGAACGGATATACTTTCTGTAAAATAGTATTAGCCTGGATTTCATATTCGCTATACTCATTTCCTAAAAGAGCCCCCTTTTCATATTCTGAAAAATCGTCAAGACGTTGCTCCGCACTCATATCCTGTCTGGCGGATGTATCCCGTGCTTCGCGTTCGCCATACAAATCACGATATGCCATATATGCAACATCTTCAATATTTTCTTTATTATACTTTTTCTTCAGATAATTGTCAACATACTCAACAACATCAGCAGGGCTTCTTTCTTTGCAAACTTTCCTGAAATACGGACTTTCGGAAAGAAGCTTTGTAATAGTATTCCTTCTCAATCGCATTAAAGCAGACTGAACATTTCCGCCGGCTTCATACCCTTCAATATTTTGCACGGCGTGCTGAACTTCGTGAATCACAGCATCTTTCATTTCAACTTCATTATTCTTTAAATTAAGCTTAATCACATTATCTCCGGAATTATAATTGCCTTTATCAATCCTTCGCATATCATCCCTGAACTCAACCTTTACATTCCTGAGTTGCGGATAAGCTTTATACAATTCATCGTGAACCAATATATCCCCAAGCTTTAAAGACTTAGCCTCTGAAGGAATAGACTTCAATACCGCCTTACTGTCGTCAATCTCAAAATGCCACTTGCCGTCAGCACCTAGCCGCCATCCCGTTTCTTTCCATATGACTGAAGGCTCATCACCATTTATGCTCATTTCTTTTGCACGGTTCAGCATCGAGCGGTCCGCAGTTTTTGATTTCTCACCGGCATACATAAAAGAAATACCGCCACCGCCTTCTCTTTTCTTCGCACTCGCCAGCGCAAGCTCCCATTTCATTGATGCAATCTTAAGCTTTCGTTCCTGAGAGCTGTCCTTACCAAAATATACCGCCGCCTGATTTTTTAAAATCTTAAACCAAAGACTAACGCGGCCCAAAAAGCCAGCACCCGAATCACGATACTTTTCTATCACTTCATCTTTAGATAACTCAATAGATAAATCCGCTATTGTTTCCTGTTCTAATAAATTTTCACTTACTGCAAAATCAGGATTTTTCGATTTAATATCGTTATATTTTTTCTCGTTTTCTTTATAAAGCTCATCCCATTCAGAAACATTCTTTTTACAAAACTCTAAAAACGACTGAGAATTTCTCTTACTCATACGAGAAATAATGTGCATAAGCTCATGCTTGTATACACCGTTTTCAGCATTAGGTGATATATACACTTCGCCCCGCTTATGGTCAACATAACCATCAACAACCGCCCCTTCAGGAAGCTTAACTTCAGGATTAGGCTCACTTATAACGGAATAACCCAAGCGCCCATATAACTTTGTGATATTTTTGTTGTTTTTTTCATCATTTTGTGATATACTGTTATTAGAAACAGTACCGATGGGGGAGAGACGGTCTTGACTTTCAAGATGCGACTCCCTAATAGTAGGTGCTGTTTTTTTATTTTCAGAAATTTTCAGCGAACCACCAACAGAAAGAAGAACGTCCTCATTATCTGAAGATTCTATATCTTTTTCTAAACTTCCACTCTGCCTATACGAGCCGTTTCGTTCATCACTTCTATCGGTGTTGCCATAAATTTCCCATTCACTATTTTCGACTTCACCCACTCGTTGAACATTGTTATTTTCATCTCTGTATTTAATTGAATTACCATCAATACTTTGTCCTCTTCTTTTAGATGTATCTCTCTGTCTATTGCGTTTATCATAGACAGAAGCCAACTTCTCGATGGATTTTTCGTTTCCTGTTTGTGCATTAAATTTCAGCTCCTTCCTGATGTTTTGATAATCGCCATAGTCTATAAGACCTTTTATTATGTATTTAAATTCTGTGCTGTCAAATTTCTCAATTATATAACTTTGGTCGTGATAAAAAGCTATCGCCTGAGCACCTGTTTGCACATCTTCATTAAAGGCCCACCTTGTCGCACGTTCATTCGCATCACTTTTGCTTTTATTATATGGCGGAAACACACTCATTTTTACCTTTGTAATTTTCGCTCTTGAAATAGCTTCGTCAAAAATTGCATCAAAATCACTATCAAACTCAACGTCACCATTTTCTTTTATTTTATCATTTCTGACACTATTTTTCAATGATTTTTCATCTTTTACACTAAAAACAATATCTTCCCCGTCGCTTATATTAACATCCCGACTCTCACCCGCGTTATAAAGTACATTGTCACCTGACAACACAGCACCTTTGACAAGCTTACCAACATCTTTCGGGGAAAGCTCCTCACCGCTTTGTATTTTCGCTCTGACCGAAAGCGCAACTTTTGCCATTTCTTTATCAGAACTCAACACATAACGATTAACGCTTTCATTAACAATTTCTAAAGAGTTAGAAAGCTTTAACACCTCTTTCCCCAAAGCCTTTTCATTCACTGAAGATAACGCGGTTAACGCCGCATTACCACCCTGACCCGTAACGCGATTAAATAAAGACCTACTTGCCTGCCCGAATGTACCGATTACAAACCCCGAAACAAAAGATTCATTCATCGACTCATAATCTTCTTTTGTATACTTTGAGAACGCAAAGGTCTCGCGGAACAGCTCTGCTGCAGAAAGACTCTTCCCTTCAGCTGCATACCTGTCCGCAACAACAGACATACCCTGCTGAATCCACTCTTCAACACCTTCAGACAAATTGTTGATAACTAATCCGCCTGCACCTTTTACAATATTTTTGCCGGCGCCAAGAACAACCTTTATACCTTCTTTAGAGAACCCTTCTTTTGCGAGCGTTGATATAACCTTTGCTGCGCCCTTTGTACTACCTTCCTTGGCAAGTTTTTTAATTACGGCAGAGGGATTTACAAGTTTTTTTGAAATACTGCCGATTATACCATCAGCAAGCAACCCCACACCAAATTCAACCACAGCAGAAGAAATTGCTTCAGACGATGCAAGGCGGTAAGCATCGTCTTTTGATAAGCCGTTTTTTATATGGCGATAATAGCTCATACCTGCAGTATTGTCAAACATATATTTTGCTGTCATAGCTTCAGCTACAACACTGCTTACTTTTGCATTACCGCCCGACATGATATAACCTATCGCACGACCCACAAGATTAACCTTTGCCTGATTTAACCCCTGCGGAGCGTAAGAAGATATTGTTGAAACTGTACTTTTCCACCAAGAGCCTGAATTATTAAATGTCTTTTCGTTGCCGTCAGTAATTGCACCCATCGTCAAATCATAAAGCTCCGCCGCTTCAGTATCGGTCGATTTAGAATAATACATATCAGCCCCGACCTTTGCCTGACGCTCACCTGCATCACCTAAACGATAATTACCCGCAACAACACCAAAAAGATTATTTTTATACTTACTGTTTTTAAATCTGTCATAATAATCATACGCATCTATCGTATGTCCTGCTAAATTATAAGCTCCGCTTGATTCACCGTAAAGCTTATACCTTCCGTCAGCTTCAGGTACCAATATCCCTGCTTCACTAAATATGCGAAGATGCCCCGCATCATAAAACATAGCCTGTGCTAAAGGCTCCCAAAGCTTACGCTCAAGCGAAGCTTCCTCTTTTCCGCCTTCTACATCAACGCTTCCGTCAGCCTTAAAATGAACACCGCTGTTGCCGTAGGCTGAAACCGCCCTTAAAACATCAGCATATCTTTTTAACTCATTCCTGTACATAGAAAGCTTTGAAGCGAAATACTTTGCACTTTTTAGTGTATCAGCATCAGCTGTAAAATTAGGATTTTTTAAATATTCTTCCGCCAACTGCCTTGCCTGTGTCCCGTCACGCCACACAACGTCTTGAGTAATTTTCTCAATTGACGGCGCCATAGTCCGGGCAATCTCAATATAGTGTTCACGCGTACCAAATTTAGGCAAAGACGGATTATTATCATATTCATTTTTAATTGACTCAAAATGAGCATCACTCCCAAATTCAGGCATCTCAGGACGAGTTGACGCATCCATTTCATATACGTCACGCTTGTACGACCCGAGTATCGCTTTTTTGCCGTATGCGTCAAATTTCTTTTTTTCAAGCAATTCATCCAATTTTTCACGCTCATACCCTGCCGCTATTTTGTCGATATAATTCCCGTTTTGAGCGCCTCTTAACACATCCTGAATCTTTAAAGACAAATCATCTATACTTAATGTCTTTAAATCAAAACCACTTATTTTCTTATCAATTTGCGAGAACCTGTCGCTTATAATTTTAGAAATCTCAATACCGCGACTAACAACCTTCTTATCTCCTGATGAAAGCTTGCTATAATCAATTACACCGTTTTTTGAAAGACCTTGAGTAAAATTTAAAGAATATTCATCAAAATCGTCACTTTTTGAAAATAACGGGTGCTCCGCCGCCATTTCACGCTCTTTAACAAAAGTCGGTTTTACATCTATCTTAAAAGCTTTACCGCTTGCACCGCTGTTAATACTCTTTTTCGCAGGCGACAGCGCATCTTTTGCCTTTTCCTTAATATCCTTATTCTTCTCTCTGCCCTCAGAGCTCGTCCAGGAAGAAATACTATCTTCAACACTTTTATTGATGCTGTCATTAGAGACTACCTTATTATCATCTTTTACATTGCCTTTGTTGCTGACATTATTTTTCGCAGTTGTTTCGCCGTACTTTCTACTTCTTCCCGCTCTTGTTTTATCTACATTATTCCCCATACTCACACCACCTTATCCGTTAATGTAATAATTGTACGCATCAAGCACATCCATAATCGATTCAATTCGCTCGGGCGTATAACCACTTTGCACCAGAGCATTATAAAAACTTTCCTTGTCATTGACATACTTTAACAACTCGGTATTCACCTCAAGCTGAGCGAGAATCGGTGCAAAGCTTTCAGAAATCTTATAATTTCTCACGGTATCACCGTATTCCATCTCGGCATATCCTGGACCATAGGTTTCATAAAGGTCATTCTCGAGTTTCACACGCCCAAGCTCTTCATCCGTTGCCTGCATAGTGCGGTCAAACTCCTGAGCATTATAAAAGTCCTGCTTATCCTTTTCATTTATTCCCGTCATCATATCAATATCATCAAACATACGCCCACGTGCAACGTCATACTTATCACGCTTCAGTGCCTGATCATTAACATATCGGTTATAAGCGTCCTGCTCAAACTGAGCACGTGCCGCCGCTATATTGTCAACCGCATCTTCTCTTATTGCTGCAGCCTGCTGCATTTGAGCCGTTGACCCTACACCGCCCGTTCTAAAGCGTGCAGCTGCCACATTTTTATTGTACTCATCTTCTGCCGCTTTGTTTACTACCTTCATATACGCCAGATACGCAGGGTCACTTTCAGGATTATATGAAAAGTCTTCTGAATCTACATAATCAGAATACGCCTTATCAACACCTGCGCCCTGCTCACTTTTAACTTCGTCATAAATATTTTTATAGCTTGTACCGGAAGTATTTCGGCTTTGTGCCAAAATCTCATCAAGCTGACTTTTGGGAATATACGCCTTTCCGTTTATTACAGCTGCAGGCTTTATGGTTACGCCGTTTAAAGACACTGTTTTTTCTGCTTCATTCCAATTGATATTTACAGCAGTACCCGAAGCTGCAGCATAATCACGGATAGCGACAAGTCCGTTATTCTTAACATAATCAGAAAGACTTCCCACCATATCATCGTAGCTGTCCGTATAAGTTGTACCATCTACGTTGTTTTTAGCTTTCATCAGGAATTTTCCGTCTAATAAAACATTCCCATCTTTATACCCGATACGATCACCCGAAACACCAAAATCATTCTGCAGGGAATTTCTTATACCGAACTTAGCTCCCGTATCCCATTGAGGCAAAGCTTTCGTCTCTTTTTCAGCCTTTTCTACTTCTCCTAAAATATTAACATCCTTATCCCAAGCCCCGCCTGCAGGATTGCTCGGTATAATAACAGGTTTTGCAGTCGGTTTATTTTCGACCTTATTATTGACATTCACACCAACTCTTTCTTCTTCAGTTTTCTTTTTGCCGTATGTAGGCACATTATTCTGAGGTACAATAGTAGACCCCCATAAATTCGAATTACTCATATTATTCATCCTTTCTTATTTATTCTGCTTTATATCTCCGCCTCGTCCTCACTCGCTCCGCTCCTTTTCTCCCTTGCGGGAGCATTGGTCACTCCGCAGCTCGTCCTTTATCCCAAAGTGACACCCGTCACTTCGGGAACCCTGTCTATAACGGCGGTCAAAAGTTTTATCATTTATTCTGCTTTATATCTCCGCCGTTATAGATTGACAACGACATTCCCTTTAATGTAAATACACCATATCCGCTTATTTTCACACACAACTCATCGCACTTTTTAAACTTAATCGGAACATATTTTAATTTCCCTGACGTGATAGGATGCAAGCACGGCTCGTAATCCCCGCCGTCATACGACACAGACACGTCCATTTTTTCGTTCTCACCGCCCGAAAAATCAAAATATAACCGTATACCGTTTATTGCTTTCTTTTCGAAACTGAGAAAGAATTTGCGTGTATTTAATGAAAATTCTAACGACTCTCTTTCACCTGACATCTTATAAACAAATCCGTCATCCGACAGAGCATAAAGCACACCGCCGTAGGTAACAAAATTTTTAACTTTAAAGTTGTCGTGAACACCGTATGCCGAAACAACCGCATCATAAACTATAAGCTCACACCCACCGCCATGAGTGAGCGATGCATAAAGCTTATTGTCATATCCGCCGAGCACACCGTCTGTATATTTTCTTCCCAAATTGTCAGGAAGCTCTTCAGGATACGTCCCCGTAAATCTGTAAAGTCCTGTCTCTGATAAAAAATACATCACATCGGACACCACACAAACAGCACTTCGCGATAAAGCTCCCACGTCGCAAACCTTATCCATATAAAAACTAAGCCCGTCGTTTGAATAAATTCTATACATCCCGTTCTTTTTAAAGACATAAAGACACCCGCCATATACACACATGGCAGTCCATTTCCCGGCGTCAACACACGATAACGCCCCTGCATCAGAAAGCGACGTCCCGGGGATAAAATCATACTTTTCTGCTGAAGACGAATACAAAACATCAACACCTAAATTATCACACGCAAAAAACCTTCCGCCGTAATGCGCGCCAAACATCATCACTGGCGCTTCAGGCAAAATATATACATCGTTCCAACGGTATGTATATGGAGCATTTCCACCACTGAAGTAAGCAGCCCCCGCTTCAAACACACTACTCGAAGAAAGCTCTTCATTATACTTTTCATCGGACCTGTAAGACTTAAAGTGCCGCGAAATGTCATAAACTTCCCCGTTTCCCTCGCGTCTCGCAGTAAATTTAACATAGGCATTATTTACTTTACCTGTAGAAACGTCATCAAAACGACCATAATTAAAATTTTCATCTCCGTAATTATAAATCGTTCCGTCATCCATCTCTATATACATTTCATCAACAACCATATACACATCATCGGGGATATCACAAACAGTCTCATTGCCCTCATCAAAAATATAATTACCGTCACTGTCCGTTTCAAGCTCCGACGGCCGGCCTTTTCGTGCCATCAGCTTAAGCCGAAAAAACATCCCCGGTGACAATTTAAAATACTCACGACAAACATTCCGCACAAACTCGCGGTCACTATAACTGTATCTATAAGTAAAACGAATACTTCCCGAGCCAACAGCCAGATAGTCACCCAACGAGTTACTCCAGGTAAGATTTGACGAACTGTTACTCAACGCAACACACAAGTCATACTTAAT
>JAEIGA010006540.1_pt1 | contig 17744 bp, 8 predicted proteins | sample 9270691 | NCBI WGS metagenome assembly JAEIGA01 (sample SAMN17057246, study PRJNA624740) | gut metagenome | biome: biome; isolation source: fecal sample | host: Bos grunniens | place: China: Xizang | collected 2019 | reverse complement strand
ATGCCAAGCTGTCCATGATCTGCTACATCGGCATGGGCTGGTGTGTGGTGCTGGCCGCAAAGCCCACCATGCAGGCCATTGCGATGCCCGGTCTGCTGCTTCTGCTGGCCGGCGGCATTTCCTACACCATCGGCGCGGTGCTGTACGGCATCGGTGCCAAAAAGCGTTGGATGCACTCCATTTTCCACCTGTTCGTGGTGATCGGCAGCCTGCTGCAGTTTTTGTGCATTTTCTTCTACGTCATCTGACGTTCCCATCTGTTTACGACCATACTTCCTCATAAAAGCGACCGCCCGGAGATTGGAAACGATCTCCGGGCGGCTGCTTTTTGTATTGTTTTACTTTTTCATGATTCCGTACAGGTACCGCTTGCGCCGGTCAAGGTCCAGCTTCGTGGCCGGATTGACCGTAATCCATGCCGCTTCGCCGGGTTCACCGTCTTTCCACGGCACGACTTTGTACATGATGACTTCTGCGCGGTGCATTTCGCCGCTTTCATCCACAAAGGTACCGCCCTGCACATCCGATGCAATCGTGGTGTAGCCGGGTGCGCCGTTCACGGCACGATGAATGGAATACGATACGCCCTTGACGGCATCCCACGTCAGGGTCGAGGTCGCCCGGTCCGCAGTCAGCCCGGTCACGGTGTCCGGCTTCTCCCGGTACCACGCCGGAACGGCAATGGTGTAGACCCCACCGGCTTCGGCGGTGAAGTGCAGCTCGCCGGTGCCTTTGTGCCGTACATCCATCCGATGTCCGGACGCATCCGTGACCTGTGCGCCGCGGATGTGGGCATAGGACAGCTTCACCGGTCCGGCTTTCCGGGTGCGCAGCACAATGCGCACCGCACGACCGTTCTTCCACGCCATATCCACTTCCAGCGCACCGCGCGCACACAGACCGGACACCTCACCGTCTGCCCAGCAGTCGGGCAGGGACGGCAGGATCCGGATGTACCCGTCGTGGCTTTGCAGGAGCATCTCCGCCACCGCCGCACAGCCGCCGAAGTTGCCATCAATCTGGAACGGGGGATGCATATCCCACAGGTTGTCGTTGGTGCGGTGGGTCAGCAGTTCCCGGTACAGCTTGTGGGTGCGGTTGCCGTCGCCGGTGCGCGCCCATGCATTCATCCGATGCGCCAGTGCCCAGCCGGTGGAGCGGTCGCCCCGGAAATCCAGCGTGGTTTTCGCGGCATCCAGCCATGCATCGGTGGTCGGGTTGATGGCGGTGCCGGGCATCAGCGCCACCAGCTGGGAAATGTGCCGGTGGTGGAACTCGCCGATTTCGCCATAGAATTTTTCTTCGCGGTACTCCTTGATGTGACCGTCCCAGCCCACCAGTACGCTGTCGTACTTGTCCTGCTGGCTCTGCTGTCTGGTCACATCGTCATTTTCTTCGCCCAGCAGCGATGCCGCCGCAAGGAAGTCCCGTCCGTTTTCTTCAATCATCTGCTGGTCGAACGCACAGCCGACGGTATTGTAATATTTCCAGCCGCCGTCCGCACCGTGGACAATCTGTTCCGGCGATGCGGAGTAGGCCGCCAGCATCTTGCCGTCGTAGTCCTGCACCGTCCGGGTCAGGAAGCGGCTCATCCCCCGAAGCAAGGGATAGGTGACATATTTCAGCACATTTTCGTCCCGGGTAAAGTCGTAATATTCCCAGAACAGTTTGGAGGTCAGTCCGCCGGTGCCGGGACCGGAATGTCCACCCCGTGCATCGGGCAGGGCGATGCGGTACGGATAGCTCCCCGTACCGATGGACCAACCGCATACGCCTTCGCCCGGCGCCCAGCCTTCGGGGATGACGTCGTGCAGCCATGCGGAGGCATTTCGCTGCGCCTTGGGCAGAAATGCACGGGTCAGGTCCACCATCGGTTCAAAGCACTCGCTCAGATTGGTGGAGAACGCCGGCCAGTAGTTCATCTGCACATTGATGTTGTACCAATAGCCGCTGCCCCACGGCGATGCCCGGTGGACATTCCAGATGCCCTGCAGGTTCGCCGGCATACCGCCCGGACGGGAGGAGCTGATGAGCAGATACCGTCCGAACTGGAAGTACAGCGCTTCCAGATACGGACTGCGGACACCGTCCCGGTACTGTGCCAGCAGGTCGCTGGTATATGCGGTGGACCGGGTCTCGCCCAGATTCAGCTTCACCCGGTCAAACAGGCGGCGATAATCGGCCAGATGGATTTTCCGCAGCTCTGTCCACGCTGTCCGGGCGGCATCGTCCAGCCGCTGGGTGACAATGGGCATGGGATCAAACGAACGCAGTTTTTTCGCCGGTTCGCGTTCCAGAAAGACCTCCGGGCGCAGTTCGTAGTTGGTAGCACAGGCAAACAGAAATACGGCTTCCGTGGCATCGTTTACGGTGATGCCTGCATCGGACACCGTTACTGCACCGTCGCAGGAGACCAGCCGAAGTTCCCCCCGGTATTCCACCCGGTAATTTTCCAGCAGACCGGACATCTGCAGCCCCTGCCCTGCGGATTTGACGAAGCCGGTACGTCCGGCACCGTCGCCGGGGGTCTTGCTGTAATCTCCAATGTATGGAATGTCGATGTTTGCCGTCAGCGCCAACACCTTTTCCGATGCGGTGAAGCGCATCACCAGCACCCGGTTCGGGTACGATGCGAAATACTGCCGCCGGTACTGCACACCGTTGTGCGCATAGCTTACCTGCGCTTCTGCGTCGCCGATGTCCAGCGTGCGCAGGTAGTTTTCGCCGCAGTCGTGGGGAAACGTAAAGTACAGCTCCGCAAAATTGGTCAGACCACCCTTGGGGCCTTCATTTTCCAGTGTATTTTCCGTAATCTGCACGCGTTCGCGCCCAATCAAGCCAAATACATTGGCCCCCAGAAATCCGTTGCCCAACGGCAGGGACTCCCGTTCCCAGCCCTCGACCGAATCGGCGGCCGGTTTGTCGTATCGTAATATCCAATCGGACATGATATTCTCCTTTCAAGAGAGAAAAACAAAGCGCACCCGGCTTTCCGGATGGAGAGCATCCATGCCCTCCGCGCCGGGAAAACTCAGGTGCGCTCGTTGGTTTAGAAAATCATAAGTTGTGCGGGGCTATGCTGTCAACGGAAGGATATCGAGGTCTTCATCTTCCCCCTCTGTCGTTCCCCTTAGCCCACGTTCACGTCCACGGTGATGGTCGCGCCTGCGCGGTAGGGCAGCACTTCGCCTTCCACGGCCACGCCGTCGGCAGTCATGGAGGTCACATAACCGGCGCCGGGGGTCTGGTGGTAGCGGATGACGTACTTACAGCCACGGAATTCCTTTTCCACTGCGCACTCGTTCCAGGAGGGCGGCAGGCAGGGACGGATGTGCAGACCATCCAGTTCAGGCTGCAGACCGAACACATACAGCAGCATGGACTTCACGAACCATGCGGTCGATGCCGAACGCCAGCTCTGGCCGGGGGTGCCGTAACGGTAGCCGGTCTGTGCGCCGAAGTAGGAGTTGTACAGCATATAGGGTTCACCGCAGGTATCGGCGTAGGTGTGATCCCACGGCAGGATCTTCTTGATGCCGGCTTCAATCTTGTCGGGGCGATGGAGCATGCCGTCCACGGCCAGCTTCCATGCCATGGAGTGCAGGTAGACACCGCCGTTTTCGTGCAGACCGGCGGCCTTCTTGGTCATGGAACCGATGCTGGTGTTCAGCTTGGTGTACGGCGGCTTGGATACGACGGTGCCCAGCGGCTCGTCCAGATAATCGTCCACTTCCTTGAATGCGGTCTTGATTTCCTCCTCCGTCGCCACACCGGACATCACGGCCCACAGCTGCGGATTCAGGTACATCTTGCCTTCTTCATTCTCATGGGAGCCGATCTTCATGCCGTCGTCGTTGATGGCGGTAATGAAGTACTTGCCGTCCCAGCCGTACTTGTGAATCAGCTCGTTCATTTCCTCGCCCATGACCTTGTGCTTGGCCACATCGTCGGCATAACCCATTTCACCGGCCAGCTCGATGAGCATCCGGTTGGCGCGGTACCATGCGATGGACAGCCAGATGCTGACGCCCTTGCCCTTGACACCGGCCTGATTCATGCAGTCGTTCCAGTCGCCGCCCCAGATCTTGATCAGACCGTGGTCGCCCTTGAAGTTGTACAGGAAGTCCACGCTGCGGCGCATATGCTCGTACACCGTTGCGACGGTGCCGTCGTTGAACGCCACTTCTTCGTTGAGCAGGTTCAGGTCGCCCAGTTCCTTGACGATGGCATAACCGGTAAAGGTAATCCACACGGCGCAGTCGGAGAAGTTGTTGTCGTTGATCTTGCCGTTGATGAAGGTACGGGGTGCGTAACCGTTGGAATACTGGAAGGTCAGGATGCGCTTGTAGCGTTCCCATGCCAGCTTGGGATCAAACGCAGATACGCACTCGGCATCGCTCATCAGGTCACGGTAGCCGTTGTGGCGCACACGGGCCCAGCGGCTGCCCATGCAGGTGGTATACTTATAGAAGCCGTTGAAGGCCTTGTTCAGCAGGGGATCGGGGGTGGTGATATTCGCGCCGGAGATTTCAGACAGGCGATGGGCCTTCATGTTCTCCAGTTCGGTTTCCGGCACACCGGGGGCCAGATGTGCACGCATGGCACCCACTTCGGCCACGGAATCGGCAAAACCGATTTCAAAGTGAACCGTGCGGCTCTCGCCGGGCTCCAGTACCATGGCGACTTCCTGTGCGAAGCACAGCTTCTCGCCCACGCAGTCTTCGTTGGTGCAGCCGTTGTGGTCTTCCAGTGCTTCGGGGCAGCTTTCGGTGCCATAGGTACCGATGAAGCCATTCTTGGCGGCATTGTAGCCGATGACCTCGCCGTCGGAAATCAGATAACCGTACTTGGTAGACTCCTTGCCGGTGCCGAACGTCGTGAACAGCCGGGTCACGGTTGCCTGATGGGTGTGATCAAAGCCACCCACGTCGGTATTGTAGCCCTGCGGTGCATATGCACCGTCGGTGTTGGTGCCGGCATATGCAATGGCGGACAGGTTGGCCTTGGTGGCTCGCTTGTTGACGACCTTGATGAACCACTGCTCGCGGTTGCCCTGCAGCGGTACAAACACGGTGTATTCCGTATACACACCGTTGATTTCGCTTTCGGTCACGGTATAGCCCAGACCGTGGCGGCAGCGGAAGGTGTCGAACTTGGCGGCAAAGGGATAGCCGTTGGCAGACCACCACGTCTTGCTGTCCTTGTCGGTGAGGTACATGGAACGGTTGTTCACCAGCCGTACACGGCGGCCCAGACCGTCCTGTGCCAGACCCTCACCCACGCCCACCTGCGAGGTGAATGCGTTGTAGGTGTCGTTGTAGAAATAGTTGTACCAATGGCGGGGGGTTTTGCGCTCGGTGATACAGAACTCTCTGCCGTTCTGCTCGAACTGACCGTACATTTTCATAGGGTACCATCCTCCATACGATATGATTATTTTTTTGCAGTGCTATGCTATTATGTGAGCCCCTCGGGCAATGCGGTTCACTTAAAAGATTTCTTGCGGTTGCAGGCTCTAACCTCTTCCGGCTCGCCTATGGCGAGCCACCTTCCCCGGCATCGGGGAAAGCTTACGAAAACCGTAAATTTCGCCGTATTTTCGAGGCTTTAGCAAATTTCTGAAACAGTTTGGCTTCCCCGATGCCGGGGAAGCTGTCAGCGTAGCTGACTGAAGAGGTTAGAGACGTTCCGTCTCGCTCAACCTCAGGTAAACCGCATCGCCCCGGAGGGCTTTCATCAGCAGGACCGCGACGGACGAACGCCCGGCACGTCTGCGCGAACGCCGATGATGGCGTCGGGACCGGCGTGCAGCACCGGCACCTCATAATATTTCTCTTCGCCGGGGCCAAGGGTGAAGGGCATGGTATGCGTACCCAGCTCCACATCCTTGCTGCCGTCCAGCGTCAGGTTGCCGGCGACCGCCTCGTCCTTGAGGTTCCGCAGACCGATGCGTGCCGTGGGATTGCCGGGCAGGAATTCCACCCGGGTCTTGACCTTGGCCGGATTCATGCGGCGCAGGGACTCCTGCAGGCCGATGTCGCTGAAGCGGCTGGGCATATAGTTGTGCTGGAACGTCTTGCGCGAACGCTTGACCTCCAGGTTGCCCCAGTCCACATCCACGAAGTCGTCACGGGTGGCCTGCATATTGCTGATTTCCACCAGCTCGCCCACCGTACCGGCAATACCGCGGCGGATGTCCACACGGGTGTCGTTGATGTAGGCCATGAGCATGGGGGTCAGCGGCACTTCCTTGCCGTGGTCGTAGACCTTCTTCGCCTTGCCGTCGATGCGGTAACGGAACTTACGGGAAGAAATGAACACGTTGCTTTCGATGCGGGCCTGACCGGGGATAAACTTATCCGGACCGAGCTGATTGCGGAAGAATTCGTCGTACCGTGCCAGCTCGGGGTAACGCTTGATGTATTCGCTTTCCATGGCGCTGACGGTCTCGGTGTGCAGACGGCGCATTTCTTCGTTGCGCTCGGTGGTCGGGTCGTTGTCCGGGTAACGGGTAATCTGGTAGAAACGGGTCCACAGGAACTTGACCATGTTGGTGATCCATGCCGTACCGATGTCCGCACCGCGGCTGTCGAAATGCACGGCCGGGGTACACTTGACGAATACATTGTTCTTCACGATGAAGTCGCGTCCGCCGCCCAGCTGGATGCCGCGGCTGAGTTCCTCGAAGTAGTTCTCGCACATCTTCGTGCCGCTGGACCAGTCGTCGTTGTAAATGCCCATCGTACCGATGCCCACGCCGCCCAGATGGTGGATGTAGTTGTGGCTGACTTCGTTGCCGCGGAAGGTGTAGTTCTTGCCGGTATAGATGGCACCGGCGTCACCGGTTTCCATCACAACGCTGTAAATTTCGTTGTCCTTGATCTTCATTTCATTGCCCCAGTACATGATGGCGGTATGGGGGCAGTTGTGGATCAGGTTATGGCTGGCGCTCATGCCCACACCGCCGAAGAAAATGGCGGTCTGGTAGCACTTGCTCCACTTTGCAATATTATAGATATGGTTGTTGTTCACCTGCGCATTCATCGGCTCCAGCGTCAGACGGTTGCCGCCGTAGCAGATGACACCGCCGTCACCGCAGTCGTGGATGGTGCAGTTCTCGATCACGGGGTCGTGGCCTTCCAGAACATTGACGGCATAGCTGCCGATGTTGCGGAAACGGCAGTTGTTGATGCGCAGCTTTTCGGAAAACTCAGCGGTAATGCCGAAGCCGCAGGTGGACTCGATGTTGATGTTGTCGATGGTGATCTTCTCGGCATGGTCGATGAAGAACACCGGCTCATCGCTGACGGACAGCATGATGCGGCTCATGTCCTCCACCGGATACAGGAACACGCGGTTCTCCTCAAAGTCGAGGAAGAAATCGCCGGGCTGCGTCAGCTCCTCGATGACGTTGTAGAAGCGGATGCGCTCGCCCACACGATAGCCGTAGTTGCCGTAGGGGGCTTTCATCTTGATGAGGCCGGTGTGCTTATCCACGGTATCAATCTGCTCCATGGAGTTGGCCCAGTCGTACTTCCAGTAGCCCAGCACCCATACTTCGTTGTTCATGTCCCATTTCTTCAGATGGTCATCGTGCCAGTAGAAACCGTTCTCCAGCAGACCGTCCTTGTCGCCCCACTCGTCGGTCGAGGTGGCCGGGACGCCGGTGATTTTGGTGAAGGCATTGCCGCGCGGATACTGTGCCAGATTCAGCGGCTTGCCGTTGCAGGTCAGTTCCGAATGGGAATGGCCCACGGTGCGGTTGAAACCACGGGACACAAAATGCTTCAGCGTGGTGGGCAGTCCTTCATCGTCCAGATCGAAGTACACGATTTTGTCCCGGACAGACGGGTCCAGACGAAACTCGTGGGAAGTGCCTGCCACCGGCAGCCACTTCGTCAGATGATGACCTCCGATAAAGGTGGCATCTCCATCGGATGTGAACCGGATGTTCCGGTGTTCCTCCGACAGGCGGATCGAATGGATCACCGGGTACACGCCGGGTGCAAAATGAAATACCGCATTGCTTTCGGTTTCATCCAGCAATTCCTGCAGTCTTTCCTGAAAATTTTCCGTGCATTCGATCTTGTAATGTTTCATGGGGTGGGTTCCTCCTTCTGCGGCGGTGCGCAAAAAATAAAATAAAATTTTGAATATCCGGATCCGGGGTGGGGAAATGCTGTCAACTTCAGGATTTATGTGAGCGCAAGCCCCCTCTGCCTCACTTCGTTCGGCAGCTTCCCGAAGGGCAATGCGGTCAACTTAAGAGATTTGTGCGGCCGCAGTCTCTGACCTCATCAGTCTCGTCGCTGCGCTCCTCGACAGCTTCCCCTGACAGGGGAAGCCTCTCCGTACCGGGAGTCATGTGCATAGCACAGAACATAATCCGGGCGCATCGGCTTTCCGTATGGAACAGGCTTCCCCTATGAGGGGAAGCTGGCAGCCCGCAGGGCTGACTGATGAGGTGAAAGACCCTCCACCGCAGAAAGTGTGGTGGTGTGATGGGGGTTTACGCCCGCAGGGCGGACTGAGGGGGCTGTCTGAAGTTGACAACATTCCTCTTGGGGGTTCGTAAAAAATCACGCAAAAATCCCCCAACAATACAGTATAAAATATACCATATTGCCGGGGGGCAGTCAATCACTTGGGGCAAATTGGGCGCATTGGTTCTGATTTTTACATCTGTTTCCGGATTTTATGCCCATAGCAATCCGGGCAAAATCTTACACGGAACGGGCCGGACGGACACCGGGCACATCGGACCAGACCTCCAGCACCCCATCGGGATCCGTACCGGAAACGGGAATTTCGTACCATGCATCGGAGCCGGCCGGGACGGAAACATACAGTTCCGCCACGTCTGCGCAGGTGTCGCAGGAGCCGGTGAAGTACAACACCGCTTCGGCAGGCCGGTCCGCACGGTTGCGCACACCGATGCGTGCCACACCCGATCCGGGCAGATAATCCACACGGGTGCGGAGATCCAGCGGATTCTCCATGCGATACTCTGCCATCAGACCGATGGCAGAAAAATCTGCCGGCAGATGGCGGTGCTGGTAAACATTCCGGGTGCGGACGACCTGCAGATCGCTCCAGTCCACATCGGCAAAGTCCGCCTTTTCGCCCTGCAGGTTGTTGATCCACAGCACTTCGCCCACCGTGCCGGCGATGCCGCGCTTGAGGTCCCAGCGGGGGCTTTCCACGTATTCCTCCAGCATCCGGCTGTACGGAATTTCCGCACCGCGGTCCCATGCACGCTTGGCCTTGTCATCCACTTTGTAGCGGAACTTGATGCGGTTCATAAATATATTCTGCTCCACCAGTGCCTGACCGGGGAAGTATTTGCTGACGGCAATCTGGTTGCTGTACAGCTCATCAATTTTTGCCAGTTCCGGATAGCGCGTGATGTACACGCTTTCCATTGCGCTGACGGTCTTACCGTCGTCCCGACGCGTCTCCAGGCATCGTTCGGTCATACCATACGGGGTGACATACCGTCCGATGTGGTAGAACTTGTCCATCATATCGGTCCGGGGGCTGACTTCCCACGACGAGCCCATGTCTGCACTCCGGCTGTCAAAGTGGACCGCCGGGGCGCACTTCACGAAGACGTTGTTGCGCACGATGAAGTCCCGTCCGCCGCCCAGCTGGATGGCGCGGGTCACTTCCTCGAAGTAGTTGTCGCACATTTTCGTGCCGGAGATGGAGTCATCGTTGTAGATGCCCATCGTACCGACGCCCACACCGGCGCCGAGGTGGTGAATGTAGTTGTGGCTGACCTCGTTGCCGCGGAACGTGAAATTCCGCCCGGAATATACCGCACCGGCATCGCCGGTTTCCATGACCACCCGGTAAATTTCATTGCCGGCAATCTTCATTTCATTGCCCCAGTACATGATGGCCGTATGGGGGCAGTCGTGAATCAGGTTGCGGCGGACCTCGATGCCCACGCCGCCCAGCGAAATCGCCGGCAGATAGCACCGTCCCCAACGGGCGATGTCGTAAATGTGGTTGTTGAAAATGCGTCCGTTCAACGGTTCCAGCGTGCAGCGGTCGCCGCCGGCCATGATAATGCCGGCATCGCCGCAGTTGTGGATGGTGCAGTTTTCGACAACCGGGCTGTCGCCGTCGATGATGCAGACGGCACAGCTGCCGATCCGCTCGAAGCTGCAGCTGTCGATGTGCAGACGGACCGCCTGAGCCGCCTCGATGGCGGGACCGCAGGTGCTGCCCAGATGCAGATGGTCGATGGTGATGTCGGCCGATTCTTCCACCCAGAACAGCGGTTCATCGTTGGCGGTCATGCGGATTACTCCGGCATTTTCCGGCATACACAGGTAAATGCGCTTCCGGGCGAAGTCCATGATGTAATCGCCGGGTTCCCAGATTTCCTCTGCAATATTATAGAAGGAAAAACGCTGTCCCACACGATAACCGTACACACCGTAGGGCGGTTTCATCTGGATGTGACCGGTCGCCGGGTCGAAGGTATCGACCTGCTCCATGGAAGTCGCCCAGTCATACTTCCAGTAGCCCAGTGCCCAGATGTCGTTGTCCCGGCTCCATGTTTTCAGGCGGTCGTCGTGCCAGTAGAAGCCTTTGGACATCACGCCGTCCGACGCGCCCCATTCATCGGGCGCACCCACGGCACCCAGCGCAGACAGGGCAGTGTATCCCTGCCGGGGATACTTCGTCAGCTGCATCGGCACGTCCGCAAACAGCTCCGAATGGCCGTGGCGGCTCTTGCGGTGCATACCACGGGGGTAAAACGACTGCATGTCGTCCGCTTCCGGTTCGCAGTACATCATCCGTCCGCGCACAGACGGGTGAAAGCGTGCCGCGTCGGCCTCTGCCACCGGGTGCCACTCCGTCAGCACGGCGGCGCCGGTCAGCGTGGCATCGCCGTCGGAGGTAAACCGCAGATGGCTGTTGGAACGGGACAGATCGATGCTCCCGCGCACCCGGTAGGTGCCGGGGGCAAAACGGAACTCCGTCTCGCCCTTTGCACGGTCGATCAGCTCCTGCAGGCGCTCCTGAAAATCGTCCGTACACTCAATGTAATGTGTCGTCATGGTAAATTTTGCTCCTTATCACAAAAAGACCGGTGCTGCGGCTGGTGATCGCCACAACACCGATACATAGTTCTGAAATTGGGGGTCAGTTCCGCACGGCACTCTCACGGTATTTGCTGGGAGCAAGTCCGTATTCGCGCTTGAACGCCTTGTGGAACGTGCCGAAATTGGCAAAGCCCACCCGTTCGCTGATTTCCTGCGCCGTCAGGTCGCTTTCCGTCAGCAGTTTCGCTGCCTCCTGCATCCGGATGCGGTGCAGGTAGCTGATGGGCGAGTAGCCGGTCTGCTTTTTGAACAGGCTGAACAGGTATTTCTCCGATACACGGAATTCGTCCGCCAGCGATGCGGCGCACAGCGAGGAATCGGAGTAATTTGCATGGAGGTACTCCATCAGCGACGTAAACTGATCGTCGCGCGCACTGCTCTGCCGCTGCTGCACATAGCCGCTGACCTGCCGTACGGCACGGGTCAATGCGGCCAGCTGCTCCTCGGCACTGTCGCTGATGCGGAAATTGGGGATTTCCGGCACGGCGCAGTTGGGTGCAATTTCCCGGCAAGCCAGCAGGATCTGCACTTTCAGCGCACAGTACCGCTCCCGGATGTCGATCAGCTGCACATCGGTGGGACAGACGAAGAACGTCTCCAGCGCCGCCACAGCGTGTTCACTGTCGCCGCTGGCCATGTACTGATACATGGTCTGCATGGGGCGCAGCTGCAAAGATTCGTCAAAAGCCAGCGGATCGTCCGGCTCCAGCAGCACCTGCTTGGGTGCGCGCCGCTCCGAGCTGGCGTAGTAGCCCAGTTGTGCCCGTTCAAAGCACATGCCGACCTCGGCAGCCCCGTCGCAGACACCGCCGGACACCGCCACCACCTGCGCCGAGAAATGCTTCGGCACTTCCTGCAGCAGTTTTTCCAGTTCCTGCCCGGTGCGGGCCTCGCTGCCGTTCATCGGGTACACCAGTCCGAACGTCAGCTCGTCGGTCGCATGAATCACCGCATTTTCCGGCAATTCCTTCCGCAGGTATTCCAGCAGCAGCATGGCCGTCATTTCCAGACTGGTGCTGTCGTCCGCCGCAGAAATCAGCGCCTTACAATAATATACCACCGACTTCCGGGGGAAGTTCTCGAACTCCATCGTCACGTTTTCTTCCAGTCCGGGGCTGGGCACGGTGCTGGCAAAGAGGCGGTCCAGCATATTGTCACGCAGCTGCGCCTGATAGAGGGTCATCTGCTGCTGCGCATTTTCCTTTTCCGTCATGAGCGAATCCACGGAGATGAGCAGGCCGTTGAAAATGTTCCGGCTGTCGTTGCTGATCAGGCCGCGCGCAGACAGCTCGCTGAGGGCCTTCTTCACCGGCAGATTCTGCCGCACCGAAGCGAAATACGCCATCAGAATACCGACCATCAGCGTTGCGCTGAACGTCAGCCAGACATAATTGCGGATGATGAACAGCCGCCCCTTGAAATACATATTGTCGATTTCCACTTCCATGGAAAATATGCTGTGGCTGGACACATGGTGCGTGTAACAATCATCCGGTGCATACCAGCTGCCCTGCAGGGTTGTGAGCCGCCGGGAACTGTCCCGCTGTGTGTCATTCTGCTGCAGCTGCGCACGGACATACGGCGCCAGTTCCCGCGGAAAGAGCACGTTCATCAGCCCTTCCATGTGGATGTACACCGCCACATTCATGGCCGGCAGCCCGTCCGCAGACGGCATGGCCAGCGTATAGACGAACGCGTCGTTGGGGGAATCCTCAAAGGACAGGTATTCCTCCGACCGGGTCATCGCCGCCGAAGTAAAGAATGAATCCCGGACATTGCCCACATTATAATAGGTCAGGTCTGCGGCGATGCCCTTGGTAATCCCCTCCCGGTTGACCAGAATATCCTGCTCCGGGAAGGTGATCACGACCCGGCGGATCAGCGGACTGCGCTCCTCCATGCCCATCAGGTAGCTGCGCGCCGTCGCCCATGTGCTTTCCGCATCGGCCACGGCCGAGGCCGCACGCACGACCGTCAGGTATTCCCGTGCGTTGCTCAGCTGATCGGACAGGCGGTCCAGCCGCGTGGTCATGATTTCCAGCGTCCGCTCCTGCTCTTTCTTGCAGGAAGAACGCTCCATTTCCACACCGAAGCACCCCAGTGCAATTGCAATTACCAGAACAATCGCTACATTCAGGCACAGCGACTGCCAGAATACCGAATCAATTCGTCGTTTCATACAAATCTGTGCTCCTCTCCGGCCAACCGCCTTTTTCGTGAATTGTCATAAAATTCATTGGGACTTTTGTGACATATTGCAATAAGAACCACACAATCGCACAAAAATTCCGTCGTTACTTTAGTATTATAACGAAAAAATTACCGGAAGTCAATGCAAAATCCGCATTTTTTACAAGTAAGATTCCGGAAATTACGACCGTGTCCGAAAATTACATATGAAAATCGCACTATTTTCACAGCGTTTCGGGTATTTATGTTTTACAAACCGTTCACATTCTGTTACAATTATGTTCGCAAGGTTCAGTTGAGGTCTGCTTGGCAGAACGGTTGTTGTGTGGTTCCGGTATTCGGGGATTCAAGCATCGGAACCATATATAATGTACCGTCCGGTCCGGCAGCGTCCTTCTGAACGCAAAATTTTTATTAGAGGAGGAAATCACTCTTATGGCAACTGCAACGAAGAGTCCTGCACGTAACCTTAATAAGTACGGCGTGCGGGAGAAGTCCCTGTGGACGAGAGTCCGTGAAAACTGGCAGCTCTACGTCTTCCTGATCATCCCCCTGGCCTGGTTGTTCATCTTCCAGTACTACCCCATGTACGGTACTCAGATCTCGTTCCGTGAATACAAGATCGCCTACGGTATCGTGAACTCCGAGTGGAAGGGTCTTACCCACATGATCAAGTTCTTCAAGTCCTACTTCTGCTGGGAACTGATCGGTAACACCTTCTTCCTGTCCGTGTACTCCATGGTTGCATCTTACCCGATTCCGATTGTGTTCGCTCTGTGTCTGAACGCCATCCGCAACAAGACCTGGAAGGGCTGGATTGAGAACGTGACTTACATGCCTCACTTCATCTCCACCGTGGTTATGGTTGGTATCATGCTGCAGATCCTGAACATGCGTACCGGCGTTGTTGCTTCTGTGTACTGCCTGTTCACCGGCGCGAAGACCTTCCCCGTTGACCTGCTGGCCGGCGGCTGGAACTTCCGTCACGTGTACGTATGGTCCGGCATCTGGCAGGGCACCGGCTGGGGCTCCATCATTTACATGGCTGCTCTGTCCGCTGTTGACCCCGGTCTGCACGAGGCTGCTACCATCGACGGTGCTTCCCGCTGGAAGCGCGTATGGGCTATTGACTTCCCCACCATTCTGCCCACCATCGCTGTTACCCTGATCCTGCGCTGCGGTTCTGTTATGGGCATCGGCTTCGATAAGGCCTTCCTGCTGCAGAACGACACCAACCGCGGTATGTCCGAAGTTATCTCCACCTACACCTATCAGATTGGTCTTGCTTCTACCAGTAAGTCTCAGTACTCCTATGCATCTGCTATCGGTCTGTGCAACTCTCTGGTGAACCTGGTCATGATTACCACCGTGAACAAAATCGCCAACAAGGTCAGCGGCAGCGGCCTGTGGTAAGAAAGGAGAGCGAATAACATGGCTGTTTTCAAGAAAGAAACTGAAGTCGTGGTTAACCCGAAGAACCACATCAAGACTTCCAAGGGCGACCTCGTATTCTACGCAATGGTCAACATCATCATGGGCTTCTTCTTCGTGATCGTGCTGTTCCCCCTGCTGAACATCGTGGCCAGCTCCTTCTCCGAGTCCTCCTACGTTAACTCCGGTCAGGTTTTCCTGCTCCCGAAAGGCTTTACCTTTGAAGGTTATCTGGCAGTGTTCGAGTATCCGGGCCTGTGGCGCGCATACGGCAACACCTTCTACTACACCTTCTTTGGTACCGCTATCAACCTGGTTGTTACCCTGATCTGCGCATATCCTCTGGCTCGCCGCAATCTGCCCTTCAAGAAGCAGATTAACGCTCTGTACATGTTCACCATGCTGTTCGGCGGCGGTCTGATCCCCACCTTCATTCTGGTCCGTGCTCTGGGCCTGATGAACACCGTTTGGGCCATGGTTCTGCCCGGCGCTATGTCCGTGTACAACATGGTTATCGCCCGTACCTTCATCGAAGGTATCCCCACCGACCTGGAAGAAGCTGCTAAGATCGACGGCTGCTCCGACTTCCGTTTCTTCTTCTCCATCGTGCTGCCCCTGTCCAAGACGGTTATCTCCGTGCTGGCTCTGTACTATGCAGTTGGTCACTGGAACTCCTACATGAGTGCTCTGATCTATCTGCAGGACGGCGACCGTCAGCCCCTGCAGCTGCTGCTCCGTGCTATCCTGGTTCTGAACCAGAGAGCTCAGAACACCGAAGGTCTGACCGACGAGCAGATTCAGGCGATCGAAGACCGCGCAAACCTGCTGAAGTACTCTCTGATCATCGTGTCCTCCGTACCGGTTCTGGTCATCTATCCGTTCATGAAGAAGGCTTTCATGAAGGGCGTTATGATCGGTGCTGTTAAGGGCTAATCGACACGACCCGCGCTCCCCTGTCCCCTGCATTACTTTGGTATACGGGTGCCTTATGTGGTGATAAGGCACCTGCTATATAAAAATTTATTTAAGGAGGAAACCCACTTATGAACCTCAAGAAAATCTTGGCTCTGGTTCTGGCCCTGGTTATGGTGCTGTCTTTCGCTTCCTGCGATACCGGTATCAATACTGGCAACACCCCCGGTGCTGTTGCACAGGACCCCAATCTGAGCACCCCCGGCACTGAGCCGATCTGGATCGGCGAAGGCAAACCCACTGTTAGCATTCTGATGAAGAAGGCTGACCACGTTACCAGCTACGATGAGAACACCTTTACTCAGCGTCTGGAAAAGGACGGCAACGTCGAAATCGCTTTCGAGTTTCTGCCCGCTGCTGAGCAGGCTCTGGCTATCCGCATGAAGATGATCTCCGGTGAAGAGCTGCCCATGGTTCTGAACTATGGTCTGGATATCTCCGCTGCGAAGGACTATGCTGAGACCGGCGCCCTGATCAACCTGGCTCCCTACATCGAGTCCGGTATCGCTCACTACACCCTGGAGAACGATACCAACAACCCCGAGCTGTTCCTGCTGTCCAACATCACCACTGCAGAAGGCAACATCTACGGTCTGCCCCAGTACAGCGCTGCTCTGTCCAACGAAACCAAGTTCAAGCTGTGGATCAACATCGAATGGCTGAAGAACCTGGGTATGACCCGCGAAGACATTGTTACCGCTGACGACTTCCTGAAGGTTATGCGCCGCTTCAAGAACGAAGACGCTAACGGCAACGGCGACCCCAACGACGAAATTCCCTTCATGCCCACCACCGACTTCGGCGGTACCGCTTACAAGTTCCTGACCAACGCATTCGTTTACGAAGGCGACGATGACATGTTCATGATCCTCGACGGTAAGGTTACCACTGCTTACATGCAGGATGGCTGGTACCAGGCTGCTGACTTCATCAAGCAGCTGGTTACCGAAGGTCTGCTGCCCTCCGACGGCTTCACCACCAACACCAACGCTCTGAAGGCTCTGCTGGCTACCGAAGCTGGCAAGAACGGCGGCTACACCGTTGTCGGTGCTTCCACCCGTTCCTCCACCTCCATGCTGAAGGCTAACAACGACTATGACTTCCGTCTGCAGTATGCCGCTCTGAATCCTCTGAAGGCTACCGCTGATCAGAAGGAGACCTACGCTGGTTACACCCTGTCCGCTTCCAAGGGCCACTGGTATGTTACCCGTGACGCTAAGGAATACGAGCAGCTGTGCGTACGTCTGGGTGACGTTATGCAGCAGGAAAAGTACTACATCCATGGCCGTTTCGGTGACGAAGGCACCAACTGGATGAAGGCTGACGAGTACCTGGCAAAGGTTAAGTCCGGCAACTGGGAAGAGCAGTGGGAAGAACTGAAGACCACCGCTGCTGAGTCCTACAACAAGCCCAACCTGACCAAGGACGAGCTGCAGTTCGTGGATCCCTACAAGACCATGAACATCAAGGGCGAGTACTACTGGTTCAACGACACCTGGTCTGACGAGAACGCCAACACCTGGTCTGACTCCGCTCCGACCTTCTCCGGCGTTACCGAGTCCAAGGGCGCTCAGCTGTACCACACCTTCCAGTTCGAAATCTCCAACCTGTATCGTCAGTGCGAAGGCACCATCGTTCAGCAGAACCTGATGCGTACCTCCTCTCTGGTTTGCCCGCCTCTGGCCTTCACCGATGATGAGACCGACGAGCTGGGTACCGTTAAGACCGACATCCGCAGCTTCCTGAGCAAGGAGCGCGTTCTGTACTACACCGGCAACCCCTCTATGCTGGATAAGGGCAAGGACGCTTTCATCGCCGAGCTGAACAAGATGGGTCTGGAGAAGATGCTGAAGATCTACAACCGTGCTTACACCCGTCAGTACGGCTCTAACAAGTAATTCTTTGGAATTATTTGAGTTCTGATTGAACACAACGCCCCCGCAGGGTTCGCCCTGCGGGGGTTTTGTTTGTGTCGGTTTTCTGTCCTTTCTCCCTACGCAAAAACCGCCTGTCCGGGTATTCGGACAGGCGGTT
>JAEIGA010006539.1_pt1 | contig 17745 bp, 16 predicted proteins | sample 9270691 | NCBI WGS metagenome assembly JAEIGA01 (sample SAMN17057246, study PRJNA624740) | gut metagenome | biome: biome; isolation source: fecal sample | host: Bos grunniens | place: China: Xizang | collected 2019 | reverse complement strand
TATGCGAGTTGGTTTAGGATATGATGTTCATAAATTAGTAGAAGATAGAGAATTAATTTTAGGTGGGGTGACCATTCCATATGAAAAGGGCTTGTTAGGGCATTCGGATGCAGATGTTTTGGTGCATGCAATTATGGATGCGCTTGTTGGAGCAGCTGCACTCGGTGATATCGGAAAACATTTTCCAGATACGGACCCGCAGTATAAGGGTATTTCAAGTATTAAGTTGCTTGAGCATGTTGGCAAACTTTTGGACGAGCATATGTATGTGATTGAAAATATTGATGCCACCATTATTGCGCAGCGTCCGAAGATGGCACCATACATTCCGGATATGAGAAAAAATATTGCGGATACGTTAGGGCTTGAATTAGACCAGGTTAATGTGAAGGCAACCACAGAGGAAGGATTAGGCTTTACAGGTACGGGAGAAGGAATCTCGTCACAGGCAATTTGTGCAATTGAAAAGATGACAAATTTAGCAAGTTTTAAGGTGGCTGACAGTGAAGAGGGATGCGCAGGCTGTGGGGGATGTAAAAGACATGAAGGTTAGAAAACTTCAGCCAGAAGAACATATCCGAACAAGGCATTTATGGGAAGAGATATTCACAGAAGATACGACGGAGTTTCTCGATTATTATTATTCTGTTAAAATCAAAAACAACGAAATATATGTAGTTGAAGATAACGGAGAGATAGTCTCAATGTTGCATCTGAATCCGTATGAGATGCGTATTGGAGACAAGTTGTTTCAGACTCATTATATTGTGGCAGTTGCAACCAAAGGAAATTATCGAAAGCAGGGTTTAATGAGGCTGTTATTGAACCACGTTATGCAGGTGATGGCAGACCGAGGAGAACCGTTTACCTTTCTCATGCCGGCATCAGAGGCGATATATAAACCATTTGGATTTGAATTTATCTATGAGCAAAGACAAGATAAAGTAGTTGGTAAATGTAGTTGTGATGCCAAATTAGAGATGATATCAGCCATAGAGAAAGACTGCGAAATGATTGCGAATTTTGTTAATCAGATGTTACAAGAGTATGATGTTGTAACTTGGCGAGACTCGGAATACTATGAGATGTTACTTTTAGAACTTGCAAGTGAAAATGGTGGAATTCTTTTGGCAAAGCGAGAAGGTAAGATAGAAGGTGTTTTTTGTTATGCGTGCATTGGTGGAGAAGATAAGCATTTTGTTATCAGAGAACCAATATTCCAAAACGAGCAAGATTTACAGCATGCCATTTATCATCTTACCGGCAATGAAACAGACCACGTTTTGTGTATAGGATATGGTTCTGAAGAAAGAAAACCCATGATTATGGCAAAGGTTTTGAATCCGGAATTTAGTTTGGACCTAAAAAAAGCAAAAATTTTTATAAATGAAGAGGTCTAGAGGTTGACAAAATATAGGATTTTGAATACGATTTAAGGATAGGGAAAAGGAGAAAGATTTAAGTTATTAAAAATGTTGTTAAATGTGATTGAATGTGTTTAAATATACTCAAAGGAGCATATTGTTATGAATACATCAAATCTCTTTTTTGAGGCAGTTTTGTAATGCCAAAGATATTATCGTAGACCAATGTATTGAAGATTACGGAAGTGATCTTAATTACAACCGTAGGGGTGGTAAACAATGAAGAATTATCATCGCAAGAAGAACTTGTACAGGATATTGTTTCAATCCTTCATGTGTTTTTTGTAGGTTGTATGGACTTCGTAAGTATAAAAAAATAGAGGAGGATGAGGAGATTGCTAAAGAGCTTCAAGACAGAAATAAACCCGTCACAGGAGCAGAAAGCCAAAATTAACCGAGACATCGGTACTTGCAGGTATATATACAACTTCTATCTTGCTCATAATAAAGAACTTCACGAAAATGGTAAAAAGTTTATGACCGGTAAGAGTTTCAGTGTTTGGCTTAACAATGAATATATTCCTAACAATCCCGATAAGGCATGGATTAAAGAAGCATATTCCAAAGCTGTAAAGAAGTCGATTGAAAATGGTTGTGCTGCTTTCACGAGATTTTTTAAACACCAGAGTGCTTTTCCAAATTTCAAAAAGAAAGGTAAGTCTGATGTAACGATGTATTTCGTGAAGAACAATCCTAAAGATTGTAAATGCGAAAGACACAGAATCAATATTCCGACTTTGGGATGGGTTAGATTGAAAGAAAAAGGCTATATTCCTACTACCAAAGATGGATGGAGTATTAAAAGTGGTACAGTATCTGTAAAAGCAGGCAGATATTATGTTTCCGTTCTTGTAGAAATTCCGGATAATAAAATTGCAAATAATAGCAATCATGGCATCGGAATAGACTTAGGACTGAAGAATTTCGCTATCTGTTCTGATGGTAAGACCTATAGGAATGTCAACAAATCAGCAAAATTAAAAAAACTGGAAAAACAGTTACGCAGAGAACAGAGATGTCTCTCACACAAATATGAAAATTTAAAGAAAGGAGAGTCCGCTCAAAAAAATATACAGAAACAAAAGCTTAAAGTACAGAAACTTCATCACAGGATAGACAATATCCGAACTGATTATATCAACAAAACAATCGCTAGGATAGTGAAAACCAAGCCGTCTTACATAACGATTGAGGATTTGAATGTATCGGGTATGATGAAGAACAGGCATCTTTCGAAGGCTGTTGCGTCACAAAAATTTCATGAATTTAGAACTAAATTGAGAGTTAAGTGTGATGATAATGGTATTGAATTAAGAATTGTAGATAGATTTTATCCATCTTCAAAGATGTGTCACTGCTGTGGAAGCATCAAGAAAGATTTAAAGCTTTCCGACAGAACATATCGCTGTGCATGTGGCTATGTAGAGGATAGGGATTTCAATGCAAGTCTTAATCTTAGAGATGCTGAAACTTACGAAGTGGCATAGTGAAACGCAAACGTAAGTATGTACCGAAGGCTATTTTGGGAATTTACGACTGTGGAGTGTACAAGAATTTGTGAGTAGCGTGTTACTCGTAACCGTCAAAGCATACACTGTGAAGCAGTAAGAAGTATCCGCAAGGACTTCGATTTCTCGATGTGTTTGAGTATATTTAAACACATTTAGAGTGGCAGGCTAACATGAAGGTATTTAACACATTATCAAAAAGAAAAGAAGAATTCGTTCCACTTGAGGAAGGAAAGGTAAAAATGTATGTATGTGGTCCTACAGTATACAATTACATTCATATCGGAAATGCTAGACCGATGATTGTATTTGATACCGTAAGACGCTATTTTGAATATAAAGGCTATGATGTAAATTTCGTGTCAAACTTCACGGATGTGGATGATAAGATTATCAAAAAAGCCATCGAAGAAGGTGTGACAGCTGACGAGATTGCAAAAAGATATATTGCAGAATGCAAGAAGGATATGGCGGGGATGAACGTGAAGCCTGCAACTACTCATCCACTTGCAACAGAAGAAATCGGTGGCATGATTGAGATGATTGGAAAACTTATCAAAGACGGTTATGCTTACGAGAAGAACGGAACCGTATATTTCCGTACAAGAAGATTTGATGAGTATGGTAAATTGTCTCATAAAAATTTAGACGATTTACAATCCGGAGGACGTTCTCTTTTGGTAACCGGTGAGGATGAGAAAGAGGATTCTTTGGATTTCGTATTATGGAAACCGAAAAAAGAAGGTGAACCGGCATGGGAATCACCATGGAGTGATGGAAGACCGGGCTGGCATATTGAATGTTCCGTGATGTCGAAAAAATATTTAGGCGATCAGATTGATATTCATGCCGGTGGAGAAGACCTTGTATTCCCGCATCATGAAAATGAAATTGCACAAAGTGAAGCGGCAAATGGAAAAGAATTTTCAAAATATTGGATGCATAATGCATTTTTAAATATTGACAATCGCAAGATGTCAAAATCACTTGGTAACTTCTTTACTGTTCGTGAAATCAGCGAACAGTATGATTTACAGGTGTTACGTTTCTTTATGCTGAGTGCACATTATAGAAGCCCACTGAATTTCAGTGCAGATTTAATGGAAGCATCTAAGAATGGATTAGAACGTATTGTTACTGCAGTGGCAAATCTAAAACACTTAATTGGTGCAACTACTGTGGAGGCTATGACCGAGGAAGAAAAGGCTGCATTTGAAAAGACAAATGAGTTTGTTGCAGGCTTTGAAAAAGCAATGGAAGATGACTTTAATACGGCCGATGCAATTTCTTCTGTATTTGAACTTGTAAAATATGCAAATACAACGGCAAATGGAGAAAGTTCAAAAGAGTATTTGGAAGGCGTACTTGGTTTAATTGTAAAATTGACAGATGTTCTTGGATTGATTGTAGAAAAGGAAGAAGAATTACTTGCTGAAGACATTGAAAAATTAATCGCAGAACGTCAGGCGGCAAGAAAGGAAAAGAATTTCCAAAGAGCAGATGAAATCCGTAATGAACTGTTAGAAAAGGGTATTATTTTAGAAGATACTCGCGAAGGAGTAAAATGGAGAAAAGCGTAGGATTTGATTTTGTTTCCTATATGAATGAATTATTTCAAATGGAAGAGGTGGATATCAGAGAGTATTCACCTCTTACATTGGCGTATATAGGAGATTGTATTTACGACTTGGTGATTAAGAGTTTGGTGATAAATGAAGGTAACAAACAGGTGAACAAGCTTCATCAGGAAACAAGCAAGCTGGTTCAGGCCTCTGCCCAGTCGCTTATGATGCGGACCATGCAGGAACATTTAACAGAAGAGGAGCATGCAGTCTATAAACGCGGACGCAATGCAAAGTCAGTTTCACCGGCAAAGAATCAGTCGATTACGGATTATCGCCGTGCAACAGGTTTTGAGGCGCTTTTGGGATATTTGTATTTGAAGAAGGATTACAAGCGGCTGTTGGATTTAGTGAAAATCGGTTTGGATAGTCTGGATAACAGCAAGGCTGGTGCACAGTAATTGCTTCGTGGAGGGATTTATGAGTGAAGAAATCAAAGTACAGAATTTAGTAATAGAGGGTCGAAATGCAGTAATTGAGGCCTTTCGTTCGGGCAAACCGGTAGACAAGCTGTTTGTGCTGGATGGGTGCAAGGACGGGCCAATTCGAACGATTGTAAGAGAAGCTAAAAAACATGATACCATCTTGAAATTTGTCACAAAAGAAAGGTTGGACCAACTATCCGAGACAAAGAAGCATCAAGGTGTAATTGCTTATGCGGCTGCGTATGAGTATTCGGAAGTAGAGGATATCTTTGCTTTGGCTGAGAAAAAAGGAGAGGACCCGTTTATTATCTTGTTGGATAATATTGAGGATCCACATAACTTAGGGGCTATTATCCGTACAGCCAATCTGGCAGGTGCACATGGTGTAATTATTCCAAAGCATCGCGCAGTTGGACTTACTGCGACCGTGGCTAAGACATCAGCAGGAGCGCTGAACTATACTCCGGTTGCAAAAGTGACAAACCTTGCAAAAACCATGGAAGAGTTAAAGGAAAAGGGATTGTGGTTTGTGTGTGCTGACATGGGTGGAGAATCTATGTACCGCTTAAATCTTACAGGACCAATCGGACTTGTGATTGGAAATGAAGGAGAGGGTGTCAGTCGCCTCGTGAAAGAGAAATGTGACTTTATTGCATCCATTCCAATGAAAGGTGATATCGATTCATTGAATGCATCTGTGGCCGCAGGTGTGCTTGCATATGAAATCGTAAGACAACGTTTGAAATAATGAGTAAATATGAAAATATGCCGGATGAGCAGCTGATTCGAAAACTCCGAGAGGGTGAAGCTGCCATCATGGATTACATTATCAGTAAATATAAACATGTGGTGATACGAGCAGCGAAGGCGATGTACTTGCTGGGCGGCGAAAACGATGACCTGATACAAGAAGGCATGATTGGTCTTTTTAAAGCAGTCAGGAACTTTGATGTTAATCAGGAAACATCGTTTTATAGTTTTGCGGAATTATGTATTTCGCGTCAAATGTATACTGCAATCAAACTGTCACAGAGACAGAAGCATATGCCGCTTAATTCATATATTTCTTTGTATGACATTAAAAAAACAGCGTCAGAAGATAAACAATCACCATTAATTGAGCAACTGGAAATGGAGACGAATAACAATCCGGAAGAATTGTTTATAGACAAGGAACGTATGTTAATGCTGGTACATGAATTGAACGAGCGTCTCAGCGATATGGAGAGACGAGTGCTTCATCTGCATTTGCAAGGAGAAGATTATCGTTCCATTGCGGAATTGTTAGATAAAAGTCCAAAATCTATTGATAATGCATTGCAAAGAATTAGACAAAAAATGCGTACAATTTTAGAATAAACATTTGACTTTCGGCGGTACATATAGTAGTATATTAAAGTACTGTCGAAGACAGTCTGCTGCTGTGGCGCAGTCGGTAGCGCGTCGCCTTGGTAAGGCGGAGGTCACGGGTTCAAGTCCCGCCAGCAGCTTTTTGTAATAATATTACACATATCACAATGTCGTGAGTTATTATCTTATGCATGTATCATGCAAGTGTTTCAGTATGAATAATTGAATAGTGTGTTTAATAAGGCAGCCATAAAAAATAGCCGTTCCTGCCTCTGCAAAAAGTTGGAACAGCTATTCTTGTAGCTCAACAATTATTTTGACAGAACGGGTAGCGTGCACCTACTCGTCGGCTGTCTTGTTAAGTATATTATAACAGACGTTGTAATTTTGTCAACTTGACTTTTGTAATTAAATTGTTTACAGAACTTGTATATTTGTGCTAAAATAACAGGATAATGGAAATGACTTGAGGAGGACTACCATGGAAAAAGAAGTAGTTTCAAAAAATTTTATAGAACAAGAGATTGATAAAGATTTAAGAGAAGGCGTGTATGATACCGTATGTACAAGATTTCCACCGGAACCAAATGGTTATCTTCATATCGGACATGCCAAGTCCATTTTATTGAACTATGGATTAGCACAAAAGTATAATGGAAAGTTCCATATGCGTTTTGATGATACGAATCCAACCAAGGAAAAGATTGAATTCGTTGAGTCAATCAAAGAAGATATCAAATGGCTTGGAGCAGACTGGAAAGAGAATCTTTTCTTTGCATCTGACTATTTTGAAATCATGTACGAATGTGCAGTGAAGTTGATTAAAAAGGGAAAAGCTTATGTATGCGACCTTTCACCGGAGGAAATCCGTGAATACAGAGGTACACTTACAGAACCAGGAAAGAACAGCCCATATCGTGACCGTACAGTGGAAGAAAACTTAGAATTGTTTGAAGCCATGAAAAACGGTGAATATGAAGATGGTGAAAGAGTTCTCCGCGCAAAGATTGACATGGCATCGCCTAACATCAACATGCGTGACCCGATTATCTATCGTGTGGCTCATATGACACATCACAACACAGGGGATAAATGGTGCATTTATCCAATGTACGACTTTGCTCATCCAATCGAGGATGCAGTGGAAAAGATTACACATTCTATCTGTACGCTGGAATTTGAAGACCACAGACCACTTTATGACTGGGTGGTTAGAGAGTGCGAATTTAGTCCGGCTCCAAGACAGATTGAGTTTGCAAAATTATATTTAACAAATGTAGTAACCGGTAAGAGATATATTAAGAAACTCGTGGAAGAAGGCATTGTTGACGGATGGGATGACCCAAGACTTGTTTCTATCGCAGCCCTCAGAAGACGTGGATTCACGCCGGAATCGTTGAAAATGTTTGTGGAAATGTGTGGCGTTTCAAAGAGCAACAGTTCCGTAGACTATGCAATGCTGGAATACTGTATTCGTGAAGATTTGAAGATGAAGAAGCCTCGTATGATGGCGGTTCTTGATCCGATTAAATTAATCATTGATAACTATCCGGAAGGACAGGTAGAATATCTGGATGTTGTGAATAATATGGAAAATGAGGAACTGGGTTCTAGAAAGGTTCCATTCTGTAGAGAACTTTACATCGACAGAGAAGACTTTATGGAAGAACCACCGAAGAAATACTTCAGATTGTTTCCAGGAAATGAAGTACGTCTTATGCATGCATATTTTGTAAAATGCGAAAGCTTTGTAAAGGACGAAAATGGTAAGGTGACAGAGATTCACTGTACCTACGACCCAGAAACGAAATGTGGAACAGGATTTACAGGACGTAAGGTAAAGGGTACGATTCACTGGGTTCCGGCTCCATATGCAACAAAAGCAGAAGTACGTCTTTATGAAAATATCGTAGATGAAGAAAAGGGTGTATATAATAAGGAAGACGGTTCCCTTAATTTAAATCCAAATTCATTGACAGTATTGAAGGATTGTTACTTGGAACCAAGCTTTGACGGTGTGCAGGCATATGACAGTTTCCAATTCGTAAGAAATGGATACTTCTGTGTGGACGCTAAGGATTCAAAACCAGATGCGTTGGTATTTAACCGCATTGTTTCCTTGAAGAGTTCATTTAAATTATCATAATAAAAAGAAAAGGACAAAGCAAAATAAAAGCTTTGTCCTTTGTTTTTGAATTGCTATTATAAACTTTCGTCTAAATCAAAATCTTCTTCTTCGAAGATGTCAGAGAATTCATCTTCTTCCAATTTTTCTTTTTTGTTTTTGTACCATGTAAAGATTGCAAAGGCAGAAGCGGCAAGTGCAGCAACTGTCAGTAAGAATTTACCTAATTTTTTCCACATAAAAACAACCTCCTTTTGTGATATTATAATACTTTTAGTGACAAAAATAAAGGGGTGTGATAAACTAATTTATATATGAGTTAAAAGGAAGTGTTGGCATGGTTAAAAAGAGAATCAAGCCTGTAAAAAAAGGAATACTGGATTTAATTTTCAGCCGAGTATTTATCTTGGCTGTTTTGGTTATTCTTCAACTGGTTGTGTTTGGTGCAACGGTTACATTTTTAAAGGATTATGCAAATTACATTCATGCAATATTTTTAGTTTTAAGTGTAGTGGTTGTTATTTACATTATTAATAGAGATGGAAATGCATCTTTTAAAATAACATGGATGTTACTTATTTTGATTACTCCGATTTTGGGAACTGCATTTTATGGGTATATGAAGATGGAGTTAGGGACCACCTTTTTGAAAAAACGTCTTCAACATTTAAATAAGAGTACAAAGCCATATTTGTTACAGGATAAGGAGGTTTTGGAAGAGCTTAGAGTTTCAAAGGCGGCAAATGCAAATCTTGCCTCTTATATGACGAATAGTATTGCATATCCAACCTATCGAAATACATCTGTGAGATATTTTTCTTCAGGGGAGGAGAAATTTGAAGAACTGAAAAAACAATTGAAGCAGGCAGAAGAGTACATTTTCATGGAATATTTCATCGTCGAGAAGGGGCAGATGTGGAGTGAGATATTGGATATTCTGAAGGAAAAGGTATGGCAGGGTGTTGAGGTCCGATTCATGTATGACGGCATGTGCAGCTTGTATTTGCTCCCGACGCATTATGATGCAGAATTGCGCAGAGCAGGAATTAAATGTAAGCAGTTCAATCCGGTTCGCCCGATTTTGACATCCTATCAGAATAACCGAGACCATAGAAAAATATGTGTGATTGATGGTAAGGTTGCTTTTACCGGCGGTATCAATCTGGCGGATGAATATATCAACGTAAAGGAACGTTTCGGTCATTGGAAGGATACGGCGATTATGCTGGAGGGTGAAGCGGTTCAGAGCTTTACTATGATGTTCCTTGAGATGTGGAATATTACGGAGAAAAGGGAAGACTCATATGAGCGCTATCTGACACCAAAGTCAGATGAGATAAAGAGAGAACTGGGCTTTGTCACACCGTATGCGGACAGCCCGTTTGATGAACAGAATGTAGGAGAGCAGGTCTATCTTCATATTCTCAATCATGCGAAGAAATATGTGCACATTATGACACCGTATTTGATTGTGGATGAGGATTTGCTTATGGCATTACAATATGTTGCGCAGTGCGGCGTGGAAGTGATTATTATCATGCCTCATATTCCGGATAAATGGTATGCATTCGCGGTCGCGAGAACATATTATGAATGTCTAATGAAGGCCGGTGTGCAGATATATGAGTATACACCTGGTTTTGTTCATGCAAAGGTGTTTGTATCTGATAATGATACGGCAACAGTAGGTACCATTAATTTGGATTATCGTAGTTTGTATCATCATTTTGAATGTGGGGCTTATATCTATAATAATCCTGTTGTGTGGGATGTTGAAAAGGATTTCCAAGAGACTTTGAGTAAAAGCCAGAAAATTACAAAAGAAGATTTGAAAAACAGAAAATGGTTGGAAAAACAGTGCGGAAGATTATTAAGGTTAATTGCACCATTAATGTAAGAAAAAAACATTTTACAACTAAAATAAAGTGTAGTATAATTTATTCCGTGATTTCATTAGAAAAAACTTTAAGAAGATAGGAGACGATCACATGGAGAGAAGAGTTGGAACTATTTCAAGAGGTATTAGATGTCCAATTATCAGAGAAAACGACAATCTTGCAGACATTGTTGTAGAAAGCGTATTAGCTGCAGCTGAAAGCGAAGGATTTGAACTTCGTGACAGAGATGTTATCGCTGCAACAGAATCAATTGTTGCCAGAGCACAAGGGAATTACGCATCAATCGAGGCAATTGCTGAAGATGTAAAAGTAAAATTAGGTGGAGAAACAATTGGTGTTATCACCCCTATTTTGTCAAGAAACAGATTTGCAATCTGTTTGAAAGGTATTGCAATGGGAGCTAAGAAAGTAGTATTAATGCTTGGCTATCCAAGTGATGAGGTTGGAAATGAACTTGTTTCATTAGATAAATTAGATGAGGCAGGAATTAATCCATATAGTGATGTCCTTACATTAGATAAATACAGAGAGTTATTTGGCGAAAACAAACATGAATTTACCGGTGTAGACTATGTTGAATATTATGGAAACATTGTGAAAGAAGCTGGTGCTGAAGTAGAAATTATTTTCGCAAACAATCCAAGAGTAATTTTAAATTACACCAAGAATGTATTGACTTGCGATATTCACACTCGCGCAAGAACAAAACGTATTTTGAAAGCAGCAGGTGCTGAAAGAGTATGCGGATTGGATGATATCTTGAATGCTCCTGTAAACGGAAGTGGATACAATACAAGATATGGTCTTCTTGGTTCAAACAAGGCAACAGAGGATTCCATCAAATTGTTCCCGAATGAATGCTTTGATTTAGTAGAAGATATCCAGAAACAAATCCTTGACAAAACAGGAAAACACGTTGAAGTAATGGTTTACGGAGACGGTGCTTTTAAAGATCCTCAAGGAAAGATTTGGGAGCTTGCTGACCCGGTTGTATCACCGGCATATACAGCAGGACTTGTTGGAACTCCAAATGAGTTGAAGTTAAAATATCTTGCAGATAATGATTTTGCTGATTTGAGTGGAGAAGCATTGAAAGAAGCGATTTCAAAACGTATCAAAGAGAAGAATAATAACCTTGTTGGTGATATGGCATCTCAAGGTACAACACCTAGACAATTAACTGACCTTATCGGTTCACTTTGTGACCTTACAAGTGGTTCTGGAGATAAAGGTACACCGGTTGTATTGGTGCAGGGATACTTTGATAATTATACGAACTAAAAAAGAGATAGAGATTTGGGTGTATATCAAGCACCTAAGTCTCTATTATTTTTTTAGCACGATCTTCGGCTGCGCCTCACAGTGCACAAAATAAAAGAGATTAGGAGCATATGTCCTAATCTCTGTGGTTTATTATTTATGTTTGTTTATAATAATTGGATTCCATTTTTAGTGGCCGTTTCTATAATGTCCTGTGGCCAGGTGGAGGATTGTACTTCGCCGATGTGTGCTTTTCGTAAGCAGTACATACAGATACGTGATTGTCCAAGTCCGCCTCCGATGGTGTATGGCAGTTCGTGATTTAATAGTGCTTTTTGGAAATCCAATTCTGCACGTTCCGGACAGCCTGCTAATTCCAATTGACGCATTAATGACTCTTCATCTACACGGATTCCCATAGAAGATAATTCTAATGCAATATCCAAAACAGGATAGTAGACGATAATATCACCGTTCAGTTCCCAATCATCATAGTCAGGTGCGCGGCCATCGTGTTTTTCTCCGGATGCTAAATATTTCCCGATTTGAGAAATGAATACGGCACCTTTATCTTTGGCAATTGTATATTCTCTTTCTTTTGCTGTCATGTTTGGATAAAGGTTTTCCAATTCTTGTGAAGTAACGAAGAAGATTTCATCTGGCAAAATTGGTTCTATGTAATTATATCTTCTTGAGATGTATTCTTCCGTTTCTTTGAGGGCAGCATATACCTTGCGAACTGTGTATTCCAAGGTTTCCATGTTACGTTCTTCTTTCGAAATAACTTTTTCCCAGTCCCATTGGTCCACATAGATAGAGTGGATATTATCTGTATCTTCGTCGCGGCGGATGGCGTTCATATCGGTATATAGTCCTTCGCCTGAGTGGAAGCCATAACGTTTCAATGCATAACGTTTCCATTTTGCAAGTGAGTGCACAATTTCAACTGGATTATCATTCTGTTCCTTGATTCCAAAAGAAACAGGTCTTTCTACGCCATTTAAGTTATCGTTAAGACCGGATTCCGGCTTTACAAAAAGTGGTGCAGATACACGAGTTAAGTGCAACGATTTTGCAAGTGCTCTTTCAAAATGGTCTTTAATTTCTTTGATTGCAACTTCAGTCTCTCTGATTGTAAGAGGCGATTGATAGTTTTCTGGTATTGTTAAATGTTCCATAATTTATACCTCCCTTTAACAATAGTATTAGTATAGTCGCGTTTTATGTATAATGTCAAGTGAAAGAAACCTATTGACCAAATTTATCGTCAATGGTATGATACAAAGCAGATTAAAACTAATATATGTACATGAAGGAGATAAAAAAATGGCTTTATTACAAACATGGCGCGATACAGCATATTCTCAGGATATGGATCAGAATACAGTGCAAAAATTCTGGGGAACCTATTTTGAAATTGAAAAAGGAATTTACGAACAATTGTTGGCAAATCCGGATGAAGAAGTAAAAGGTACTGTAAAAGAGCTTGCAGAAAAATACGGCGTAGAAGTATTTACGATGACTGGGTTCTTGGATGGTATTAATGATAGTTTGAAAGAACCAAACCCAATTGAAGAAATGGAAGAAGATACAGTTGTAAGTCTTGCATTTGACAAAGAAAAATTATACAAGAACATGGTAGATGCTAAGGCAGAATGGTTATACGAGCTTCCACAATGGGATAACATTTTCTCAGAAGAAAAAAGAAAAGAATTATATAAGGAACAAAAAAATTCCGGAACAATCCGTAAGGAAAAGAAGGTTGGAAGAAACGATCCATGTCCATGTGGAAGTGGTAAAAAATATAAAAAATGCTGTGGTAAATAATCTGCAGATGTATATTAATTTGGTAAAAGGACATACTAAGATTGCTTATTAAAAGTGAAGGAGGTATGGCCATGCCAGAATTGAAATGTGGAGTTGTGACTTGTGTTCATAACTACAAAAATTATTGTGAATTAGATTCCATCGAAGTTGTAGGAAGCTCAGCTCAAGTTTCCGAGCAGACAAGCTGCGGAAGCTTTGTAGAGCGTAAAGGGGAACAGTATGGCAACACTACGAAGGATGATGTATCCGCAATGAGTGATATCAAATGTCAGGCTGTTGAATGTAAGTACAATGAAGAACGTAAATGTTATGCAGGGAAAATCAGCGTAATGGGTACGGATGCGAATCGCACAGAAGAAACAGAATGTGCAACATTTAAAAAGGAATCTTAAGTAGAGGTTTATGATTAACGGTGTAGTAAGTGCTATGCCGTTAATTTTTTTGCGCTACGTGAGAGTTTGTCAAGACAGACTCTTTATTCTTGACTGGAATTGGCATAAGGATGTATAATGAAACATATGCTTTGCATAGCAAAGAAGGGAAATGATAGAATGAATTTTTTTGACAAGGAACCTAAGTTTATACAAGAAGAACGCTCGAAGTTGCGTGATTACATACAGCGTGGGATTTCTGCATTTTTAGTGATATTGGCAGGGATAATCTGCTTCTTTATATTTTTGAGATTTGAGAGCATTGCAAAGGCAATCGGAACTATCGCGGAAGTGCTCGCGCCGATTATCTATGGATTTGTATTGGCTTTTCTTTTGAATCCGATTGTGAAGCGTGTGGAAGGCTGGGTTACACCTGGCTTGAAAAAGCTATTTAAAAAAGAAGAAGGTGCCCAAAAGACTGCCAGAGGTATTGGAATTTTTTCGGGGCTTGTTGTAGCGATTATCGTAGTGGTGGCCTTGCTTAATATGCTGATTCCAGAGCTTTATAAGAGCATTAAGGATTTGGTTATTACGTTGCCGGAAGAACTTGGTCAGTGGGGAAAAGACATTAACACCCTGATTAAGGGACATTCTACAGTCGATAATCTTGTGAAAAATGCATTGATTCAAGGACAGGATGCCATTGGCAATTGGGTGGAAAATGATTTGATGAGCTGGGTGCAGAATGATTTATTTAAGCAGACCAATCAGATTATTACAGGTGTTACAACCGGTGTTATCAGTGTTGTCAATGTTGTTCTTAATATCCTTGTCGGTGTGATTGTATCTATCTATGTGCTTTACAGCAAAGAAAAGTTTTCGAGCCAGAGCAAGAAAATTGTATATGCAATGATGAAGCCAACGAAAGCTAATAATCTGATTCACATTGCGAAAAAAGGGAATACAATTTTTACCGGTTTTATCATAGGAAAGATTATTGACTCTGCAATTATCGGTGTTCTTTGCTTTATAGGTCTAAGCATATTAAAAATGCCATATACATTGCTTGTAAGTGTAATAGTCGGTGTGACAAATGTGATTCCGTTTTTTGGTCCGTTTATAGGAGCGATTCCAAGTGCAATTCTTATTATGCTAGTTGACCCGATGAAAGGACTATACTTTATTATTTTTGTTTTGCTGTTACAACAATTAGATGGAAATGTAATTGGACCAAAGATATTGGGAGATTCTACTGGATTATCTTCCTTCTGGGTAATTTTCTCCATATTAGTTTCGGGGGGATTATTCGGATTTGTAGGAATGATAGTGGGAGTTCCGACGTTTGCGTTGATTTATTATATCATCAAGATGTATATTCAACAGAGGCTGGAACAGAAGAAACTGCCAACAGATACAGATTATTATACAGAAACAAATTATGTAGATGAGGAAGGAAACTTCATTTCTATAGAAGAGATTAAAAAAGAAGAGGAGAAGGAAGATGCCGATTCGAGTACAGAATGATTTGCCTGTAAGAGGTATTCTTGAACAGGAAAATATATTTGTGATGGATGAATCCCGTGCCATGGAGCAGGATATTCGTCCGCTTAAGATAGGGCTTTTGAATCTGATGCCATTAAAAGAGGATACGGAATTACAGATTCTGCGTATGCTTTCGAATACGCCGCTGCAGGTGGATGTGGTTTTTGTCAATGTATCAAGTCATGTGTCGAAAAACACTTCAACCAGCCATTTGAATAAATTTTATGTTCCGTTTAAGGACATTAAAAAACAAAAATTTGATGGATTTATTATTACAGGGGCACCAGTAGAGCAGATGCCTTTTGAAGAGGTGGATTACTGGGAAGAGTTAAAGGAAATTATGGATTGGACAAAGAACCATGTTACCTCTACATTGCATTTGTGCTGGGGAGCTCAGGCTGGTTTATACTATCATTATGGGGTGGATAAGGTGCAGCTTCCTGCGAAAATGTTTGGCGTGTTTGAGCATTATGTACAGAACAGAAAGACACCGCTTCTACGTGGTTTTGATGATGTGTTTATGGCACCGCATTCCCGTCATACAACGGTACCTGCTGAAGATATTCGAAACATACCGAATATGACAGTATTGGCGGAGTCAGATGAGGCAGGTGTATTCTTATGTATGACAGAAGACGGAAAGCAGATTTTCGTGATGGGACACCCAGAGTATGACCGCGTGACCTTACATAATGAATATATGAGAGATAAGGGAAAAGGTCTGGAGATTGAAGTTCCAAAGAATTATTATAAAGATGATAATTGTGAGAATAAGCCGCTACTTACATGGCGTTCTCATGCGAATAATCTTTATACAAATTGGATAAATTACTACGTATATCAAGCTACACCATATGTACTTGAGGATGATGAGTAGGTTTAGAAAAGATTGCTAATTTTAGCAGTCTTTTTTTGTGCAAATTTTTCGCAAAATTATGTTGACGACAGTATGTGGTAATGTTAATATGAATAAGCACAGAAACACATTATATAGTGATTTAACTGACAATGGAACACAAAATATAGAGAAAAATGAAAGGAGAGAAACAAAAGTGATCAAAGTTGTCAAAAAAGACGGTACAAAAGAAGATTTTAATGTACAAAAAGTCGTGGTGGCGGTTAATAAGTCAGCATACCGTGCATTAATCAAGTTTACACAAGAAGACTTGGATTTCATCTGCAAATTTGTAGAAGAAGAAGTAAAGAAAATGGGCATTACTGAGATTCAGATTGCACAGATGCACAACGTTGTAGAAGGTGCTCTTGAAAAAGTAAACCCAATAGTTGCGAAGAGTTACAAGGATTACCGTAATTACAAACAGGATTTTGTACAGATGTTAGATGAGGTGTATAAGAAGAGCCAATCTATTATGTACATTGGAGACAAGGAAAACAGTAATACGGACAGTGCCCTTGTTTCCACAAAGAGAAGTCTCATTTTTAATGAGCTGAACAAGGAATTATATAAGAAGTTCTTCCTTACAGTGGAAGAGATTCAGGCGATTCGAGATGGATATATTTACATCCATGACATGTCAGCAAGAAGAGATACGATGAACTGTTGTCTGTTTGATGTAAAGAACGTTTTGAGCGGCGGTTTTGAGATGGGTAACCTCTGGTACAACGAGCCCAAGACATTAGATGTAGCATTCGATGTTATCGGAGATATCGTATTAAGTGCTGCGAGTCAGCAGTATGGAGGATTCACGGTTCCGAGTGTAGATGATATTTTGGAACCATACGCAGAAAAGTCCTATGCGAAGCATGTGGACAAGTATGTGGAGTTAGGACTTTCTCAGGAAAAAGCAGAAGAAGTAGCGTTGGCAGATTTAACAAAGGAAATGGAACAAGGCTTCCAAGGTTGGGAGTATAAGTTCAACTCCGTATCTTCAAGTCGAGGCGATTATCCGTTTATTACGGTTACAGCAGGAACGAACACTTCGAGATTTGGTAAACTGCTTACGATCTCCATGTTAAAGGTTCGTATGAATGGACAGGGTAAAGAGGGGCACAAGAAACCGGTATTGTTCCCTAAGATTGTATTCCTGTATGATGAGAATTTACATGGACCGGGAAAAGAATTAGAGGATGTATTCGAAGCGGGTATTGAGTGCTCGAGAAAAACAATGTATCCGGACTGGTTAAGCTTGACCGGTAAAGGATATGTTGCAAGTATGTACAAGCAATACGGCAAGATAATTAGTCCGATGGGTAAATAAATTACACTACTGCCCATCTAAAACCTCGTGAACCTAGAAATCTAGGGTGTGCATCACACGATTAGGAACTGTAGGAAATGACAGTTAGGTGATGTGCTAACAGGGGAAGCAGAAGTGTTATCCTGTGCTAAGTTTCGTCACTTCGCAATAATTAAAAGGAGTGATTTGTATTTT
>JAEIGA010006538.1_pt1 | contig 17747 bp, 12 predicted proteins | sample 9270691 | NCBI WGS metagenome assembly JAEIGA01 (sample SAMN17057246, study PRJNA624740) | gut metagenome | biome: biome; isolation source: fecal sample | host: Bos grunniens | place: China: Xizang | collected 2019 | reverse complement strand
TCTCTTTTCTCTCATATTTGATTAACTTTGCGGCCGTTGAAATGAATAACAAAACTAATAAATAAAATGGATAAAAAAGTACTTTTAATGATTCTGGACGGTTGGGGAATTGGAAAAAATGATTCTACCAATGCCATTTATACAGCCGGCCAGCCGAATATTGATGCCCTTATGGCAAAATATCCAACTTCACAGCTTTCTGCAAGTGGTGAGGATGTAGGTCTTCCTGAGGGTCAGATGGGTAACTCTGAGGTAGGTCACCTTAATATTGGTGCAGGACGCGTTGTTTACCAGGATCTTGTGAAAATCAACAAAGCTTGTCAGAACAAGACTCTACTTGAAAATAAAGAGGTTAAGGCTGTATATGATTACGCTAAAGAGAGCGGTAAAGCTCTTCATTTCATGGGTTTGCTTTCAAACGGCGGTGTACACAGCTCAATTGACCAGCTTTTTGCATTCCTTGATGTGGCTAAAGAGTACGGTTTGGAGAAAGTATATGTACACTGTTTCATGGATGGCCGTGATACAGACCCTAAGAGCGGTAAAGGTTTTATAGAGCAGCTTCAGGCGCATATGGCTGTTTCAACCGGTAAAATCGCCTCTGTAGTGGGCCGTTTCTATGCTATGGACCGCGACAAGAGATGGGATCGTGTAAAAGTTGCTTATGACCTTCTTGTAAACGGCGAAGGTGAGGTTGTTTCTTCTCCTGTAGCTGCAGTTGAGGCTTCATATGAGGCTGGCGTTACAGATGAGTTCATCAAACCTGTAAAAGTTGAAGGAACCGCTACAATTGAGGCTGATGATGCTGTTGTATTCTTCAACTTCCGTAACGACCGTGCACGTGAGATTACAAGTGTACTTACCCAGGAGGATATGCCTGAAATGGGTATGAAGACAATGCCTTTGTACTACTGCTGTCTTACTCCATATGATGACAAATTTACTGGTCTTCACATCCTTTTTGACAAGGAGAATGTACAGCTTACCCTTGGAGAGGTTGTAGCCGCTGCAGGTAAGAACCAGTTGAGAATTGCAGAGACAGAGAAATATGCACATGTGACATTCTTCTTCTCTGGCGGACGCGAGGCTGCATTTGAGAACGAGGACCGCGTGCTTGTAAACTCGCCAAAAGTGGCTACATATGACCTTAAACCTGAGATGAGTGCCCCAGAGGTGGCTTCAGAGCTTATCAAGGTTCTTGATACACAGAAAGAGGATCTTGTGATCCTTAACTTTGCAAACGGTGATATGGTTGGCCACACCGGTATATACGAGGCAATTACCAAGGCTGTAACTACAATCGACGGCCTTGTTAAGGAGGTTGTGGATTCTGCTGTTGCAAACGGCTACACAGTGCTTATTACAGCAGACCATGGTAACGCAGACAACGCTGTGAATGCAGACGGTTCACCAAACACTGCCCACTCACTTAACCCTGTACCGTTCATTGTTGTAGACAACGATGTAAAAGAGGTTAAGAACGGTATTCTTGCAGATATTGCCCCTACAGTGCTTAAACTTATGGGTATTGCACAGCCTGAGTGCATGACCGGTACACCACTTGTATAATTGGGCCTTTAAAGATAACTGCCAGCGGGACAATATGATATCCAACCGCTGGCAGTTTTTATTTCAAGTGGTTATAGGGCCATGATTTCTTCAGGTGTCAGGCCTGTGCAATCAGAAATTGTTGTAGTATCAAATCCTTTTGTTTTCATTGATTTTGCAATGGCTGCTTTTGCGGCATATTCCCCTTCAGCTCTACCTTGAGCTCTACCTTCAGCTATTCCTTGAGCCTTACCTTTTGCAAGACCTATGGTCTGGGCTTCACGCATGGCGTATTCCCACTGGTTGATCTTATCTCTTTCTGTGTTCATCTTTTTTATGTATGCTTGTCGTTCATTCTTGGTCATGGCCGCAACTCTTGCAGCTTCAAAAAGCCTGTCCCATATCTGCTGCTGGAATTCTTTCGGCTGTTCTATAAAATTGTGCATGTGCCTTAAGAAGTAGAGGAATCCTTCAAGGATATTGTTTGGTGAAATTTCCTCCAGCTTCTTTGCAAATTTACGTAATTCTATAAATATTAGTGTATATTTTTCACTTAATATGATGTGTGATTGCAGTTCTTTAAGTCTGAAAGTATGAATGGCATTTTCTGCCCCTTGTAATTCTACAAGGTTGAAATTAAGGATGTTTATTACATATACGGCACTGAAGGTGTATTCCTTGCTCCCTTTTTCTATTTGGTTTTGTATTGGGAATGCCCCATAGTATATGGCCCTGTCTACAAAATCCATTTGTGGCTTGTTTTGCAGTTCCACTACAATTCTGCTGCCATCCTGTGTCTCACAATACAGGTCAAAGATACTTGCTTTTGTTCCAGGGTCTGATGGTACTTGCTCGTTGCGGATATGCGACAGATCGACAATTACCCTATCGGGAATAACTTCATTGAGAAATGCAATTAAAATGTCCTTGTTGGCATCTCTGCAGAATACATGTTTGAATCCGAGATCATCAAGCAGATCTACAAATTCCGGCTCGTTTAAAAGTTTTGTTGTGTAGTACATGATATTTTGTTTTAGAGGACTCTTGCGTGAGTGCCCCTAAAGAATGTCGCCCGCCACAATCCGTCCTATGTTATCTTTTGGCAAACCTATGTACTTTGCAAGTATTTTGAAAGGAATAGAGTAAATTTACGCTGTTTTTACTGTTCTGACAGCATGAATCAGTTGCCTGGCGGTGTCCATATTCCCCGAAACAGATTATTTCATTATCTTTGTAGTTCCCGCAACCGGAAAAAACAGAAAGTAACCCAAACGCAGAACAATTTATGTCATTCGCTCATTTACACGTACATACATACTATTCAATACTGGATGGACAGGCAAGCATCAAGGCCCATTTCAAGAAAGCTGCGGCAGATAACCAGCCTGCCCTTGCCATAACAGACCATGGCAATATGTTTGGTGTAAAGGAGTTCCTTAAAGTTGCAAAAGACTTCCCGGATGTGAAGCCCATCATTGGTTGTGAGGTGTATGTGAATCCCGACGGCCGTTTTAACAAGAGGGGTAAGGAGGATCAGGGAGCGTATCACCTTATTCTGCTGGCCAAGAACCTGGCCGGTTATTATAACCTGGTAAAGATAGTCTCTACAGGTTGGACAGAGGGTTTTTATTACAAGCCAAAGATTGACCGCGAGATACTTGAGAAATACCACGAGAATCTTATCTGCTGCTCGGCATGTCTGGGTGGCGAGATACCAAAATATATAAATACGGGCCAGCTGGAAAAGGCAGAGGAGACTGCCTTGTGGTACAAGAACCTCTTTGGGGAGGACTATTACCTCGAGGTGCAGCTGCACCGTACCGAGGTTCCCGGAATGACAACTGAGGTGGCAGACCTGCAGGAGGTTGCCAATGCCGAGATATTCCGCATGGCGCAGCGCCTTGGCATAAAGGTAGTTGCAACCAACGATGCCCACTTTGCCACCAAGGAGGATGCTCCGGCCCACGACCGCCTTATCTGTCTTACTACCAACGCCAACTATGATGACCCTAACCGTATGAGATACACCCAGCAGGAGTATCTCAAGACCGAGGAGGAGATGAGGGCGCTGTTCCCAGATCACCCAGAGGTGATTGACAACACCTTGGAGATTGTGGAGAAGGTTGAGAAATACAAAATTGACAGAGACCACGTATTGCCTGTATTCCCAATTCCTGAGGAGTTTCCCGACAGTAACGAATACCTCCGCCATCTTGTATACAAAGGTGCGGAGAAGAAATACAAGACCATCACCGACGAATGTCGCGAACGTATAGATTTTGAGCTTGGAACCATTAAGAAGATGGGATTCCCAGACTACTTCCTCATTGTGCAGGACTTCATTGCTGCAGCCCGCAGCATTGGTGTTTGGGTGGGCCCTGGCCGTGGTTCAGCGGCCGGTTCTGTAGTAGCCTACTGCTTGGGAATCACTAACTTGGACCCAATCAAATATGATTTGCTGTTTGAGCGTTTCCTTAACCCCGACCGTATCTCCATGCCCGATATAGATGTGGATTTTGATGATGACGGCCGCGGACGCGTACTTCAGTATGTAGAGGAGAAGTACGGAAAAGACCATGTGTCGCACGTGGTAACCTTTGGCACAATGGCCACCAAGAGTGCCATAAAGGATGTGGCCCGTATCCAGCAGGTGCCTCTGCAGGAGAGTGACCGTCTTGCCAAGCTTGTTCCCGACAGTTTCCCTGAGGAGGTTGAGAAATATACAGATGAAAACGGGGAGGTGAAGGAAAAGACCAAGAAGGTGAAGGTTACTGTAGAGAACTGTGTTAAACTTGTGCCGGAGATGAAGGAGGCATACGAGAGTTCAGATATCCCTGGTGTACGGGATACTCTGGAGTATGCGCAAAAGCTTGAGGGAACGGTACGTAACACAGGTGTGCATGCCTGTGCAATCATTATTGGTAGAGATAACCTTACCGAGCATATTCCAATATGTATAGCCAAGGATAAGGAGACCGGAGAGGATATGTGGGTTTCTCAGTATGAGGGATCTTTCATAGAGGATGTGGGAATGTTGAAGATGGATTTCCTTGGTTTAAGGACATTATCAATACTTAAGGAAGCAGTATCTAATGTAAAGAAATCTAAAGGAATAGATATTGATATTGAAAGTATTCCTATAGATGATAAAAAGACCTTTGAGCTCTTTGGTAGAGGTGACACTGTAGCTGTGTTCCAGTTTGAGTCGCCAGGAATGCAAAAGTGGCTCAGGGAGCTCCAGCCAAGCCGTTTCGAAGACCTTATTGCAATGAACGCCCTCTACAGGCCGGGCCCTATGGACTATATTCCGGATTTCGTTGCCCGCAAGAAGGGTGAGCAGCCAATTGAATATGATCTTCCGGAGATGGAGAGCATACTGCAGGACACCTACGGAGTAACGGTATATCAGGAGCAGGTGATGCTTCTTTCCCAGAAACTGGCAAACTTTACCAAAGGTCAGGCCGACGGACTTCGTAAAGCCATGGGTAAAAAGCTCATAGACAAGATGATGGAGCTTAAGGTGAAGTTCATGGAGGGCGGTGCGGCCAACGGCCATCCGCAAGATACCCTTGAGAAGATATGGAAAGACTGGACAGCTTTTGCGCAGTACGCTTTCAACAAATCTCATGCAACATGCTATGCCTGGGTGGCATACCAGACAGGATATATGAAAGCCCATTACCCGGCAGAGTTCATGGCAGCCAACTTGAGCAAGAACCTCAACAATATAGAGGAGATTACCAAGCTTATGGACGAGTGCCGCAGGTTGGGCAGAAAGGTATTGGGTCCCGACGTAAATGAGAGTGAGCGCACATTCTCCGTAAACAAGGCGGGCGATATCCGCTTTGGCATGGCCGGAGTAAAGGGTGTGGGAGGTGCAGTAGTAGATTCAATTGTAGCCTGCAGGGGTGACAAACCGTTTACAGGAATTTTTGATTTCATAGAGAGGGCCTCTGCCAATGCCACAATGAACAGGAAGACTGTGGAGTCATTGGCTTATGCCGGAGCGTTTGATTCTTTCACTGAGATCCGTCGTGAGCAGTTCTTCTCGGAGAACAGTAAAGGTGAGGTGTTCCTGGAGTCATTGTGCAGATACGGGCAAAAGCTGCAGACAGATACACTGTCGGAAGGAAACTCACTGTTTGGAGATTTGGATGAAGGGTTCAAGCCTGTGCCGCCGGAGATCCCTGCCCCTAAGGACTACAACAAGATGGAGTTCCTTAAGAAGGAAAAGGAGTTGGTGGGAATGTATCTTTCATCCCATCCTCTTGATATATATAAGTTTGAGATGGATCACTTTGCAAAAATCTCCATCAATGATGCCTCAGCTATGGCTGTTGCTGCTGCAACTGATGCAAGTTTGAGAAAAAGGGAGCTGTATCTTACCGGACTCATTACATCTGTGAGCAGGATGGTTTCCAAGAAGAGCGGCAAGCCATGGGTGAAATTCTCAATTGAAGACTACGACGGCAGTGCAGAGTTTGCCCTATTTGGAAAAGATTTTGAAACCTTCATGCCATTCCTTGAAGATGGTCAGGCCATAATGTTCAAATGCCAGATTATGCCAAAATTCGGATTTGGCAAAGAGGAGGAGAAGGGTCCCGACGGCAAACCCCTTCCAGTGGAGTGCGAACTGAAGATCCGCAAGATGACCATGTTGGCCAACACCAAGGAGGAATTCATCAGAAAGCTAACCATAAGCATCCCAATCAAAAGGATTACCCCAGAGCTGCGCAGTAACCTGGTAAAGGAACTCAAGTCCAATAAGGGCAAGAAGGGATTGGCTATCAACCTTATAGATTATGAGCATAATTACTCTGTAGAGCATATCTCCCGCAAGTACAAGGTAGATGTTAACCCCGGTCTGCTGGATTTCCTAACTTCAAACAACCTGGAGTACAAGATTGATGCGGAGGTGAGCTTCTAGGGGCTGCTGGAGCTTCTATATGCTGACTTTGTGCACTGAAGGTGCATTTCCGGCACAAAGTTGCTGGGCTGCGTAGAGTTTTGTGCACGAAAGGGGTATTTGGTGCACAAAGTTGCTGGGGCGTGTTGAACTTGGTGCACGAAAAGGGTATCTGGTGCACAAAGTTGCTGAGGTGCGTTGAACTTGGTGCACGAAAGGGGCATTTGAAGCACAAAGTTACCGTAGAGGAGCCTTCGTTATAAAAGAAAAGTGCAGGACCGCAACAGGTTCTGCACTTTTTTATCTCTCTCCCGGAGTTCAGCGTCCCTCTTATCACCGGCGTCCTGAAGTTTAATACCCCTGTGCCCTCAAAGTGATCTCAGCACCCTCCGGGGTAACCAGTGAGGCGCCGGCTTCAGGCTTGCAGAGGTGGCCTATGATGTCCACGTTGGGGAACTCCTTGTGGAAGCGCTCGTGTTCCTGCACCGGTACGGCAAAGAGGAATTTGTAGTCGTCGCCGCCGTTGAGGGCTGCGGTTATGGCGTCCATGTTGAGCTCGTCGGCCATTGAGAAGGTTTGCGAGGCAATTGGAATTTTTGCCAAATAGATTTTTGCACCTACGTTGTGTTCATCGCAAAGCTCTTTAACTGCGGAGGCAAGGCCGTTTGTTATGAAGTAGCCGCAGGCAGGGAAGAGTTTGGCTTCGCGGAACTGCTCTGTGGTTTTTGGGTTGATCTCGGGGCTCAGGTATTGGCTCAGAATGTATTTGTATTTGCTCAAATCTGGCTGTACGTACTCTGCTGCGCGCTCGGCCGGAATGCGGTTGAAGGCAATCTTTTCCCTTTCAAGTACGTGAAGACCCATGTATGCGGCACCCACATTGCCGGTAAGGCATAGCAGGCAGGTGGTGTCTACCGGTGGTACGGCAGCGGCAGTTTTTGCGCTCTGTACTCCGCAGGCTGCTATTGCAATGTTGAGGCCGGTCATTGAGGCTCCCAAATCCAATGAGAGTTGCTCTATTCCATGCTCTTTGCAGGCACCAAGTACGCCGCTCCAGAATTCTGCCACATCTTCTACACAGAATCTCGCTGAAAGACCCAATGAGAAGGTCAGGCCAACAGGGGTGTGGCATTTGGCATATATTCCGCCAAGTGCGAGGAGGGCGGCTTTGTATCCAAGGTGCTTGAGCGGGGTATATGTAAGGTCAAAGTCTATTCCCTCAAGCATGGTTTTCTGCACGGTGATGAAGTTGTTTACATCTTTGGTGCGGCCGGCTTTGTCGGGAATACGGCCAGTAAACTTTTGGGTGGTGGTATTGTTGTATGGGGTACCTTCAAAAAGTCTCTTTAGGAGAGCAACTTTGCCTATTTCACTAATTTGTGTCCTTTTGGTTGCTGTGCTGTTCTCCGGAGTACCTTTTTCTAGTGATTCTGTGTTCATAAGCGTGTATTTTTTTACAAAAATACCTAAAATGGTTTAACTTTGCGCTACGATGAGTAAAAATAACGAAATTATAGAAAATATAGCCAATGCTGAGTATCAGTACGGCTTTGAGTCAAATATTTCCCAGGAGTTCATTCCCAAGGGGTTGAATGAGGATATAATAAGACTTATCTCTTCAAAGAAGGGTGAGCCTGAGTGGTTGTTGGAGTTCCGTCTCAAGGCGTTTGAGAGGTGGCAGAAAATGGAGATGCCTACGTGGGCACATCTTGATATTCCGGAGATTGATTATCAGGATATCATCTATTATGCTGCACCTCAACCAAAGAAGGAGGTTACCGAGATTGATCCGGAGCTTGCAGAGACTTTTGAGAAGCTTGGTATTCCGCTTCATGAGAGGAATGTTCTTGCGGGAATGGCTGTGGATGCAGTGTTTGATTCTGTGTCGGTAAAGACTACTTTTAGGGAGACTTTGGCCGAGAAAGGGGTGATTTTCTGCTCGTTCTCTGAGGCTGTTAGGGATTACCCGGATTTGGTGAAGAAATATCTTGCTTCGGTTGTGCCGGTTGGTGACAACTATTTCTCTGCACTTAATTCTGCAGTATTCAGCGACGGTTCGTTCTGTTATATTCCAAAGAATACCCGCTGCCCTATGGAGTTGAGCAGTTATTTCCGTATCAATGCAAAAGGTACAGGTCAGTTTGAGCGTACCCTTATTGTTGCAGATGAGGGATCTTACGTGAGTTATCTTGAGGGTTGTACCGCTCCGCAGCGTGATGAAAACCAGCTGCATGCGGCTGTTGTGGAGATTGTGGTGATGCAGGATGCGGAGGTTAAGTATTCTACTGTACAGAACTGGTATCCTGGAGATAAGGAGGGTAAAGGCGGTATCTACAACTTTGTTACCAAGCGCGGTATCTGCAAGGGTGCAAACAGCAAGCTTTTCTGGGCGCAGGTGGAGACAGGTTCTGCCATTACATGGAAATATCCGAGCACTATACTTATGGGAGACAATTCTATAAGTGAGTTCTATTCAGTGGCGGTTACCAATAATTACCAGCAGGCGGATACCGGAACCAAGATGATCCATATTGGCAAGAATACCAGCAGCCGAATTGTGAGCAAGGGTATTTCTGCAGGCAAGAGCCAGAACAGCTATAGGGGTTTGGTAAAGATCCTTCCCGGTGCCGAGAATGCCCGCAACCACTCGCAGTGCGACAGCCTGCTTCTTGGAGACAAGTGCGGTGCGCACACTTTCCCTTATGTGGAGAGTGAGAACCCTACAGCGGTGGTGGAGCATGAGGCTACTACCTCAAAGATTGGTGAGGATCAGCTGTTCTATTGCCAGCAGAGGGGTATCAAGGCGGAGGATGCCGTGGGCCTTATTGTAAACGGATATGCCAAGGAGGTTATAAACCAGCTTCCTATGGAGTTTGCGGTTGAGGCGCAAAAGCTGCTTCAGGTGTCGCTTGAGGGAAGCGTGGGCTAACAGGTTGCAATAACAGTAAAAGTAAAAAAAACAAAACCTACACAATATGTTCAGTATAGAAAACGTACTTTTTACAATGGGAGGACAAGGGGTGAGCTTGCTTGAGCTGCTTGCTGTTACAGCGGGTTTGAGTTGCGTGTTCCTTGCAACCAGGGGAAGGGTGCTCAACTTCTGGGTTGGGTATCTGTACAATATACTCCTTTTCTTCATGTTCCTGCAGAAGCACCTGTTTTCAAGTATGCTGGTGCAGCCTATATCATTTGTAATAAACTTTTTTGGGCATTACAGATGGACACATCCTGCACAGAATGAGAGGGACCGCAAGAACCAGCTGAAAATAACAATCCTCACCAATAAGGAGAGGTTTGGGCTGCTTGCAATTGTGGCAGCATTTACTGTGGCTTGGGGATTTCTGCTCAGCCAGCTGAACGTATGGTGGCCAAATGTGTTCCCAATGGCAAGGGCTCCGTTCCTGGATGCTTTTGTTACATCATTCATCCTTTTGGCGCAGTACCTTTCTGCACAGAAGAAACTGGATTGCTGGGGGGCTTGGCTGGTTGTGAATGTTACAAATATAATCCTATATGTTAAGGCAGGACTTGTGTTCATGCCGTTGGTGAGTGCCGGCTATCTTATCCTTGCATTCTTTGGGTTTGCAATGTGGAGAAAACAGCTGAAGGCGCAGTAGTTTAATAGTACAGATTATGGAGAATTTGATTGAAATAAAAAATTTGCATGCCAGCATCAATGGCAAGGAGATTCTAAAAGGTATTGACCTTGTTGTAAAACCTGGCGAGGTTCATGCAATTATGGGTCCTAACGGATCAGGTAAAAGTACCCTTTCTGCAGTTCTTGCAGGCAAGGAGCATTATGAGGTTACTGAAGGTTCAGTAAAATTTATGGGACAGGACCTTTTGGCCATGTCTCCTGAGGAGCGTTCTTGGGCAGGCCTTTTCCTAGGCTTTCAGTATCCTATTGAGATACCGGGAGTTACCAACGTAAACTTTATGAAAACTGCGGTGAACGAGCACCGTAAGCAGAAAGGGCTTGCACCACTTACTGCAGCCGAGTACCTTAAGCTTATGAGGGAGAAGCTTGCTATTGTGGAGATGGATCCCGCTTTCTCTTCAAGAGGAGTGAATGTAGGATTCTCTGGCGGAGAGAAGAAAAGGAATGAGATCTTTCAGATGGCTATGCTTGATCCAAAACTTGCTATCCTTGATGAGACAGACAGCGGTCTTGACGTGGATGCCCTACGCATTGTGGCTACAGGTGTGAACAAACTCAAGACCCCTGAGAATGCAACAATTGTAATCACCCACTACCAGAGACTTTTGGATTACATCGTTCCGGATATCGTACATGTATTGTATAAAGGAAAGATCATCAAAACTTCAGGCAAGGAGCTTGCCCTTGAGGTGGAGACCAGAGGCTATGACTGGCTGATTAAGGGAGAATAATTTATCGGGAAGAAATTTATGGAGAACAATTATATTTATATTCCCGACAAATCCCAGCACGAGGAGTTCAGATGCCGTGTGCCTCTGAAGGATACCGAGCAGGTGTTTGTAGTTGACGGCAAAGGGGAGAAGATGGGTTTGAACCTTGGCAAGGGCGAGGTGCTTGGGCAGATGTTGCAGGTGATTGCAGTAAGGAGCAGCCAGGCACAGGAAGACCTTTCATATTCAACTGATTATGTTTTGGCAGAGAGGGCGCAGGCAAGGGTTTTGCTTTGCTCGCATACCCTTTCAATGGAGGATTTTACAACCCATGAGAGTGTGAATGTGGAGCTTGGAAAAGGGGCAGTCCTTGATATGGTAGTAATGCAGAATGAGCACAACAAATCCAAGCATGGCACATCATTCAAAGTGCAGATGGCAGAGGGGGCGGTGTTCAACCTTAACGTGGTAACGCTTCACGGTGGGGAGATTTCAAATGAGATAGAGGTGAACCTCAATGGTAAGGGTGGAGAGTGCTGTGTGAACGGTCTCTACCTTGCAGACGGCCAGCAGAAGGTTTCTACTAAGGTGAACATTTTCCACAATGTACCGGAGTGTCACAGTTCCCAGCTGTTCAAGGGTATTCTCGACGGGGAGTCGAGAACTTCTTTCAGCGGAAAAATTTATGTTGCAAAGGATGCCCAGAAGACCGAGGCATACCAGGCAAACAATAACCTTCTTGCATCCAAGACAGCTAAGGCGTATACCCAGCCGCATCTTGAGATTTATGCAGATGATGTGAAGTGTTCTCACGGAGCAACTGTGGGAAGCCTGAACGAGGATGAACTGTTCTATATGCGTTCGCGCGGTATTGCCAAGGAGGAGGCCAAGCTGTTGCAGCAGCAGGCTTTTGCATATGCGGTACTTGAGAAGGTGGCCAATGAGAGCTTGAGGGAAAGATTACACTCGTTGCTGGAGAGCCGTCTCAGAGGAGAATTTTCCGAGTGCGCAAACTGCAGTAAACATTGTTGCTAAGCGCTGTAGAGGGGGTGTTGATTCTTTTGTTGAAAAGTAATAGATACACCCTCCGTAAATAGAACTAAAATAAAGTATCTTGCAGTCAATTACCTTGGGTAATTGGCTGTTTTTTTATGCGGCCGCTTCTGAAAAGAAAAACGTTAATAATATATAAATCAATGAGTATCAAGACCTACACTTATGAGGAAGCCTTGCAGGCGAGCATTATCTTCTTTAAAGGGGATGAACTTGCAGCGTCTGTGTGGATCAACAAGTACGCCATGAAGGATTCTTATGGCAACTTGTACGAGAAATCACCTGAAGACATGCACCGCAGACTTGCAAGAGAGTTTGCGAGAATAGAGAACAAGTATCCTAACCCTATGGGCGAGGATGAGATCTATGAGCTTTTGAGAGATTTCAAATACATCATTCCTCAAGGCGGTCCAATGACAGGTATAGGAAACTCATACCAGATAGCGTCATTGTCAAACTGCTTTGTTGTAGGACACGACATCCCTGCAGATTCATATGGTGGAATCTTGAAGATTGATGAGGAGCAGGTACAGCTTATGAAACGCCGTGGCGGTGTAGGACACGACCTTTCGCATATCCGTCCTCAAGGAAGTGCGGTGCTTAACAGCGCACTTACTTCTACAGGTGTGGTTCCTTTCATGGAGAGATACTCTAACTCAACCCGTGAGGTTGCACAGGACGGCCGTAGAGGTGCCCTTATGCTTTCAATCTCTATCAAGCATCCCGACAGTGAGAAATTCATTGATGCTAAAATGGAGCAGGGCAAGGTTACCGGAGCCAATGTTTCTGTGAAGATTGATGACGAGTTCATGAAGTCTGCCCTTTCTGGAGAGCAGTATGAGCAGAAATACCCTATTGATGCTGCAGAGCCAAAGGTTTCCAAAATGGTGAATGCGCAGAATATCTGGAAGAAGATTGTGCACAATGCATGGAAATCTGCAGAGCCTGGCGTCCTTTTCTGGGATACAGTGTTGAGAGAGTCTGTTGCTGACTGCTATGCAGACCTTGGCTACAGGACAGTAAGTACAAATCCATGCGGAGAGATTCCTCTTTGCCCTTATGATTCTTGCCGTCTTATAGCCCTTAACCTTTATTCATATGTTGAGAATCCGTTTACTCCGGAGGCCAAATTCAACAAGGAGCTGTTCAAGGAGCATTCAGGCAAGGCCATGAGGCTTATGGATGACCTCATTGACCTTGAGATGGAGAAGATTGAGGCAATCCTTGCCAAGATTGATGCAGATCCGGAGACAGAGGATGTGAAGAGGACAGAGCGTGAACTTTGGGAGAAAATTAAGGCAAAATCATTAGGTGGAAGGCGTACAGGACTAGGTATTACTGCAGAGGGCGATATGTTGGCAGCCCTAGGCATGAGATACGGTTCCGACAAGGCTATTGAGTTCTCTGTTGAGGTGCAGAAGACACTTGCCGTTGAGGCTTACAGATCATCTGTGAATATGGCAGCAGAGAGAGGCGCCTTCCCTATCTATGATACAAAGAGGGAGGAGAACAACCCTATGATTGACAGGATCCGTACTGCAGATCCTGCTTTGTATGAGCTTATGTCCAAAGTGGGAAGACGAAATATCTCGCTTCTTACAATTGCCCCTACAGGTACCACTTCGCTTATGACTCAGACTACGTCGGGAATAGAGCCTGTTTTCCTTCCATTCTACATTAGAAGAAGAAAGGTTAACCCTAACGACAAGAATGTTGTAATTACCTTCAAGGATGATGTGGGAGACTGCTGGGAGGAGTATTATGTGTTCCACCACAAGTTCCTTACATGGTGTGAGGTGAATGGCATTCCTGCTGAGGATGTGAAGAAACTTTCTGTTAAGGAGGTTGAGGCATTGGTTGAGAAGTCTCCATACCACAGGGCTACCTCGGCAGATATTGATTGGGTTGCCAAGGTGAAGATGCAGGGAAGTATCCAGAAATGGGTTGACCACTCTATCAGCGTTACTGTAAACTTGCCTAATTCTGTAACAGAGGAGCTTGTGGCAAATGTTTACAAGACTGCGTGGGAGGTTGGCTGTAAAGGTGTTACAGTTTACAGAGACGGCTCAAGGGCAGGTGTGCTTGTGTCGGCTAAAGAGGAGAAGAAGGAGACTGTGGCAATAAAGCCTAAGGAGAGACCTAAATCGCTTGAGGCAGATGTTATCCGCTTCAACAATGGCAAGGAGAAATGGATTGCACTTGTGGGCAAGCTCAACGGTGCACCATATGAGATCTTTACCGGTCTTGTAGATGAGGACAGCCGTAACATTCCTAAATCCGTTGAGACAGGCTTCATTGTTAAAGAGAAGGATGTGAAGACAGGTGTTACCCGCTACGATTTCCATTTTGTAGACAAATATGGCTATACAAATATTGTAGGAGGTATCTCCCACATGTTCAATAAAGAGTACTGGAACTACGCAAAACTCATCTCGGGCGTGTTGCGTCACGGAATGCAGATTGTGGATGTCCTTAACCTCATCAACGGCCTTTCTTTGGATAGCGAGGCTATCAATACCTGGAAAAACGGCGTGGAGCGCAGCTTGAAACGCTACATTCCAGATGGAACCAAAGATGATACCGGAAAGAAATGTTCTAAATGTAATTCAAACAATCTGGTATACCAGGAAGGTTGCCTTGTATGTATGAATTGCGGTTATTCAAAATGCGGTTGATATGATTCTATATCCGAATGCAAAAATAAATTTAGGTTTAAGTGTTTTATCAAAGAGGGAGGATGGGTTTCACAACCTTGAAACCCTCTTTTATCCTGTAGGAGCCAACGATGTGCTGGAGATTGTAGAGAGTAGTGACCTCTCAATGCACCAGTATGGCATAGAGTATCCTGGCGATCCTATGGACAATCTTTGTGTAAAAGCCTACAAGGCTCTTAAGGAGGATTTTGACATTGCTCCGGTAGATATCCATCTGTACAAGAAGATCCCTGTTGGGGCAGGTTTGGGAGGAGGATCTGCAGATGCAGCTTTCACCCTTCGTGGCCTTAATGATATGTTTTCCCTTAATCTTCCCGATGATAAATTGGCGGAGTATGCAGCCTCCCTCGGCAGTGACTGCGCATTTTTCGTATACAACCGCCCGATGCTGGGAACAGGCAGGGGAGAGGTGCTGGAGCCGGTTGAGGTTCCTGCTCTTGACGGTTATGAGATAAGGCTTGTATATCCCCCTTATTTTGTTTCTACTGCAGCTGCCTATGGCGGGATAGTTCCCCGCAGCAGATGGGGAGAAATGGGCTGGGAAGAGGATCCAAGGAGCGTTATGGAGATTCTTGCGCAGCCGGTGGAGTGCTGGAAAGATTCCCTAGTAAATGATTTTGAAAGGACTGTGTTTGCAAAGATTCCCCAGCTTGCTGCCTATAAGGATGAGCTGTATGCGCAGGGTGCAGTGTACGCTTCTATGAGCGGCAGCGGATCTGCATTTTTTGGAATTTTCAAAAAGTAGAAGGCAAGAATTGCCGGAATGAAAAAAGGGGCCCCGCTACTACCTACGGGAGCCCCTTTTTGGACTAAAACCTAAACCTACACTTAAAAGATGCATTTTGGGTAAAAAACGTTGCATCAATTTTTAAAAATTTTTTTGCAAGGTACCCAGGATATAAGGAATCCTATGAGACTTACTCCTATAAATGTAAGCAGGATATCTGTTATACGTATCTCAACAGGAAATGCAGATAATACATAATTGCCTGGTATTGTGATAAATCCAAAAATCTGTTGGGCAAGTGCCACTACTGTTCCAATAAAAGTTCCCACTATGCAGCCTGTAAGTGAAATTAATGTTCCGTGCAGTAAAAAAATGCTTTTTGTAAACTCTTCTGTGGCTCCAAGCCCAAGGAAAGTTTCTATATCCTCCCTTTTTTCTGCAATCATCATGCTCAGGCAACTGAAGATATTTATTGAGATGATGGCAGTGATGAAAAACAGGATGAGGTAGATGGCACCCCTTTCGGCGTTCATCATTCTGTAAAGGGTTGCATTCTGTTCCAGTTTGTCCTTCACATTACAGTCCGGAAATATGGAGGAGATAGCCTCTCTGGCTTGTGTTGTGGAGGCTCCCTCTTCAAGAAAGATCTCAACAGCAGAGCATTCATCTTCCTGTTTGCCGGTGAGCTCCATTGCAATCTGTCGGGAAACATATATAAGTCCGCTCTCATCTGAGGTTTCCCCTTTTATTGTTCCTCCGTGGAACAGCTTTTTTGTGTTTATGGATTCCAGTGGGTTGGCTATTGAGATGTTTCCTTCAGTTTTTGGGTAGTACAGTTCCAATGGTGTGGTGAATCTGGTTCTTGCACCCAGGTTATATGCCAGTACCTCTCCAATCACGGCAAAGGGGATTTCGTTGTGCGACAGTCTGGCCGAGCCTTCTCTAAGGTTGTTTCCCAGAGGGTTGGCGTTGAAATAGGCTGAATCTACCCCCTTAAGCGGAGCAATTGTCTGTATGGAGCCGTATTTTATAAATACATTTTCCTCAATTACCGGGTGGGCAGACTTTACCTGTGCAATGGAGCATGTGGAGTCTATGGCCCCGGGGCGCAGGTGCAGTGTTTTGCCGCTCTGAGGGGTTACAACAAAATCGGCTTTGTAACTCTCATAGATTTCTCTAATGGAGTTATCAAAGCCGTTGTATACAGAAAGAATAATGACAAGCGCCATACTTCCTATGGCTATGCCTGCTGCGCTGATTGCAGATATAACGTTTATTACATTGTGCCTTTTCTTTGCAAACAGGTATCTGAGGGCTATATGGAGTCTTGTCCTCATCCTTTATTTTTTCAGCAGGTCATCTATGTGCTCTACATAATCCAGAGTATTGTCGCGGTAGAAGGCAATCTCCGGAACAATCCTGAACTGTTTTCCCACAAGTCTGCCAAGCTCTCCCCTTATCTGTTTTACAGAGTTCTGCAGAAGCTCCATTGCCTGGTCTCCCTTTGCAGAAGGGAATATGCTTACAAATACCTTGGCAAAGGAAAGATCAGGACTAACCCTCACCTCACTTACTGTTACCATTGCTCCTCCAAAAACAGCCATACCTTTGCTTCTGATAATCTCAGCAAGGTCTTTCTGCAGCTGTTTTCCTATTTTCTGCTGTCTTGTGCTCTCTCCTTCCATTGTTATTGGGTTTTAATTAGTTGAATTTTAGGATAAAGTAGTTCTTCTTTCCTTTCTGTACAAGGATGTATTTGCCGTTGATAAGGTTCTCCTCTGTAAGGGCGCCGTCTACAGCGGTGAATTTCTCCTTGTTGATGCTCAAGCCGTTTGCCTGGATCATCTTGCGGCACTCACCCTTAGAAGGGAAGATGCTTGACTCTACAGCCAACATATCAATGATATTGCTGCCAAGTTTCTCTTTTGAAACCTCAAACTGCGGAACACCGTCAAATACTGAAAGGAATGTCTGCTCATCAAGTTTCTTCAAAGCCTCCTGAGTAGAGTTTCCGAACAGCATGTTTGAAGCCTCTACAGCCTTGTTGAACTCCTCCTCGCCGTGAACCATCACTGTAATCTCCTTTGCCAGAAGTTTCTGAAGGGTTCTCATATGAGGTGCCTCCTTGTGCTCAGCAATGGCTTTCTCAATGGTCTCCTTGTCCAACATTGTAAAGATCTTGATGTATTTCTCTGCATCCTCATCACCCACGTTCATCCAGAACTGGTAGAAGGTGTATGGAGAGGTGTAGTTAGGATCCAACCAGATGTTTCCTTTCTCAGTCTTTCCAAATTTTCCTCCATCAGCTTTGGTGATTAGAGGACAGGTAAGTGCAAATGCCTCGTTGCCGGTCTTTCTGCGGATAAGCTCAGTACCTGTGGTAATGTTGCCCCACTGGTCGCTTCCACCCATTTGAAGTTTGCAGTTCTTG
>JAEIGA010006537.1_pt1 | contig 17752 bp, 22 predicted proteins | sample 9270691 | NCBI WGS metagenome assembly JAEIGA01 (sample SAMN17057246, study PRJNA624740) | gut metagenome | biome: biome; isolation source: fecal sample | host: Bos grunniens | place: China: Xizang | collected 2019 | reverse complement strand
TTTCAAACTCAATGAGGGCAAGGACTGAATGAATCAAGACCTCATTTGTATCATCCTGCACCCTGAACCTGTCATTTCCCTGTTTAAGGGAGTCCTTGATCTCCTTGACATCAACATCAAGAGCATTGACCCTCTGTTCCAGAGTGTCATGTGGTCTATTTAAGAACTTGACAAGTGCATATAGTAAAACACAGATATTAGCGAAAGAAAGAAACAGGCTCATCCCTGTTGATAATGCATCCACGCTTATATTCATATTCCCTCCAACTTATCTCTTTTAGCAGCAACCTCATTTGCTCTTTTGGTCTCGTTGTACTGTTCAAGCTCAGATGCTGGGATGTGCTGCAATAATAAAAGGAACAGGCTGTCAATTATCTCAGCCTGTTCCCTTATGATCTCATTTTGCCTGTCAACTAGCTCTGGAATGTTCATCTTGTGACTGTTCCATCCTCATGGATGACATAACCATCTGCCTCAATGATCTCTCTGACAGCTGCCTGTCTCTTTGCAGGAACAGTAAAGAAATTCTTTCCATCTTTCTCACAGGCTGTTGCATATACTCTATTCATGACCTATCCTCCTTAAGATTCAATTTCCTCTGCCAGCTCCATAACAGCAGCCCTGAGCTCTGTTATATCACTTGCATTGTTTTCAGTTTCCTCAGATGTCTCAATCAGACCCTCTCTTGTGTCTGAGATATCCTCTGTATTGGACTGAGTCTGCTCATTAACCTCTGTCATGCAAGCCTCAATCTCAAAATAGTCCTCTCTGGGGATCATAGCCTCATCATATTCATAATATGTGATGGTCTCCCCGGACATGTCAGTCCTCTCAGTCTCCACAATGTTCTTTCTGATATAGACATATATCTGGGAAAGTGTTGTGTCCACCCTCTGAGGGCATATTGTTGAACCGCTATGCTGCCATTCCATGGTTTAACCTCCTTTTGTCATACTTTCCTATCTTTCTCTCAAGATACTGGATGGAAATATAAGGTTTTATGTTATCAACATATCCCTTGTAGGTATCTGTTGCAGATATCCAACCAAGATAAGATAACATCTGTCTGCATTCATAAACTGTGACCTGAATGTCCTTGACCAGCTTTTTATATATCCGTCTAGCTTTCCTGATTGACTTTGAATAAATGGAGCGCCTTAAGGTCATCCTGTTTCTATAGAACCGAAATCCCATAAAATCAAGGAATCTCCCTTTGTCTCCATCCCGGATGTAATGAAACCTGAAAACTTGATAATTCCTTTTGAGGACTAGCCCCAGCTTTTCAAGCTCATCTCCTATTGCTTTCCTGATCTGATGCAGGTGCCTCTTGTTTGAATCAAAGATAACCATGTCATCCATGTATCTCACATAAATCTTAGCGCCCAGAGTCTCCTTGATATAATGGTCAAGCTCTGTCAAATACCAGTTTGCAAACCATTGAGATGTATAAAAGCCAAGTGGGAGACCTGACTCATTGACATCCACAATCTCAAAGAGGATATTCAGAAATCTCTCATCCTTAATCTGTTTCCTGAGTTTGCCCTTTATGATCTCATGAGGGATGGAATCAAAGTATTTTTTAATATCCATCTTAAGGCAATACTTAATGTTTTTGCCCTTCCTGATGTGCTTTTTGAGATACTTTGCAGCGCTATGGGCTCCTCTTTTTGGAATCGAGCCATAAGAGTGCTCATACATGGATTTCATGAATATTGGTTTAAGGACATTGACTGCCATGTGATGGACTATCTGTTCTCTGAAAGATGGGACAATTATTGTCCTTTTCTTTCTCTGGATTCCATCATAAATGGTGACAGGAGTATGAGGATCATTCTTGAAATCAATTGCCTGACTCCTTATCCATTCAATGTACTTATCCGGGTTGTCATGTAATTCTTTGAATCGTCTGCGATTTAGCTTGTGCTTGCAGACATTTTTTATAGCAAGTTTAATGTTCTCATCTGAAATATACTGCTCATAAAGATGCTTGTATGTTTTCATTTGTCTTATCCTCTATGCCATTTTCGTTGCCTACTAACAGCATCTTGCTACGAGTTAATTTTTAGCGAGGGCTAAGGAATATGTAGTGCATTTAGTTATTGAACCATTTAAGGATAGATTGCGCAGCGCCATTGTTCCAGTTCGCATTCGACAGAGTGTTGTTCAGATTGACAGCACGACCAACATGGAAACTGTTGTTGCAGTTGCCACCGACATGGGCTGAGAGCACCAACATGGGCTGGGTGTCGCACTACAAGTCCCTGATAAAGAAAGAGAGGGAGAAACCTAGTTTTCTCCCTCTCAAACTCCCTTTTCCTAAGCTGCAAGTGGTTTACAAGACAGCGCAGCGCCATAGGCCCAGTTCGCATGCGACAGAGCGCTGCCCAGATTGACAGCACGACCAACAAGGAAACCGTTGCCGCAGTCGCCACCGACAAGGGCATAATCTGTCTGCCCATTATTGAACCACAAGCCATCACAATAGTATGTGGTCTCACTTCCTCCTGCATTTGTTGGGATCATGGAGCCATCAGCGCCATACTTAACCTTGTTATAGCAATTTCCTGATGTTCCAGCAGGAGTTGCACTTGCAATAGTGATGTAACCAGAACCTGTTGCATCATAGCCAGTCTGAGTTGAGCCATCAACAGTTGACCATGTCCACTTGATTTTCTGTGTTCCAGAAACATTGAGCCATCCTGCAGTCCTTCTCCACTGGTTGCCCCAATAGTTCTCCATTCCAAACACCTTGACTCCGTTTCCAGTTCCATTTGTTCCGTAGAACTGACCTTTTCCATTCATGGTGCCAGTCTTTAGGAGATGACTTGCCTGTGAGCCTCCTGTGTAGTGACCATTACCAAACTGAGCCTGAACATTTGCATTCCTACCAATCATCAACAGGAGCACATCAATCATCATTCTGTCTGCAAAGACTTCTGTGTACCACTCTGTCTTGGTGTGAATGTTGTTGGCAGTTGCATATGTGATCTCTGTTGCACCTGCAACATTGTTCATGATGCTCTGACCAGAGATTGACCTTAACTTACTTGAAATATTGACTCCATTGTACTTTGCTGTGTAGCAGTGCGGAATCAATGTGCCATCTGCATCATAGAATGACCAAGCATGGAAATCATTGTCAACCTGCCTGTCTGATACATAGAAAGTGGCAGAAAATACATCATTGGTGTCAGGCACACACTTAATCCAAATCTGCTTACCATTTCTGCCCCATTCCATCATGGCATTTCCACCATATGAAGTGTTGGCAACATCTGAGGCTGTCACACCATCCTCTTTCTTTGTTTCGTCATCCTCATCAAGGTAATAGTCAACAGTGCCATCATACTTGAGCATACATGAACGAGGCACAAAGAAATCATCAGTGAGATTCCATGATCCGGGATTGATCTCGTTGGTTGTGTAATTCATGGATGCAGGAGTGAAATTGTAGTTTGCAACATTCTTGTTGTTGTACTGCACCTGATAAGAAATCATGCTTGCAGGAGCTGACTCATTACCATTGATGTGGAATCCATAGATAGTGTAGTATGACAACTCAACAGAGTATGTTGTCTCAGCTGTTACATTGACAGATTCTGTGAATGTCTCTCCATCATATGTCACACTGAATGAATATGTGTCTGCTGCCTTAGCATAATAGGTTGCTGTTCCAGCATTTGAGAATGTAACTGTGCCAACAGTCTGGCTGTCAGAATCCTTAACAGTGACAGTCTGACCATAGAACTCACTTGATGGAGTTGTGATGTTGACTGTTGCTGTCCAGAAATTGATTTCAAACTCATAATTTCCAAAATATGGGATTGTGACAGTTGCCTGTGCTGTGTCGATTGTGTCTGTGGCTGAAATAGTGATCTGACCCACAAACTCAACAACCCTAATCTCTGCTTTCTTGTTTGAATCGAAAACACCTGTCTTGGTGTTTCCCTGAGAATCTGTCAGTGTGACAGTCTTTCCAATCAGGCTGTTCTCTGATGTGGTCACAGTGATTATTGAGCCTGAAAGCCCATCCTCTTTAAGCTCATCAATCTCATTCTGGAGATGACCTGCAGCATCCTCAGATAACTGACCCTTCATCTCATCAAACCATGCCTCAAATGCTGCCTGTTGTGCCAGCTCCCAAGTCTCAAATCCTGCTGCCCTTGTTGCCTTAAACTCAGCAAGGTATGCCTCAAACTGGACTGCAAACTGGTCAAAATCAAATGTATCAACAGGAGTATAAACAAGACCACAGACTGTTGTGTCTGTTCTCTTGTCTGTGATGATGCTCTGAGTGATGGATGTGGCACCTGCCTCAACATAAATCTCAGCCAGAACAAGCTGATAAACACCATTCTCTCTGACAGGAGCTGTTGGTGTTGGCTCAGAGGAATATCCACCCTTGACAACCTTAAGAGTGATCTCTCTGTTTGTGTCATTTCTTTCTACAACAACAGTGTCTATTCTGTTGTAGGTTGCATCTGCTGTCTCAATGATGAGAGTTGTGGTTGCATCAAAAAGTCTGACCTTACCCTCAACATTTGCATAACCAGTCTGGACTGTGACTGTCATGTTGTTGTTGGCAAGGACTTCCAGATCATCCTCAAAGACACCTGTTGTAAAAAATTTCTGTAGCCATTCTGAAAATGAATCAGCATCATATGTTCTGTCATCATTCTGCTGCTGGTCTTTTTCAGAATTAAAAAAGTAACCATAATCTTTTCCGTTTGCTGACATTACTTATCCTCCCAGTCAATAGTTTCCGACAATGGATTTCCCAGTGTTGGTGTTACTGTCATGAGACCATTTTCATAAATCTCCTGAACAGCTGTTATCCTCATGTTGACTGCTATATTCCATGAGTCTTTCTTTACTGTTACGATATCACCAAGGTCATAATCAACCCGGTAGGTGAAATTGATATCAGGCTGGGTCTCATACTCAAATGATGAGACATAACCATTAGCCTCAAGATATTCAAGACCTCTCTGAGTGAGCGCTGCCTCATACTCTGACTGTGTGATGTCCTCACTTGATACATCAGAGGCATTGACAGTGTCCTCTCTAAGGTCAAGCCCAGAGCCTACACCAACTTCAACCCAAGTCCTATCACTTCCCTCACCCTGACCGCCAACATAAACCTTTGTCTTGAAAGACTGGCTGTTTTCTGTGTAGATGGCAGAGTTTAGATTGTCATACATCTCAGAAAAGATAACCCTGTTGTTGACTCCCTGAGTGATGGACTTGTCATGTCCTTTGTATATCTCAAAGATGATCTGCTTGGTGTTGAAATCTGGTCTGAACCTGAAACCATAGCTGAAATTCTTGGCAATCTTGGACATGTAAGTCAGGAGATTCTTATATGTGCACTGGAATGAAATCTCATCAGTGAAACCATTGAGCTCCCCAAGGACAACTCTTGGGATTGCTGTTGTGTCCTCTGATAAAAGTTTTCTCATGATGAGCTCTGCATTCCCATCATAGTTATGAGTCCCTTTTATCACCCTCCTATCCATGTAAGAGGTTAGGAACCTGCCTTTGACTGTGATTTCATTCTTTTCATTGGACTCCTCAAGGATGATGTATTCAATAACACCTGCATCAGCAAATCCTGTCTTATAGACAATATTGCCAACTTGGAGGAGCTTTCTGTTGTCATCTGTTATAGGCACATGGATTTCAAAATCTCCTGCCTCGTTATATCTTCTTGTCCAGATAAAAGAAACCTGATTCTCAATGATACCTTTAAGGTCAAGGTCAGAGTCATATATGCGTATCTCCATAGTCATACCCCCAGATATTTCTCTCTATAGATGAGCTTGACTGTCATATATGCCTCTCCTGAATCAGCTGCATAACCAATAGTGTTCTTTCCAGCTATCAGCTGAATGAACTCTGAATCCTCATCCAGATATTCATTGATCTCTGTGGTTGTTCCCTCATGAGTGAGCTTAACCTTTTTGTTGTTAGTCTCAGTTGTGATTGTGAGAACATCTCCATTGACCATGCTAAGAGGATGAGCAGTTGTTCCAACCTTGATAAAGTCCCCGGTCTCAACCTGAGTGATGGATGGATTAGAGACAGCACCATTAGCTGTGATCTCAATTGTCAAACCTATCCCCTTGGCACCTGAATTATTCTCAATGGTCTTTAATCTCTCATTGATTCTGGCACCAAATGTCTCACCATCAGCTGTGAAAGCGTGGATAAATGTGAATGCGCTTTCCCATCCAGCCATTGTGAGCTCAATGTCTGATGTAGCTCTAAAGAATGGATCAGGACAAATGAGTGAAATGGTTGCTGTTCTTACCTTGTCGATTGAATCAGGATCAATCTTTTCTACATAGTAGTCAATGACCCTGTCAACACCATCCTCACTATAGATGAGTGTTCCTTTTGTGTCAGGTGGGAATAACTGATAGAGCTGATATCTGTTGAGTCTGTGATCTGACTTGTCCTTAAGAGTCAGAACAATGTTTCTTTTCTGAACCACAGTTCCCTGATAGGTTGCACCATCAGTCATTGTGTTGTCTGAGATGCCAACCTTGTTTGAAACTGTATAGATGCCATCACAGTCTGCTAAAAGATAAGGAGAGAATGCACTGCCAAATGTGACAGACATTCCCTCGTTGTTTTTACAAGTGATTTTTCTATTCATTTAGACACCTCTGAGTGCAAGCACCATGTTTCTGGTTGCGTTTCTTGTCTGTCTTGCCACTTCTGATGCAGAAAGAGCTTTGGGTGAATAGATATTGACTGTCTGGTTATATCCTCCATAACCATAACCAGCCTCTCCTGACATTGACTCAGCCTGATAATTTGAATTGATGCTCATGGCATTCAAGCCTCTTGTGGTTGCACCATCAAGGGCTCTTGTGGTCATGTCATCAATTGCCTTGTCAATGACTTTCAGATTCTGCTCTATTCCGACTGCAACACCTGCCACAATCTGCTTGCCGACCTGATCTCTAAAGAGCTTACTTGGAGACTCAATTCCCAGTGCTGCCTTAGCACCATCAAGGAGACTTGTTGCAAGGTTGCTGACAGAATCAACAAGCCAGTTCCAACCATCAGAAATACCATTCCAGATACCCTGAACAATGTTTTTGCCTATCTCAAGGAATTTGCTTGGCAGGTCAGTCAAGGCACCTACAAGCTGAGACCCAAGAGACCTGATCCTTGATGGCAGTGTCTGAATGCCATTTATCAGGTTATTAAAGAAACCTCTTGCAGTCTCTGTTGCCTTGTTCATGAACTGTGTGGCAAAGGTGATGAGACCTGTTATGACATTGTTCCATATCTGCTGGAGCTTTGATGGCAGCTCAATAAAGAACTTTATGAATGAACCGATTGCAAATCCTGCCCAGTATGCAAGAGTTGTGGGGAGCTGTGAAAGCCACTCTCCAATAGATGTGAGGATGTTTGAGCATGTCTGCCCTATGCTGTCAAGGAACTCAGCGCCCTTGGCAAGCAGGAACTCTCCAATCTGTAAGAGGATGGAGCCGACTGCCTCAAGGAACATTCCTCCATATTCAATTATTACATTCACCAATTTCATGATGATCTCAGGGAGTTTTTCAATCAGAATAGGTGCTGCAGCAATCAGACCTTGACCAATAGCCATCATTATTTGAATCGTAGCATCAATCAATAGGTCAATATTGTCCACCAACATTTCCACAATCTGGACTACAACCTCTGTTATCTTAGGAATCAGCACAGGTGCCATTTCCACAAAGCCCTGAGCAAGCCCTAAGAGCAGTTGCAAAGCGCCCTCTGCCAGCTGTGGCAAGCATTCCAAAAATCCGATTGCCAGAGATTGGACTATAGTGACCGCTGAGTCAATAATGACATCCAGATTGTCCAAAATGCCTTGACCCAGAGCGCCCAGCAGTTGCATTCCTGCATCCACCATGTCAGGCAACATTTCAATCACCATGTTCAAGCCATCTGAGAGGATTTCTCCAAATGCCTCCATAGCTCCTGAGAGACCGCCCTCCTGAAATGCCCCGGTAATCTTTGAAAGTCCATCAGTTCCAAACTGAACAAACTCTCTGAGTGTTGGTGTTAAAGCATCTGAAACAGCTATCTGTGCACCTTCAAGAGCTGACTGAAACAGTGTCATATCTCCTGCAAGGTTGTCCAGCTGAGTATCTGCCATCTGTTCAGCAGCGCCATCTGCATTTTTAATGGCTGCTGCCAAGTCATCAAATCTCTCTGCACTTGTTCCAATCAGAGCCTTGACTGATGCAAGGTCTGTCTTGTTGAACATGGCTGACAGTGTCTCAGTCTTTTCCTGATCTGTCATGCCCTCCATGGCAGCTGAAAGCTCACCAAACACTGTTGGCAAATCTCTCATCTTGCCATCTGCATCATATGCTGATACTCCAAGCTGTTCCCATGCTGCTGCAGCTTTATCTGTAGATGGAGTCAGGGATAACATGATATTTCTAAGATGTGTTCCTGCCTCACTTCCTTTGATACCATTGTCAGCAAGTACACCAAGAACTGTGGAAAGCTCTGTTGTTCCACCGCTTAAGTCTCTTGCATTTGCACCTATCTTAAGGAAAGCCTCTCCTAACTGTTCAACAGATGTGTTTGAATTTGATGAGGCTGCTGCCATCTGGTCAACCATCACACCTGTTTCCTCAATGGAAAGTCCAAGAGCTGTCTGGGCATCTGTTACCATGTCTGATGCTCTTGCAAGGTCAATGGAGCCAGCTGCTGCCAGATTGAGAACGTTTGGGAGCATAGCCATTGATGTTTCAGCATCATATCCAGCAAGTGCCATGTAGTTCAATGCATCTGCTGACTCTGAGGCTGAAAAGGCTGTTGTTCTTCCCATTTCCTGTGCAAAGTCTCTCAATGCCTCCATGGATGACATGGTCTGTCCATTATACTCAACCATGGCATTTGCTTTGTCTCCCATGGTTGCATAGACCTGAGACATGGATGTATCAAAATTCATGCCAGCATCAACAGCTGACTTTGCAAATGCTCCAGCTGCTGCCATAGCTGTGCCAAGTGCTGCAACACCTACCTTAGCAGCTGACCCAAGAGCCCCAGAGAGAGCACTCCCATAGTTGGCTGTTCCACCTGAAATTGCATCCTGAATCTTTCCTGATATGCCCTGAGCGTTTGGCTCAATTTGTATATACGCAGTTCCGATTGTATCTGGCATATTAGAACCTCTTATCTTTCAAATCTTTTCATGTAACTGTCAAAATCTTCCACACTTTCAAAGAGCATGAGATCATCTTTCTTTTCAGGCATCAAAAGCTCTTTTAGAATGCTCTTTTCCTTATATCTCCTGCCTTTTTGGGCATCCTTGGTCTTAGACCATGCAAGGAACGACATGCAATCACTCATCCTTGCAAGGAGTGCCTGTTCCAGTGTGATCTTTGTTTTTGAGAAATGCATCTTGACCCTTGAATCATCTCTTAAACCTAAAGAAAGAACTGCCACCAAACATGGTGACAGTTCTCTAAGGTTTAGGATATGATAGGTCTCTGCAAGGTCACAGATAAGATCATCCTCGCACTCATTTAATATGCGAGCGAGGATCATCAGTTTTTTGATTCTTTGGATGCTCCAAGGATTTCAAAGAGCTCTTTTCTGAGCTTATCAACAGGGATAAAGCCATCATTGGACTTTTTAATATGTTCCATAAGCCCATCCTTGTTGTCACCCAAAAGAAAATTGATAAGGTCAGTTGTTCCTTTGACCATTTTAATGTTGTCCGGGCTGTCTGCTGTTGAAATTGCCTCCATGATCCTCCAGTCGGTCAACAGTCTCTCATCATAAGAGAACTTAAATCCTGTGCTTGTTTTACCTTCTATCATATATACTCCTTAATCAGCCTGAAACGTATGTCCCAGTCATGTACTCCTTGTGAGTCTCGCCATCAGAGTTAGGATAAGCAGATACAGTGATTCCATATGCAATAGCATCAGAATCATTGTAAGTGATTTCCTCTCTGGCTGTGATAGCACCATCAGGGATGACAATTCTCTTTTTCTTGCCACCTCTAAGAGCAATCTCAAACACCCAGACTCTCTCCTCAGGATCATCAGCCTTGATGGAAATTGTGATATCATCTGTCTCAGCATCAACAGAGACATTATCCTCTCCATAGACTCTCTTGAGCACTTCCACATTCTCAGACTCAATGAGTTTGAGACCGAAATTGTCAGTGAGGGAATTGAGAGAACGATAAACAATCATTCCTCCCCATGCCTTGATCTCAGAGACATCCATCTCATTTGTGTTTGAAAGTCCATCCTCAGATACATGCCCAAGGCATTCAAAAGCGCTGCCAAGAGGAGTTGTTGCATCTGTAGGGACAGTTGTGCCAAGAGGAGCTGAAAAGACAGCACCTGAAATCATTGGCTTACCTGTTGAAACATTTGCTGCATTGTTTCCCATGATTATACCTCCATATAATATAGATTAAAGATACACTCGCATTCGTACCTTTTTGTACTTGTGTCCACTCTCTGTCCACCGCCTCCACACTTGCTGGAGCTGACATTATCAAGTGAGATGATGTCGTACATGGCATCTTTCACCTGCTTGTTTAGTTTCGCAGCATTTTCAAGGCTTGTTGATACAGAGACAATGTTGAGCGTGACAGCATCTATGAAATCGACTCTGCCATTATCAATTGACTTGACTGTGACATACTCTGCAATTTTCCTTGTGGGCTCCTCTGCATACACAGGGACATTCAGTTTGCTATTCAGATATGATATAACAACACTCTCAATCATGATGGATTCTCCTTAGTGTTGGGATAGATGATTGCCTTGGCTCTATCAAAACCAACAAATGGCTTGATATGGTGCTTTGAATCGCTCCTTGCCTGAGCTTTGCTTGTTACCAGAGAAAGCATCTCCTGAGATTGCAACACTGCTTTCCTGAATCCTGCTTTATCCAGTTCAAACCTAACCTCACTCATAAGCTGTCACCTTAATCTTTTTGTTCCATGGAAAGTCTTTACCCATGAAATCCCCCATATACTCCATGGGGAGCCCCACAGTCCTCCACTTCCTGCCATAGAACTCAACAGTTGTGTTCTCCCAGTTGTGGTTGTCATCCTTTGGGATTGCCAGTACATAAGAGATTGACTTACCACTTAAGTTAATCTCATTGATAATGTCATCTGATGTTGGCTGACCAACAACAACATTATCAATTGTGACTGGAACCTCTTTGACAATCTCTCTGTTGAAAGAGTCTGTCCCGGTAACAACCAGCTCATTAAGAATTATCGGAATCCCCTTGATCTCCATAAATGTCCACCGCCCTTGCTTTCTGTCCTTGTAGTCCAAGCAATTTTAGCTCTGAATTTTTGATAAAGAGTCCACCTCCAGCACTGAGGAAAGTGCCCTGAACGCTATAGCCATTGACTGATTGACTATACTGTGTCATGGCTGGGCTGTCATCAGTTGCTGATGTCATTTCTCTCTTGACCACATCACAAACCACTGCAACATAGAGTCCCTGTCTGGGCTCATAATCTGCAAGGAGCTGGTCAAGGTCAAGTCCCCTGTCATGGGCATAGACATGGAGTGCATTCTCAACATCTGTGATATAGGTCTGTGCCTTAGCAATCTCATCTGTGGAAAGTGGTCTCCATCTTGCAATCAGATCATTAACTGTTACATCCATTTTTCAATCCTCTTATGCCTTTTTCTTGGCTCTTTTCGTTGATTTCTTTGGTTTTTCTTCCTCTGGTGCTTTTGGCATATATTCAGGAACAGGCTGGGGAGCTTTAACCTCCTCAACATGTTTCTTTTTAGGAGAGGACTCAATCAGGATCAAGTCCTCTCCCTTACATGCAGAATCAGAGTCAAAGATAAAACCAGTCTTGACATTCTGATACTTCATAAGCTCACCTCATCAGCCACTGATCTCTGCAGGAATTACTCTTGCGAATGATGTAGCATCAAAGATTGCCCATCCAAGGTATGCCTCACCTCTGAGATATACCTGATTGTGACCCTTAAGGTCAGAGCCAGAGTTGTCAGGATCACCATACTCGATAACCTCGATTGTGATCTCCTTACCATAGCCCCACTTGAACATGTTAGCGAAATCACCAACAATTGCATGGTCAACAACAGCAGCTGCTGCCTCAGCTGTTGCCTTAACAGCTGTCTGAACAGTTTTGTTGATTGAAAGAGCCTGTGTGCCAAGGCTTGCAGGCTGTCCACCGAATGCAAACTCAGGATAGAGCTTTTCTCCAGTTGACTTTGTCATAGCTGCAAGAGCTGATCTTACTGTTGGGCTGATTGCCATACCAGTCACATCACCATTTCCACCCTCAACAAGGGCAATAGCTGCCTCAAGGTTTGCATCAGCTGTTGAGCTGTTGCCAAGGTAGTCAACAGTGTTGGAAACAAGAACATCAAAGCTCTTAGCCTTAACAAGGTCAGAAACAACCTTTGTTCTTGGGTTGATGCCATGCATAGCAGCCATGTCAAGACCTTCTGCTAACTTCTTAGCAAATCCGTCATTGAAAGCTGTGAGCACATCAACCTTTTTCTCATCAGATGCAGTCATGAACTCATCTGATACTCTTGCGCCATACTCAAACTTGATAGGGATGATAGTCACAGGTGTCATTGTGATGCCACCATGACTCTTTGCGCCATTCTCAGCCACAATGTCAACATCCTTGTCCATTGTGAATGTGAACTCCTTATTTCCAGTAAACTCAACAGGAGTCTGCTGTCCAAGGAGTGCAAGTGATGATTTTCCCTTAACCTTGTTGATAAGGTCTGTTACCAGTGTCTGGTCAAATAATGTTACGCTTACTGACATATTATCCACCTCATTCTTTCATTTTTTCGACTAGCTTTTTCATGCTGTCTCTTGTTTCGCTCCCACTTCCAGAGTCTCCTGATTCAGGGTCTCTAAGAGGAGCAGTGCCTTTTTTTGATATGAATGGTTTCATAGCCTCTGCATCCTTGCGGATTTCATCCTCTGTTTCACCACTCAGTTTATTTGCAAGCTCATACGGAATGCCAAGCTCATGGGCTATCCTGCTCTTAACCGAGGCAGTCTCGTATGCTTTAACCTTGGACTCAAGACCAGTCAAATCATTCTTTGCCTTGTCTCGCTCCTCCTCAGCACTCTTGAGCGAATTGCCAAGCTCAGTGTTCTTTTCATTCAGTTCCTTTGTTCTTGCTGCAAAATCATCCGGGCTGATATATCCCTTGTATTTCTCCTCAACTTTCTCTGTCGCTGACTTCTCAGCTCTTGCAACCCTATCCTTTATGATGGAATCAAGCTGCTCCTGTGTTTCAATTGGTTTAAAATCTGACATTGTTTCTAGTTCCCTCCTACTTTTCCGCTGTAGTTGCGTTAATATTTAATTTGTTGCTTTGCTGTCTCCTTATCCTTGTAAGCTAACCAGTGAGCTAGGATCACCGAGTCCATAAGAGCAATCTCTGTGTCAGGCTTTAGTGCTGAATAACCAAAACCACCTTTGTTTCCAATTGTTCTCTTTTCGCAATTGGAAATGACATTTGTGAGCTGTTCCTGTCCCATATGGCATATTGATTTCTTGAAAACAGCTTGCTCAAAGACCGAATTTGCCTCAATGACCTCTGCAACAGTTGGCAGGATTGGCTTTTTAAACTTAGCCTCCTTCATGGCAGCTGTCATAAGAGGCTGACCATTTGCACCATCAATAGCTATCTTGGCAACATTTGCTGCCCCGGATAACCAGTCAATGATCCATCCGATTCCCTCTCGCATATTCTTACAATCAATGACCTCAACAAATACCTTTTTATTACTTGTTTTCAAAGCAATAGCCATGGATGCATTTGTTCCATCCCTTCCAAACTTGACCCCAACATATAATTTGTGAGTTGGGAACTCAGGGAGCTTTTTGAGCTGCATCTGCTGCCATTCAACCTTAGAAATAGCTGATTTGAGGTTATGTTGTAACCACAAACCAAGTCTCTGGATATTAAAGTCTGTCTCATCACCTGTTATCTCATCCTCAATACTTCTTTCAGTGAAAATAACATTGATTGATGGGTTGGTCTTATACCAGAGATTTTTGTCTAGTGGGTCAGATATTTCCGGGACAGACCATTCAGCCCATCCTGTGTTTTTCTTTATCCCCTTAAGAGCATCATTCCTGAAATTCAGAAAGACTGTTCCAGAACTTACTGCTGTTGGAGGAGTCCCACAAAAGATTGTCTGAGGATTCTTTGAGTCGGTGACAACGTATTTAAGCGCTGACTCTTGCTCATCTGTATATTCCTGAGCCTCATCTATTATCAGCAGGTCAAAACCTTCTCCAAGACCGCCTTTTCCTGATCTTGTCCTGAAATCGACTGAGCCTCCATCTTTGCCAAGAACAACAATCCTCTCAAGACCAAATTGCTTTGAGTAGGTGTAACACTTGTCATAAGCTCCCTTGGCTATATCCTCTTTTTTAGGTCTTTGGACTTCTGTATAGCCCAGATCATCCAAAAGAGTTGTGAGCCTGACTGATGCAGAGTGAGATGTTGTTGTTCTATGAGCTGTGTGCAATACACGCTCACCATGAGTCAGGGCATAAAGCTCTCTCATGGCAACAATCTCATTCTTGCCATTACGTCTTGGGACTGAATATCCATACTTTGTGTGAACCCACAAGCCATCTCTATTGATTGCCAGAATATTATTAAGTTGTTTTCTCTGCCAGCTCTGGCAAACCCTCCCAGTTTGCTCATATAGGGCTATAGCATCTTTGCCTCTGGTAGTACGATAATGGAGTACAACCTGTTGAGTAGGAGTCTGATTACCTTTTCTCATGGCATCATTCCTCCTATTTTTCTATAACAAAAGAGCCAAGGCTTTCACCCGGCTCTCTGCTATCAGAAACTATCTATTTTTCATAGCTTTGTTACGCTCTGAAAACTGATTGTCAATCCTCTGTGCAAGGTTTTTTCTCTCTGCTATCTCTCCCTGATCCCGGAATGTGTGAGATATTCCTCCTGACTCATAAGCTGTGAGTTTTTTGCCGTTATAATCAAGTGAGCATCTGCAGTTGTCATGTCTCTGAAAGACTTCTCTTGGTACAGAGGGATAAGTGTATTCTCCAGTGAGTCCATCACACCATTTGCAACAGTCTGATGCTGCATGTCTAATGACAACAGCCTTGACTCCTGCCTTGTGCTGGAACTTTGCATTTTTCTTTATCGTATCATCAACAACACTGAGGGCATGAGTCTTAATTGGCTCATCTAATATCCATTTGATCTTGTCAACATCATCCTCAGATGCCAGTCTCTGAACAAAACCATCTATCCTGTCCTCATCAAGGTCAGCAACCTGAGCCTTGAGCCTTAGACCAGCATTCTTGTTAATAGCTTTTTGAACCTCGGTAGCAAACTCTGAGACCATATCATGATCTGTTGTTAATGTCTCAGTCATGACCCTGTCAGCAATATTGAAATACATCTTGCCATCAGGCAGGTTTTCAGAGCTGATGTTTGCCTTTAGAGCATCTGACATGTTAGTTCCAACAGAGAGGGCATACTTATATGCATCCTCATAGGTTGCAATCCCAGCCTCTGCTTTCTTTAACATGGTTTGCATTCCAACATCTTTCATGCAATTCTTTCCGAAATCTGTTTTGATAAGTTCTAACAGTTCCGGGCATATATCTTTAACACTCATGCCAGACCCTCAAACTCTTTTATGATATTGGATGCATTGAAACTCTTAATTGACTTAAGCTGTTCAACAATCCTTGAAACAGTCTCCTTGATAAGAGGTTTCTTATCCTCAGAAACGTTTGAAATGGCAGTCTTAAGGTCTGCAAGAGCATTCTGGATGTTCTCAAGTTTAGCCTCTGTTGTGTTCCCGGTATTACTTGAGGAACTGGAGGAACTTGCAGAGCTCTTTGTGGTGCCTGAGCTGCTGCCACTTGATGACTTTGAGCTGCTGCCTCCTGAGCTCTTGGAACTGCCTGAGCTCTTTGAGCTTGTCTTTGTGGAGGTTGTTTTCTCCTTGGCAAATTCTGACTTGCTGCGGATATTCCTGATCTCCTGCAAAGCCTTGTTCTGATACTCTTTTCTGATAGCATCCTTTTCAGCCTGACTCTTTGCAGACTTAAGGGCGCTGTTCATTTCAGCTTGGAGCTTTTCCTTGACAAGAGCAACCTCCATCTTTCCTGCATCATTGAGTCCAGCAGTTGTCAGACCAATAATCCTTGTGGTCTTGGCAGTTGATTTCTTCTTGCCCTTCTTTCTGCCCTTCTTTTTTCCTTTTTTCGTGTAGTTCTCATAATATTCATGAGCTGCAGCTTTATCATATGCCATATCAACCAAGCTCCTTTAGCAGATTCTGGAGCTGTTCAATAACATTATCCAGCCCCTCATCTCCCATTGTTCCATCACCTTCTATTCCAAATTCCTCTTTGAGGGCATCCTCATCCAGTCCCTCAAAGATATCCTCCTCAGGATCATCCATAGGAATACCAGTCATGCGCTCAATGGTCTTTTGGTTGATTGCATCCGGGACTGCCTGATTTATCTTAAGAACAGCATCACCAAATGAGCCGATTGCACTATTATCCATTGAGAAAGCAGGTTTCCAGAGAGGGATTGTCTCATAGAAAGCATTTCTCTTATAGTGGGTCTCATCTCTTAAGGATGCTGCCACAAGACCAACATTAAGGAATCCAGAACCAAAAGTCTCCTGAGCCTTGTTTGCCAGTCTCTCAAGATCAGCATGAGCTGCCTTGATGGACTCAGCACTGGATGGATTGTTTGAAATAAAGCCAAGGTCATCTGTTGTCAGACCTGTTATTCCTGCAAATGCCTTTGCATAAGTGTTCAGCTGTTCCACAAGTGGAGACATGGATGCCTGAGTAAACTGTCCCATCTGAGGCATATTGCCCTCATCATCCCTTGTAATCTCAAGAAACTGTGAATATTTAGCCTTGATTGAATCAAAACCGCTGTTCTGAGATGTTCCAAGCACATATTTCTGAGGGAATGAATAGAACTCTGCTGCCACTTCCATCCTTGTTATGGCAAATCTTGCCTTATCCTGCAAATCCATGCAGTCCCTACTTATCCTTGACTGTCCAAATGGTCTGTTTGCATCTGGTCTGTAGATAATGGGAACAAGGAGAGGATAGCCAGTGTCATTGTCTATCACATCAGGGTCTTTCTGCCCTTTGTAATAGATTTCAGTCTTTTCCCCTGTGAAATATGCATCTGTGACAATGTTTCCCTTGTCATCTGTCTCAAGGATGGCATAACCTTCAATGAGCAGATTTGTGATAGGATCAATTCTGCCTGTTGCATTCTTGCCATCAATGACCTGCAATCTTGGGTAGCCATCCTCATCAGCTGAGATGTAAACAAAACAACATGCGCTGATAAGAGATGATCTGATAGCAGAGTCAAAGAAAATGTCCTTGTTGTTTAACTGGAATATCTCCCAGATATTAAACTGGTCATTGTCAAAGCCATCAAAGATGAGCCTGTTGGCAAGTGAGTCAACAGCCTTGGCACACCACCCAAGTTTGGAGCCATACTTGACCTGCAAGTCAATGGGAATAACAGGTGATGGGTCATTTTTCAGATTCTTGAGCTCATAATAGTCATATCTGGTCTTAGCCCAAGTCTTTTTCTTGTTCAGTTTGCTCTTAAGGTATGCTTTGCCTTTTAATTCACTCATCTTTTTATTCTTTTCCTTTTAATTTTCAAAATCTTGTCTGCGAGATATTGACACA
>JAEIGA010006536.1_pt1 | contig 17755 bp, 25 predicted proteins | sample 9270691 | NCBI WGS metagenome assembly JAEIGA01 (sample SAMN17057246, study PRJNA624740) | gut metagenome | biome: biome; isolation source: fecal sample | host: Bos grunniens | place: China: Xizang | collected 2019 | reverse complement strand
TGTGACAATGGTGATATTCTTCATTGTATGGAAAACAATGGTGAGGTTGTTGGTGAAACAGATTGGTGTGCTAAATGGAATTAAAATAGCTTTAAAAGGCTGGTTTTAACAGGATTGGAGGTGTTAAAATGGCAATAACAGACAAAGAAAAAGAAGCCATTAAGATAGTGGTAAATATGTTGGATAGGCGTATTAAGTGGATTCAAGAGAACGAACCACATGCTACAAAAGAACTTGATGCTAATTATATGGCATCAAGTATGGTTCTTGAGTTGGAACATTTGAGTTTAAGTGAATAAATTATCCGATTCAGAACAGAATTAAAGGCGATACCATAATCAGTATCGCCTTTAATTTTTCACACAATTGGGAAAAATTACCACTTACAAAATAAAAAAAATAGGAGTAAACTTTTTTTGGGTAGAGTGATGAAGTGTAAAAATTGAAATTTACTCCTTTTTAGAGATTAAATTAAAATCTATTGATGCTCCAAGTGCATTGCAAATTTCAAAAAGATTATCAAGTTTTGGATTTCCATTATTAAAATATTGACTAACTGATTGTTGCGATTTTCCCATACGGATTGCCAATTCTTTTATTTGTATATTGTGTACGTCCATATATTTTTTTATTTCAGCCAGTAGTTCTTTTGGATTACTACAAACCATATAATCATCCTCTCTTTTTGAATAATTATATTGATTATACAATATGCACATTGATTATACAATATAGAATCTGAAAATTTGTGCAATATTTTCACAATATACATATTGAAAAAACAATACAAATATTGTATAATTATAAATGTGTTAAAGGTATGTAGGACATACATATGGAAGAGGAGGATAAATAGAGGGATGTATAAGTACAATAAGTACGATGTGATTTTTGCAGAATTTCCAGAATCAGATGGGTCTAAACAGTCAGGGTATAGACCTGCGCTTGTAATGCAAAACAACATCGGAAATAAATTTTCGCCTACGTTAATTGTTTTACCTTTGACCAAGAAGATAAAAAATATTGAACAACCAACTCATTTGTTAATTGAAAGAAATTCTGATAATGGGTTGACATTTGACTCAATGCTCTTAGCAGAACAGATTACGACAATTGATAAAACAAAAGCAAAGAAAATCGGAAGAATCTCTAATAGAGAATTGCAGAAGAGTATATTTAAGTGTTACATATATGCGGCTGCATATGGAGATTTTGATGAAGATTTTCAAGAATTACAAATTGGATAGGAGACAATATCATGATTGCAATTAGCAAAGAAGAAGCTATTAAAGTTATGGAGAATAACTTGCGTATATTAAAAGAGTGTTCTGATTCTGACACGTTTCTTTTATTATCTCATGATTTGGCAAAAAATAAGAGTTTAGGGAGAAGAAGGTTGAACGAAAAAGGTGGAAGAGAACTAATGAATGCGTCTAAAACTTTTGTGTTAAATAAAGACAAAGATGAGGATTCAGTATCAATACTCTCTATATATACTGAAAATCAGAAGGACATTTTTAATATTGTTCCAATAGGGCAAAAACATGATATGGTATTAGTACCACAACTAGAATAAGAGTCATAAAAAGGACTCAAAAAACAAACATTACCATTGACAAACACGAACAGATGTTCTATTATTGTTCTTGTGCAAATGAAAAAGACTTAAATAATCTCAAACGGTTTTGGCGAACCTCGATTAAATAAGTCTTTTACATAAGTATTAAGTAAGACTAACATCTACGGCTAATAGATTGTTAGAATAAGCAGAACTGCTCACTTGCATTTTACATATTATAGTTATTTAAGTCAAGTATTTTCAAGCATTCTGCTAACAAATTCCATTATTTAACAACTGAATAGAGAATATTAATGTGGGCTATTTTGTAAAGTATTTAGTCTGGTGTAGTTTTTGTACTCAAAATTGCAGAAAGAGGTGGTATTGATGGAGGATATTATAAACTCCTATTATGCAAACAACGCAAAAAAGCTTAGAACAATGGTGGATAAAATCTTATTTAAGTTAAAGTTTCATGATGTAGACAATGAGGATTTCTATTCATTGGCAAATGAAATTTTTGTAGATGTTCTTAAAAGATATGACGGGAAACAAGATTTTGATGGATTTTTGTATTCCTGCTTATGCAACAAGTTCAAAACCGAGATGACAAGACGGAATAGAGAGAAGAGAAAAGCAGATAGAATGGCTCTTTCATGGGAAACGCCGATTGGGGATGAAGATGGTGGAACGATTGGAGATATGATTTCAAATGGCGAAACTATTGAGTCAGAAATATTTGAACAAACAGAAGATGCTTACAGTAAAGCAATGAATAGATATTTGAATAGATTATCTAAATTACAAAAGGAAGTCTTGAGATTTTTAAGCATAGGGTTTTCGACTCAAGATATTATGGAAGAATTACATATTAGCGAAGAGCAATTTGCAGACTGTTATAAAGCAATTAAAGCACCAAGAAACAAAAATGTGTTACTTAATGGAGGAATGTAAAATGGCAAAGATTAGAAAAGAATCACTCACAATGAACATGTATATGGAATACGTTAAAGATGGCGACATTAGAGAAGATGCAGATGTGCAGAGAGCATCTGGACAGTGGACTAATGAGCAAATCAATGAGTTGATTGTAACTGTCCTTACAGATGGCTACATTCCTCCTATATTTATTGGAGAGGATTTTAACTTACAGAAGTGGTTGTTGGACGGTTTACAGAGAACAACATCTTTAAAAATGTTTAGATATGGCAATTACAAGATTACATCTGCTATTAGAAATTCCATTATTAATTATCGTGAAGTGGCGAAAGACGATAAGGGAGCACCAATTGAAGATGAAAATGGTGATTATGTATGGAGTGAATGTAGTTTTGATATTAAAAACAAGACATACGATGAATTACCAAATGAGTTGAAAAAGCAGTTTAACAGATTTCAGATTGATATTGTTACTTTTGAGGAATGTACAATGGCAAAGATGTCGGATTTAATCCTCATTTACAACAATCACACATGCATGAATGCAGCTCAGAAATCCCTGACCTACATTAGTGAGTTTGCTCGTAATGTAAAAGATATTGTGGAAAGACCATTTTTTATTGAACATAGTAATTTTACAGAAAAAGAGAAGACTAAAGGTGTGGTTGAAAGAGTAGTGCTTGAAACAATTATGTGTATGTCCCATCTTGACAATTGGAAAAAACAAGCCAAACAGATTGCGTCATACCTTAATACAAATTCTTCAAAAGAAGAATTCAAAACATTGGAAGATAATCTGGCACGTTTGGAAAGTATCATTACAGATGACACAAAAGCCCTTTTTAACAGCAAAGACAGTTTTATTTGGCTTACTTTCTTCAACAAATTTACAAAATTAAATGTTGAAGATATTAAGTTTGTTGAGTTTTTAAAGGCTTTTAAAGACGGTCTTAGAAATAAAACTGTTGACGGAAAACTGTTTGATACTGTTGATAGTACAGGAAGCACTAAAGATAAAGCAATTATTCTTGCAAAATTACATATCCTTGAATCTCTTATGAATGAGTTTTTACATATTAACAGCGAAGATTTAGAAGAAGTAAACACTTTAGAGTTTGTAAAAGAGAATGTTAAATCAGACGTAACAGAAGAAGATGTAGAGTTCTACTCTGATATGTTGGATGACCTCACTCTTGAAGTTGATAACAATACAAAGCTATTGGACAAACATAATAGACCTTCATTGATTGCTTTAGTCGGATATGCTTGTGAACATGAATGTGATGATTTACTCAATGAATGGATTAAGAATTGGTTCATGACACATACCACTTACATATTAAATCAGAAAGATAATTACAACACAATGGTAAGAAGTTTACAGAAAGGAGAGATGGCTTAATGAGAACAATGAAACTTAAAGACATTATTATCACGGAGGCATTCGCAAATACAATACCAAAGAAAACTAAGATTGATGAATGTAGAGATTATTGGTTGAAAACAGGGAAACAAGACCGTTACATAGTTGTTAATAAGGACAATGTTTTAATTGATGGCTATATTCAATATTTAGTTTTGGAAGAGTTTGGCATTGAAGAAGCAGAAATTCAGATTGCAAAGAAAAGAAATTTGTATTGGAGAAGAAAACATAAATCTGATTGGGACATGCCTAAATATAGAAGAGAAACTACCACATATGTATATGGAAAACACCCAAATTCTAAGGATTTGAGCGAATACATCTGGCGTATTCCTAAGAGATTAGAATGGATTTCTGAGAATGTGCAGATTGGCGATATGCTTTTGTGTGATACAAAATATGGCATTTCGCCAGTGATTGTAACAAGAATCGAAGTAACTGAAAAATGTCCAGTTAGTCATCCAGTTAAGAAAGTAGCTAGAGGATGGATTAAAAGAGGCGGAATGGTAATTAAACATTAGGAGTAAAGGAGATTAAAAAATATGAAAAAAATTAATGTTAGAATTAGTATTACAAAGAAAATCATGGGAATGGTAATAATACCGATTTTATTTATCTGCTTAGTAGCAGGATTTGTAACCTCAAACATAACTAGGACAATAATCACTGATGAAATCGAAATTCAACTTAGGACAGGTGCTTACGGAATAAGTCAGACTTTGAAAAATAACACTGAAATGAACGAAGAGATTAAGAATCTTTGTGATTATACGAATATAGATGTGACGGTGTTCAAGGGCGATGAAAGAATAGCAAGCACAATTTTAGATTCAGAAGGAAAACCCATTATAGGAACAAAAATGGATAGTCACATTTATGAAGAATTACAGACTGGCAAAGATTATTTTGCAACAAACGCTAATGTGAACGGACAACCTTATTTTGGATATTACATACCATTCTTTACAGATGGAGAATTTAGTGGTGCAACATTTACTGGTATTCCACAAACAGAAGCGAATAAAACCATTTTTACATATACAGTTAAGATTATCGGTTGTCTGATGGGATATGGTCTTGTTTTCTCTGCCATTGCACTGTTTTTTGTAAGAAAAATGGTAAAAGCAATAAAAGGTTTGGAAAGTACAGTCGGTACTTTAATGAATAACGACTTGACCGCAAAACATGATAAGTATGCTTTTGCACATGATGAAATTGAAGAAATCAACAATAAGACGGTAGATTTTTCAGAACACCTTAATCAGATTATTACGACAATCAAAGTTGCTTCGAGTGGATTAAAGGAAATTGCATCCGATTTGAGTCAAGACACCCAATTCACATCACAGACTTGCAATGAGATTTCTAAGGCAGTCGAAGATGTGGCGCATGGTGCGGTTTTACAAGCAGATGAAACAACAAATGCAACAAACAAAATTAGCGACATGTCAGAAGAATTAGGGCGTATCAAAATTAATGCAAACGATTTACATAACATTGCCAACTCCATGAATAGTGCCAAGAACAATGCAGTGAGCACATTGTTGGAATTGCAGAAGGTCAACGGTGCAATGGTAAAAGAAATTGATTCAACCAGTAATCAAGTGGGTGTGACAAGTGAAAGTGTTCAGCGAATCAAGAAAGCAGTGGGAATGATTCAAGACATTGCAGAACAGACAAAATTATTGTCATTGAATGCAAGCATTGAAGCAGCCCATGCAGGTGAACACGGAAAGGGGTTTGCAGTTGTGGCAGAAGAAATAGGGAAATTAGCAAGTCAGTCTGCGTATTCATCAAGTGAGATTGAAGAAATCCTTGAAGATTTGGAAAAGAATTATGCTTTGATTATTGAGAATGTAAAAAGCACTTCAAGCAATATGGATATTCAGAATGACAAGCTATCTGAAACTCAAGATATGTTCACAGTACTGGAAAATGATATTGATGGAACTGTTGAAAAAATCGAGAATATCAACACTATGGTTGAATATATTGACAATGAAATCGGTGGAATAGTTGATATGATTTCCAGTCTGTCAGCAATCAGTCAACAGAACTCCGCAAGCACACAGGAAATAAATGCAACCATTGAAGAAATGAATGCAACCATTAGTCAAGTGTACGAGAAAGCACAGACTGTTGATAGTAGTGCGGATATGTTGATGAATGAAGTGAATGTGTTCAAGACCGTTTAGGCGGTCTTTTACACTATTGAAAGTTGATTTTATCAAGGAAGGAGAAGTAAATTATGTGGCATTTAACATCAGTAAGTTTACCACCAGAAGGATTGATTGTGGAAACAAAAATTGACGATGAACGTGGTTGTAGAAACGAAGGTAGATTATATCGTAGAGGAAACTTATGGTTTCTTCCTGATGGCAGCATGTATGTTTATTATACACCTACTCATTGGAGATAAAAACAACCATCAATCAAAGATTTTATTGACAAAATAAGAGAATATAAAAGAGAAAAGGAGATTAAAACTATGGAATTTACAACAATGAGAAATATGTTAATGGAGCATTTTGCTGAGATGACTAAGGATGTAACACATTTATTTGAAGTAAATGTTGATAAAGATGAGATGTGGAATCTCTACTTAGACAGTTTCCCAGCAGGTACAAACGAGATTTTTAGAGAGCGTAGAGAACACGATTGTTCTTGTTGTAGACAGTTTGTTAAAACAATTGGTAACGCAGTTGTTATTAAGGACAATAAGATTACAACAATTTGGGATTTCAGAACAGATGATAGTACATATCAACCAGTATTAGATGCATTATCTGCCTTCATCAAATCTCATGCAGTATCAGATATTTATATAAGTAAGTTCAATAAGATTGGTACTTTGCAGAACTATGAAGAGATGGAAGACGGTCATATGCACGAATGGAGTCACTTCTTCTTAGAACTTCCTGATAAGTTTGTAGATAGAAGCAGCCGTTCTGAAGGTGATATTAAGGGTGGTTTCAGAGATACAAGGAATGTATTTAAGCGTTCTCTTGATGAGATTGATATGGATTCACTCGATACAATTCTTGAACTTATCACTTCCAACACTCTTTACAAAGGAGAAGAATGGAAGGGTGCTTTAACAGAATTCCGTAAGTATAAGAAGGAATACGACAAACTTACAACAGAGGAAGAGAAGAATAACTTTGCATGGGAACAATCTGTAAAGGTTGGTATTGCAATCGGCAGAATCAGAAATCACAGTATTGGTATTCTTCTTGTAAATGTAAGTGAGGGTATGGATTTAGATACAGCAGTTAAGAAGTATGAGCAGATTGTCGCTCCGAGCAACTATAAAAGACCAAAGGAAATCTTTACTAAGAAAATGCTAGAGGATGCAAAGAGAACTATTGAAGAATTAGGTTATATGGATTCTCTTGGTAGAAGATTTGCAACGCTTGATGACATTACAGTGAACAACATTCTTTTCTCTAATAAGGATTCTGCTAAGAGAATTGGTGGAATGGATGACATCTTTGGAGAAATGGAAAGAGAAGCAACATCAAGTCCTAAGAAGTTCTCTAAGGTAGAAGAAATTGCAGTTGATAAATTTGTGTCAGACGTACTCCCTAGTGCAAGTGAAGTAGAAATTTACTTTGAGAATAAACACACAAACAATATGGTTTCGCTTATTGCTCCCGAAAATAGAGATGCAAAGACAATGTTCAAGTGGAATAACAATTTTGGATGGGCTTATGCAGGTAATATGACAGACTCTATGAAGGAAAGAGTAAAGGCTGCTGGTGGTAAGGTTGATGGTGTACTCAGATTTTCTATTCAGTGGAACGAAGACGGTAGCGACAATAGTGATTTAGACGCACACTGCATTGAGCCTAACAGAAATGAAATCTACTTTGGTAGTGACAGAAAACCTAGAACATCTGCTCTTGGTGGTCAGTTAGATGTTGATATTACTCATCCAGAAAGAAATATTGCAGTAGAGAATATCACATGGGCAGATAGGTCAAGAATGAAAACTGGTGTATACAAGTTCTTTGTAAATCAGTATTCAGCTCGTGGCAGCAAGGGATTCAGTGCAGAAATTGAATTTGATGGTCAGATTTATTCATTTGAATATAACAAGCCATTAAGAACCAACGAGAATGTTCAAGTTGCAGAAGTTACTCTCAATGCAGATGGAACATTTACAATTAAGGAGTTGTTACCTTCCAACGTATCATCTAAGGATGTTTGGGGAGTAAAGACAAATCAGTTTGTACCAGTTTCCGTTGTGATGTATTCGCCTAACTATTGGGATGAGCAAGACGGTATTGGACATAGACACTACTTCTTTATGTTGAAGGATTGTGTAAATCCAGAAACACCAAACGGATTTTATAATGAGTTCTTGAAGAATGAGTTAGTAGAACATAAGAGAGTATTCGCAGCACTTGGTTCTAAGATGCGTGTTAAGGACGTAGAAGACCAGTTATCAGGACTTGGTTTCTCTGCTACAAAGCGTGATGAACTGATTGTAAAGGTAAAAGGTAACACAGAAAGAGTATTAAAGGTTAAATTCTAAGACAAAAAAGGAGAATAAGATTATGACAACAACAAACATTTTTGAGTATGCAAGCAGAAACAAGGTAAGATTCCCATTCAAGGGAATGATTTCGGTAGAGGATTTATGGGATTTATCTCTCACAAATCTTGACTCTATCTACAAGACACTGAATAAGCAGGTTAAGCAGTCGGAAGAGGAAAGTCTTTTGAGTACAAAGGCAAGTGTAGACACAGAACTTGAAGTACAGATTGCGATTGTAAAACACATTGTATCTGTTAAGTTAGCAGAGAAGGAAGCGTCTGAAAAGGCACATGCTAAGAGAGAACAGAAGCAGAAAATTATGTCTATCATTGCTACAAAGGAAAATGAGGCATTACAGAACAGCTCCATTGATGACTTGAAGAAGATGCTTGATGAACTTGGTGACTAATTAGAGGTGGTCGTGTAGTGGTGTAATGGCTATTACACGACCATTTTTCACCATGAAAAGTTAATTCTATCAAGATAGTGAGGTGATTTTAATTGTTTGGAAGAAACAAAAAGCGTTTAGATGAAGAAAATAATGAGTTAAATCGTAGACACCTAAGAAATATGGCAGTTGAATTACATAGAACTTGTTGGGAGTTAGGATGTGGGAATTGCCAGTATAACAACTATGATGGTAAAGGTCATTGTAAATTATCTGCTTTTGATAAGTCAGACGTAGAATATAGACCTAGAGACTGGCGTTGGATTGAAGAAGAGTTAAATCAATAAATCGAAGGTTTCATGGTGGTTTGGAGGTGAATATCAATGTGTGATGAAAGTTTTGAAGAGTTTCGAGGAAAAGTTTTAGAAGAAATGAGAGAACAAAATGAGAGAGTTATGAGACATTTCTTTTGGAAAATAAATTATAAGGGTATTGTAGGTTATAAAAACAATCTTGGACAGAAAATTTTTACAGTTTGGACTGATAGACCAGGAATTCTTATTGGATATAGAGGTAAAAATGTAGAAATTTTGAAAGAAATCCTCAAAGAAGAATTTGGTTCTGACTATGAAATTGAATTCAAAGAGATTAAAGCCGACATGATGGTTATTTTGTAAAACAGTCTTAAAAGAAACATTTTAATAAGAAAAAGAGAAGAATTAAATAAGCACCCCTAATAAGTTTGGCGACCGATAGGGATGCTTACATAGTCACAAAACGAAAATCGCTAGATAGACGCTTTGCAATACATATTATATCAAGTCTATCTGCCTTATTCAAGGCGATTTTCCCATTAAATTAGGTGGAAATTCCACCATTGAATACTACATTTATTGCCTTCTTAACCCATTACATAGCCACTTATCTAACGATATTTGGCAAAAATATTCAAAGGAGGATATGCGTATGAGCAATCTAGGTAACGAAAAGAAGTTTTGGTGTGTTGGTATGGAGAAGATAAAAGAGGTTCTTACTTCTGATACTAACGAAATTTCTGATGTGCTGGCAGTATTAGAATTTGATGAATTTGACATCGAATTAACTGACAGAGGTTTCTCAGATGGCGAAAGACATTATGATTATTTCTGTTGCAAGAAGACTAATGGCGAATGGCATTCATTTGATTCTGTTAGTTTTGGCGACAAGAAACCATATGAGTTTTCAACAGATGAAGAGCTGAAAGCAGATATGAAGGCACAATTGGAAACATTTTTGGAGAAATATAATATGTAACGCATTAAGGCACTCTTTATGAGTGCCAAATACATAAGGAAAGGAGATAAAGAGTTTTGTGCGCACATAAAAGACTGTCTTTGCTCCTAAAGGTTAATGGAATTAAACAAAATTTATAATGAAGATTTATTTGTAACTATGAATAGAATGGTGGACGAAGGTGTAAAGGCAGATGTTATTTTGACATCACCACCATATAACAACAGCAGACCTTCTAATTCAGAGAGAGCGTTAAAAGAACATGAAAGTAGATATGATATCCATTTAGACAATATGGATAATGAGCAGTATACAAAATGGACTTGCCACATTTTTAATATGTACGACCAAATTTTATCTGAAAATGGGGTTATTTTATACAACATGTCCTATGGAAGCGAAAACGTAGATATTATGTATCTTACCATAGCAAGTATAATTCAAAATACTAATTTTTGTTGTGCAGATTGCATTACATGGAAGAAAAAATCTGCTTTACCCAATAACACGAGTTCAAATAAACTGACTAGAATCACTGAGAATATTTTTGTTTTTGTTAGAAGAAATGAATTCAAAACTTTTAATTCTAATAAATCGGTAACTTCTGAAAATAGTAGGGGTCAAAAATATTATGAGAATATTTTCAATTACATAGAAGCTAGAAATAATGATGGGTCTTGCAAATTAAATAAGGCTACTTATTCTAGTGAATTATGTGAGAAATTATTGGGAATTTATGCACAACCTAATTCTGTTGTGTATGACAGTTTTATGGGAACTGGCACAACAGCAGTTGCATGTAAAAGATTAGGACATACATATTTAGGTAGCGAATTATCGAATGGACAGTGTGAGTTTGCAAATGAAAGACTGAACAAGGTTGGTGATTAACATAACGGCAGAAGAAAGATTATTAGAAAACGAATATGAAGACGTGAAAACTCTAGTAAATTTCAGTTACGACACTGCTTTAATCGGTGTAACTGATGACAACAGAGCAGTGTATGATTTCAACAAAATGGTAGAGTGGTTGGTTGAAACACAGAATTTTACATATGAAGAATCTGTTGAATGGATTGAAGAAAATACTATTCGTGCTTTGCCTTATTTTGGACAAGATGCACCAATTGTTATGTATCCGTTGATGGATTAATGGCAATAGAAAAAGTGTTTTAAAGAGATTTTTAACAACAGAATAGAGAAGTAATAAGTGAAAAATAAATCAGAAAGGATAAAAGTTAGGGTAGCTACTAAGGACATGTCACCTTTCTGGTGAAAAGTTATTAAATACGTTGGCAGTAAAAACAGAATTAGCAAATTTATAGCACCAATTCTTCAAAAAACCATTGATGAGAATGGTGTAACAACATACTATGAACCGTTTGTAGGCGGTGCGAATATGATTGATAAGATACGATGCGAGAAACGTATCGGCAATGATGTACATAATGAACTAATTGCTATGTTCAAAGAGATTCAAAATGGTTGGGAAATCCCAATGCACATTTCTGAAGATGAGTACAATACAGTCAGAGATAATAAATCACTTTATCCAAGCCACTATGTAGGACTTGTAGGATTTAATGCAACATTTGGTTCTAAATATTTTGGTGGATATGCGAGAGGATTTAAGGCAGATAAGGTTACACCAAGAGATATTCCTAATGAGGCATTGAGAAACTTATCAGAACAGATTCCTAAGATTATGGATGTGGAATTTTTATGTGGTGATTATAGAAATAATGAATATGCGAATGTAAAAGGTGCAGTGATTTACTGTGACCCACCATATCAAGGAACTACTAAGTATGCGACAGATTCTTTTGATTATGACGCATTTTGGGATTGGTGTAGAAAGATGAGTAAGGACAATTATGTGTTTGTGAGTGAGTATAACGCTCCTGATGACTTTGAGTGTATCTGGTCTAAGGGTGTTACAACCAGTCTGAAGGTACATGAACACGAAAATAGGACAGAAAAGTTATTTACATACAAGATGTAGAAAATTACATACTATATATAGCGTCTAGCATTTGACTAAACACTATATATAGATTGAAAATGGCAATAAATTCCGCATTTTAAGGAGAGGAGAAAAGAAAGTATGATTTCAGACCCTAAACACGGTTGGAGTACTTTTAAATTAGGTAATTTTGAAGGAACTCCAAGTTATTTAACAGACGTTCCTTTAGATTTGTTGGACGCTTTTCTTGACTATCATTATAAGGGGATGGGAATGGCTTGGTTTGACGAAGAAGGAACAGAATTTACATTAGTTATCAATCCATACTCTTTATTTATCATTGCAGAAAGAGAAGAAAATCCTACTCTGTATGATTTTTCAGAGTTGAATGTAAGTGATTTGGAGAAGGAACTTATAGATGATATCGAAAAGGATTTGAATGGTTGGTCTGAATTCCTAACAACAGATGATAAGGAAGAAATGATGCAACATAGAAACGATATTCGACAGAGAATCGCTAAGTTGAAGAAACATATAAAGGAGAAGTAGATAATATGGCAAAAGAAAAGTTGAGATATGGCTATAAACTTATCACTTGTCCTATGTGTAAATCAAAAACTTTTGATTACATTTCTTACTCTGAATTTGGTTGGGGAACTGTAGAACAACATGGTTTCTGTCAAAGTTGTGGCTTTGTTGTAGAACAAGCGTATTCGCCAACCATGACCTGCTTTTTAGATATTAAGAAGGGATTCAAGAATTATTTTGGTGAGTATGTACCAAAGAATGTTAAAAAGCATAAGAAGATAAGAAAGAAACGAGGAATTAAAGGATATGAGATAAATCCAAAGTGGGTATTTTATACTTAAAATCTGCGTTCAATGACCATTTTATCAGGAGGTAGGATATGGCAAAAGGTAAGAAATTTGATGCTGCTGAAAAACATTTTGAGAAGAAATGTGTAGAGTGGCGTAAACAGATAAGAGAGTTAGAACAATCAAATAAGGATTATACAAAGAGAATATTCGACCTCTGTGATGAAATGGAGAAGTTGCAGATGGAGAATGAAGGATTAAGACAACAAAACGAAGCACTCATGGAGTTGAAGGATATGTCTAAGGAAGATGTTAGGACTTTAATAAAGTCAAAAGAGTCTGTAAATAGACTATCTGGAATGTTTGATGCTATATACAAAATGTTTTAAGCGGTCTTAAATCTTGCATTTTAAAGAAGGATTGGAGGTAGTCGTATGGCTAACACAGTAGAAAGAATTGAAGAAAATTTAGGAGCATTAGCTTCTCTACTCGGTAAAGAAAATGTTGAGGATATGAAAAAACAGATTGCTAATTTGATTGTTCAAAGAATAGCAGATGATATTAGGTCATACGACTACTATCTGTTCTATCCAGAGAACTATGAATCTGCCATTGATGAATCTTTTGAACAAGTAGAGAAGAAGATAGTAAAGATGTATAAGGATGCAATGCTTGAGTCTGCACAAGAGGCGGTGAATAGGTTCAAAGATATTTCTATAGCCACTTTGAACGATACAACAGGATTGCAGTTGCGTAGCTGTCATAAGTGTAATCACCGTAACGGTAATATGTGCAAGTTCTACGAGGACAAATATTGGAAGGCTCACGATAGTATCTGTGCTGAAGAAGGATTTATACAGTTTGTAAAGAAGGAAGAAAAGAAAGGACGATGGTAAGTAGCCATTGAATCGAGATTTCATGGTGGAAATTTGGTAAGAGAGGTGAGAAAAATAAAGACTTTTATTAAAAGATTAGCACTATTTATTGGTGTAATTATTATTTGGGATATGTGTTCTAAGAATATTAATCCATTATTTGTTCCTGACCCCAAGGTTGTATTTACAAATCTGATAGAAATGATAAAAACAGGTCAGTTGGTTATGGCGATTAAATATTCATTTCTAAGAATTACAGTAGCAACTTTTATATCAGCATCAATCGCATATCCAATAGCATTGTTGGTTTATAACTCAAAAATAGCGAAGGATATTATAAGTCCAATTATAAGCATAATGAGATATATTCCAATAACAGCTTTCTATCCATTATTAATTATGTGGTTTGGAATTGATGAATTGATGAAAGTGGTGTTTCTGTTCATAGCAACGTTTGTGTATATGATGCCATCCGTCATCTTGTGTTTAGAAGAAGTAAATAGTGACTTGATAGACACTGGTTTGACAATAGGAATGAGTAAATTGCAAACAATATATAGAATACAAATTCCAGCTTCATTACCAAGTGTTCTCAATAGTTTTATTATGATGTATGGTATTGGATTTACTTACATAGCAGTTGCAGAAACAATAAATGCGAAGTATGGATTGGGCTATATAATCCAACAGTCATCTTCAAGAGGAAGAACAGATTTAGTATTTATGGCAATCATTGTGATTATGGTAATCAGTGTTTTGTTTGATTTTACAGCGAAGAAGTTAGTAAGGCATATATTTAAGTGGAGGTACATAAATGATTGAGGTTAAGAATTTATACACAGGTTATTGTAGAGATAAGCCTTTGTTGAAAGATTTTAATTATGGCTTTGATACAAAAGTGTATGGAATTTTAGGACAGTCTGGTTGTGGCAAAACAACACTTTTAAGAACAATAGCAGGTTTAATGAAACCATTATCGGGTGAGGTTGTCATAAATGGAGAAGTAGTAACTAAGGCAAGCAAAAATAATGTTTATATGATGCACCAAAATTACACTTCTTTTGATTGGTTGAGATGTTTAGATAATGTCTTAATCGCAAAGAAGGTCAAGGGACGAGTAAATGGAGAAGATATAAACAGAGCAAAGCAAATATTATCTCTTGTTGGATTGGAAGGAAATGAAGATAAATTTCCAAAACAACTATCAGGTGGTATGAGACAGAGATTGGCTTTGGCAAGAACATTATTTATGAGTCCTGAAATCATACTTATGGATGAGCCTTTATCGGCATTGGACGTAAATACAAGAGAAATTATGCAAGATTTGATTATCCAAAAGCACAAAGAAACTAATAACACGATAATTATGGTTACACATAGTGAGGAAGAAGCGAAGAAAATGTGTGACGTGATTATAGAACTTTAAGAAGAAAGGAAAAGAAAACATGGGATTTTTAAAAGGTTTATTCGTTGAGGAGATTCCTAACGAGGAAGAAATGTATGAAGTAGAAAGTAATTATGTAGAAGAAGAGAATGTAGAAGTAGAACTTGACAGTGTAAATACAGACACACTTATCACTGATATCTACGCACAGAATGAGTTGTTTGATAAGACGAAATCTATCTTTAAGGTAGAAGAGCTTATTAACTCTCTTCCAAAGGAAATGGTTACAGAAACAAAGAAGGTATCCGTACTAGCAACTTTAGGAGTATTTGGTCTTACTGTAACAGATGTAACTTTAGATGGAGAAAACAGAATTGATGTATTAAGTGGCGTTCTTACCAAAATTCTTGGTGAAGGAAATGACACAGTAACATCTAAGGAAGTTGAAATCGAAGAACACAAGAAAGAAATTGCTCGTTTAGAGAAAGAGATTTCTGACCAGAAGACAGAGATGAAGGTTTCTGAAGACACTATCAATGCTGAAATCAGTAGAATTACAGGTCTTGTAAAATTTATTGAAGGAGGAAATGAGTAATGGAACTTGGAAAACTGATTGTAATTATTTTAGTTGTACTGTTTGTTCTGATTTTAATTTTGTTCCCAGAAGCTAGAGCATTGTTTTCTGGATTTGCAAGATTGTTTATCAAGGATATGGCAACAACACCAGAAGGAGCAGAAGCAATTTATGGTGAGAAAATTGACCAAGCACAGGATGCTTACAACAAAGCGGATAATGCTTATAAGGTAGCTGCTGGTAAGTTGAGTAATGCAAAGAGAGATATGGAAAATCTCAAAGTAAAACTCTCTAAGATTGAAGGAGAGTGTGAATCGCTTGTGAAAGCAGGAAAGTTGGAAATGGCTCAGTTAAAGGCAGAAGAAAGGGAAGAAGTAGTATCTGACATTAAGAGATACATGGAATTAGTGAAAGCCTATGAGGATGCTGCTACAACTGCAAAAGAAGCACAGGAAATGTGTGAAAGAAACCTTCGCAAACTGAAGAGAGAAAGTAAAGAAGTAGTAGAGAATATGAAGGTAAAGAAACAGTTACAGGAAGTTTATGACGACATGGACGAACTGAAAAATGTCACTGCTACTGATAAGTTGCTTGATTCTGTAAGAGACAAGAACAGAGATTTAGATGCTATTGTAGAAGGCTCTAAGGTTGTACATAACAATAAAATGTCTACTAAGTTACAGAGAGCAGAAACAGAAGCAAAGAAAACAAGTAGTAATGATTATTTAGAAAGTCTAAAGAAAAAGTATAACAAATAGGAGAGAAGAGAATGAGTGCAAGAAGATTTAGATTAACAAAGACAGCAAAGATTTTAATTATGGTTTTAATCATCGCCTTAGTAGGCGGTGGAGTATTTGCAGGTGTAAAGACTGGTTTTATTAAGACTAACGATGGTTCTAAGAACGAAACGGTTGTTACAGACAACAAGGATAACAATAAGGTTGAAACCAATAACACCACAAACAATAATACAACATCCAATAAGAATAATACTGATGTATCTGATGATACAATCAATATTTCCTTAGACGAATGGATTGGTTGGAAGTCTATCATTGATGCGAATGGTGGTTTAAAGACTCAGCCAGATTCTATTTATGGAAAACTTGGTATTGATGTAAATATTCATATTATCAATGATGCAACACAGTCTAGTAACGCTTTAATCAAGGGAGATTTAAACGCTACTGGTTACACAATCAACAGAACTGCTTTCTTATCTAGCAAGTTTGTAAATGCAAACAAAGAAGTGGTTATGCCATATATCACAAACTACTCTAATGGTGGTGACGGTATTATTGCAAAGTCCAACATTACAACTGTCAAGGATTTAGTTGGCGCAAAGATTGGTGTTCCTGAGTTCTCAGAAGCACAGACATTGGTTGTATGGTTTGTAAACAACTCTGATTTAACACAGGCTGAAAAAGATGAAATTATTAACAACCTTATCTTATTTGCAACAGCCGATGATGCAGCAAAAGCATTCTTTGCAGGACAGGTTGATGTAGCAGCTACATGGGAGCCTTACTTAACACAGGCACAGAATATGACAGATGCACACATTTTATTTAGTACTGCAAGTTCTACAAATCTTGTAATGGACGGTATTTTATTCGATAAGGCATTTGCAGAATCTCATCCAGAAGTTGTAGAGAAGTTTATCAAGGGTTCTCTTGAAGCAAGTGAATTATACGATACAGAATTTAACGCAATCAGAGAAGTAATGCCTATGTTCAATACTGCGTCTGATGAAGATATTACTGCTAACTGTGCAGTTGCCAAATTGACTACTTGGAAGGATAATGCAGATTTATTAAATGGAACAACAAAAACAATTTATACAGATATGTGCAAAGTATGGGCTTCTATCGGAGAAGATGTAAATGCAGACCTTGTAAATACATATAAGTTCATAGGTTGGGATATCGATAAGACCTATAAAGACGGTGATGTACTCATCAAATATGAGGATGTTGAAAAGACTCCCATCTACGGAAACGTAAACTTCTATGCTGCATTCAATG
>JAEIGA010006535.1_pt1 | contig 17755 bp, 14 predicted proteins | sample 9270691 | NCBI WGS metagenome assembly JAEIGA01 (sample SAMN17057246, study PRJNA624740) | gut metagenome | biome: biome; isolation source: fecal sample | host: Bos grunniens | place: China: Xizang | collected 2019 | reverse complement strand
TCACCCTCCTTGATTCTGTATGTAACGGTGATTGTGTCACCGGCTTTGAATTTTGGGTAGCTGGCTACTTTCTCGTTTGCGAACGCCTGCTCTACTACTTTAATAAGATCCATTTCTGTTTCAATTAAATTTTTGTGGCAACATCACGTTTATTTTCACCCAGCGCGAGAGGTTGCTTTGATTTTGGGATTGCAAAGGTAGGAATAATTTTTAAACCTCCAAACTTTTTTATCAAAAAATATTGAAAAAAGTGTAAATTTAGTCAAATAGTCCTTTTAACCTGTCAAAAAAGCCTTTGTCTTCCTTCGAAGGATTGGGTTTGAAAGCCTCTTTACCCCTCATTCCTTCAACCAAAGCCTTCTCGTCCTTACTCAGCTTCTTTGGAATCCAAACGGCAAGTTTTACGTATAGGTCGCCGTTGCCGCCATAACCGTTTACAGTAGGGAGGCCCTTGCCTTTGAGTCTGACTACGGTTCCAGACTGTGTTCCGGCGTCAACCTTTATTCTGTATGTTCCGTCGATGCCCGGTACCTCTATCTCTGCTCCCAGGATTGCGTCCGGCAATGAAATTATGTGCGTGTGGTAGAGGTTGTTTCCTTCTCTCTGGAATTCCGGATGTTCCTGCTCTTCGATCACTACCAGGAGGTCTCCGTTGATTCCGTTGTTCTTCGCCGCATGTCCTGCTCCCTGAATGGTAAGCTGCATGCCTGCTTCTACACCAGCTGGGATGGATACCTTTATGGTTTCACGCTTGCGCACAAGGCCGGTTCCTCCGCATGAACGGCACGGGTTGGTGACGATCTTGCCTTCTCCGCCGCACTGCTGGCATGTGGAGTAGGTTACTGTCTGGCCGAGGAATGTGTTCACGACCCTCTGCACCTGGCCTGTGCCGTTACAGCCTGGACATGTCTTGATGTCGCTGCTGTTCTTTGCGCCACGGCCACCGCAGTCTGTGCAGGCTACGCTCTTCTCGATGCTGATCTCTTTCTCAGCCCCTCTTGCGATTTCTTCAAGGGTAAGCTTCACGCGCACGCGTATGTCGCGTCCTCTATATACTCTCTGCTGAGGTCTTTGTGCACGTCCGCCGCCGAAGCCGCCGAAACCTCCAAATCCTCCGAATCCTCCTCCTCCGAAGAGATCGTTGAGGATGTCGTTCAGGTTGCCGAATCCTCCGCTGAAGTCCGGTCCGGCTCCTTCTACGCCAGCATGACCGAACTGGTCGTAACGTGCTTTCTTGTCAGCATCGCTGAGAACAGCATAGGCTTCGGCCGCTTCCTTGAACTTCTCTTCAGCAGCCTTGTCACCCGGATTCTTGTCCGGATGGTACTTTACGGCCAGTTTTCTGTAGGCCTTCTTTATTTCGTCTGCCGATGCGTTTCTTCCGACGCCCAGCACTTCATAGAAATCTCTCTTACTTGCCATAATATCGAATCTCTTAGATACCGACTACCACCTTGGCGAAACGGATTACCTTGCCGTTGAGTGTGTATCCTGTCTGAACTACATCGAAGACTTTTCCCTTCTTGTCCTCTTCTGGAACAGGGAACTGAGCTACTGCCTCGTGAAGGTCTGTGTCGAAAGTCTGACCTGCAGCCTCAATCACTGCGAGCCCTTTGGACTTGAGATAGCTCATGAGCTTGTTGTAGATGAGTTCGGTTCCTTCTTTAGCTGCATCGCTGTCATTCGACTCCATAAGCACCTTCATAGCTCTTTCGCAATCGTCCAGAACTGGGAGAAGGCCTTTGATGGTCTCTGTTGAAGCCATACTTACAAGTTCCAGCTTTTCCTGTGAGGTACGTCTGCGGTAGTTGTCAAATTCAGCCATCAGTCTCACATAGTCGTCCTTATCTTTAGCAGTCTTTGCCTCCAGTTCTGTCACCTTCTTCTCAAGCTCCTCGATTTTTTCTTTTTTTGCGTCTCTTTTTAGGAAGCTCTTCTTTTCCTTCTTCTCCTCTTTCTTCGGTGCCTCCTGCTCTTTTTCTCTTAGCTCTTCTTTGTTGAACTCTGAGCATGTGTTTGTATTTTCTGACATATTCTTTTAATTCACTTAATGTTATCTGTCCAAAAATAAATGCGATAATCAGATATATGGTAAATCCTATCAGCATCATCCAAATTACTTATGGTTAAGCCGGCGCAAAGATAACAAATAATCTGCCATCTGAAAAATACTGCCATAATGGCAGAAAAAGTTTACTACTTTTCATAAAATGCTGACAGAAACCGGAATTTGATTATTTTTGTGGAATAATATTGATGACAGAAGTTTTATAAAATATGAAAAAGATATTTTGTTTGCTTGCAGCGCTTGCCGTTGTATCTCACATGGCAGATGCCAGAAAGGTAAAGGGAACAGTCACAAGCGGTGAGAAGTTTCTTGAGGGAGTGGTCGTGACAGATGGAGCTAACTTCGCTTCGACAAATTTCAAGGGACAGTTCACTCTTGAAGTCGGGGAAGACGCAGAATACGTATATATCGTTACACCTGCCGGATACGTGGCGGACTGGTCTTCCGGTGTTCCAGCCTTTTACCAGCCTGCAGACGACAGGAAGAAGTTTGAGTTTGACCTTCAGAAGACAGCTGGAGGGTTCGACTATAACATTATCGCGATGTCAGATCCTCAGTTCTATTCTCTCGAACAGTTCGCGAAATTTGCAGGAAAGCCTCTCGAGGATATGACTGCAACAGCAAAGTCATTGTCAGGGGTCACTGTAGGACTTACGCTTGGAGACATCGGTTGGGATGAGTCTGCGCGCCTGGACGATTATAAGGAATCCATCGTGAGTACAGGGGTTCCGTTCTATCCTGTCGTGGGCAATCATGATAATAATGCATGGTGCAAGGGTGACCTTGAAAGCTCAGCCATTTATAGAAGCAAGATGGGACCTGAGAACTACGCGTTCTTCCTTGGCAAGGATGTGGTGATTGTTCTGGATAATATCATATATGACACCAACTTTAAGTCTCAGATAGGTTATGCCGATCATGTGCTGGCATGGGTCAAGGGGCTTATGGCCTATATCCCTGCTGATGCTGACATCTACATTGCCCAGCATGCCCCTACAATGCATGGAAAGAGAAAGATCGCTCAGGCGAATGATCTTCTTGGCATGGTGCGTGGTCATAAGGTCACATTCCTTTCTAGCCATACACATGTAAACAACAACTTCACGATTGAGAAGAACATTACGGAGCATAATGTTGCAGCGATTTGCGGTGCATGGTGGGACACAGAGCTTTGTACAGACGGAACACCTAAAGGATATAAGGTTTTCTCGAAGTACGGCGGCAAACTTTCATGGTATTATAAGCCTGTAGGATTCAGTAAAAAGCATATTGCTGATGTCGTAGGATTAGGACAGGCGCAGTTGCATCCGAATTCTATCGTTGTCAATGTCTGGGATTGGGATCCGGAGTGGAAGGTAGAGTGGTATGAGGACGGAGTGCATATGGGCGCAATGGATCAGGTAGCTGAAGTCTCTTCTGCCTTTAATGCGCAGATTGCAGCAGCGTATGCAGAATCCGGGGAGGAGATTCCAGGATGGAAACGTGGCAGACCGAGCAGGCATAATTTTGCCGCAACACCTTCCAGATATGCCCAGAGGGTGACAGTATCTGTGCAGGGCCGTTTCGGACAGAAATGGATTCAGACCGTTGACTTGACTGAATTTGTGGAAGAACAGAGGGTATGTGATGACGTTACCTATAACAATATCAAGGAGCTGGCTGAAGGCGGAGCTAATTCTGTGGTCATGGATTTGTGCGTGGCCATGTCCGGGGAAGTTCGTCTTGGTAATGCCTCAGGCCCAGTCATGACAGAGCTTATTGACTCTACTGATGCGGCTTTAGAAGAGGCAGGACGTTCTGCTGTGAGATATAATCTTATGATGCACACCTCAGATGGTAAGGATGAAGGCAAGACCGTACCGTATTATCATAGATATGCCGATTACGTGATGGATAGTCTGTGGACACGATTCCTGGGTGACAGACTGCTTGTTACGGGATCCGATTACCGAGCCCTGAATCACTTGAATTCAAGGTATCCTGAAGTGGACATCGCCTTTAAGGTAGAGGAGAATGTGACGGATGTTGAAAAGACCATGGCCAGACTGAAGTTTACACCGAAATGGATCAGCTTCCATTACACAGTGGTCAACGAAGACATTATCACAGACTGGCGTCAGAAAGGCTATTGCGTATCTGTATGGGGCATTCCGGATGAGGAAACAAAGAACCGCATCAAAGCCCTGAAGCCTGATGCGGTGATATACTAGAACATATTATTGTAATTCATAGAGCTCCAGAAGACGGAGCTCTTTTTCGTCTGTTTCCTCAATGATTGCTCCGATGCGTTCCGAGGCTTTCTGAAGTTGGTCAAATGACAGGCTTCCGCTGTTAAGCTGTGTTTCGAGCTCGGCCTTTTCTGCTGCAAGAGTCTCAAGGTCCTTCTCCAGCTGCTCCATCTCCTTCTGTTCCTTGTAGGTAAGCTTTCTTTTCTTCGCTGGAACTTCTGCCGGTGCATTCTTAGCCGCTTCTTTGGCCGCCTTCTCCTTTGCGGCCTTCTCTTCGGCACGTGCCTGAGAGCGCTGCTCGGCCTCATATTCCTTTATGAATTCCCTGTACTCGCTGTAGCTTCCTACGAAATCCTTCACCAGACCGTTTCCACAGAAGATGAAGAGGTGGTCTACAAGCTTGTCAAGGAAATGTCGGTCGTGTGATACGATTATCAATGAGCCGCTGAATTCCTTAAGGTATTCTTCCAGGATATTGAGCGTGACGATGTCAAGGTCGTTGGTCGGCTCGTCGAGAATGAGCAGGTTAGGCTGCTGCATCAGGATGGTGAGCAGGTAAAGCCTGCGCTTTTCACCTCCGCTGAGTTTCTCGATCTTGTTGTTGAGCATCTCATGAGGGAAGAGGAAACGGTTCAGCAGCCATGTGTCGTTCACTATATCCAGCACGGTGTCATCCGGATTGAATGACATTCCGCTCTGGTGGTAGTAGCCGATTTTCAATGACTCTCCGCGCTCGATTATGCCTGTAAGCTCGCCGGGATCGTCCTCAAACAATCTGCCAGTCAATATGTTGAGGAAGGTTGACTTTCCTGCGCCGTTTCGGCCGACGATTCCAACCTTTTCATAACGCTGGAAGTTGTATGTGAACTTGTCGAGATAGCAGTTGTCTCCGTAATAGAAACTGAGGTCCTTGCAGTTTATGATCTTTGTGCCGAGCCTGGTGGAACCCTTCATCGGATCCATGTTTACCTGCTTCTGGGTATATACCTGCGATGCCCTGTCCTTAAGGTCATAGAATGCGTTTATGCGGTAGCGCGCCTTGCCGGTTCGGGCACATGGTGTGCTGCGGATCCACTCCAGCTCGCGACGAAGGATATTCCTGACTTTGTCAGTCTCTGCGTTGTAGTTGGCAATGCGTTCCTCGCGTTTCTCAAGGAAGTTCTGATAGTCTCCCTTGTATGTGTAGACGGCTCCGTGATCCATTTCCATGACAGTATTACATACTCTGTCAAGGAAATAGCGGTCATGTGTTACCATGAAAAGAGTGCAGCGTGAACGGCTCAGATACCCTTCGAGGAACTCGATTGCGTCGATGTCCAGGTGGTTGGTCGGCTCGTCCATGATGAAGAATTCTGCTTCGCTGGCAAGCATCTGGGTGAGCGCGACTCTCTTGACTTCACCTCCTGAGAGTTCCTTCATCTTCTGGTCCGGATCCGGGAGGTTGAAGTTTGTCAGGAACTTCACGACCCTGTGTTCATATTCCCAGAGATGTTCCTGATCGAGACTTTGGGTGAACTCTGTGCTGGAAGACATGATCTGATCAAAGATAGTCTTCTCCGGATCAAACGGATAATCCTGCTCAAGGAATGCAATCTTTATGTCCTTGAGGAACATGATCTTTCCGCCCGAATCCGACTTGTCCTTGCCAGCAAGAATCCTCATCAGTGAAGTCTTGCCGGTACCGTTAGGTGCAATGAGAGCGATCTTGTCGCCCTCATTGATGTTGAATCCTATCTTTTCGAACAGGACCTTCGGTCCGTAGCTCTTGGATATGTTTTCTATCTGTAAATAGCTTGCCATTATTTAAAAAATCGGTCTACTTCCTTTACAACCTCAGGCAGTGCAAAGACTGCTACGCGGTCGTATGCCTGGATCTGAGTGTCTCCCACTGCAATGAATGATTCGTTTCCTCGTATGACTCCACCGATAATCGCGCCTTTTGGGAATCGCATGTCCTTTAGAGTCTTTTGGGTGATCTGTGTGTTCGGGGCGACAATATATTCAAGAACCTCCGCTTTTGTACCGCTCATGTACTTGATGAAACGAACCTTGTTGCTGAGAGTGAACTTGAATATTCTTCCGGCTGTAATGAGCTTCTTGTTGACGACTGCGTCCACTCCCATCCTTTCGGCAAGCTTGATGTATTCGAGGTTCTCTACCTCAGCTATGGTTCTTTCGACTCCGAGGCTCTTAGCCGCAACGCATGCGAGGATATTCGTCTCGGAATTGTCAGTTACTGCCACAAATGCCTGATAGTCCCTGATTGACTCTTCTATGAGAAAATCTGAATTTCTTCCGTCACCATTGACCACGGTTACATTTGAAGGGGTCTTTTCTGACAGCTCCATACACTTCTCTTTATTCATCTCGATGAGCTTGATGGAATCCATCTGCTTCCCAAGCTGCATTGCCAGCATTTCTCCGATCGGGCTTCCTCCTAGAATCATCACGTTCTTAACCTCGATCTCCTGCTTGCCGATGTACCTCATCAGCATGTTCATGCCTTCTCTGGTGGATATGATGAAGACCAGGTCGTGGTATTTGAATTTTGTGTCAAAAGTAGGGACGATGGTGGTGTCCTTTCTGGCTATTGCCACTACACGGAATGCCTGACCTTCCGATGCGGCTACCGAACTGAACTCAGCCATGTTCATTCCTATCAGCTGTGAGTCTTCCTCGAGCTTGAATACCGCCACCTGAAGCTTACCTCTTGCAAACTCCAATGATTCCGTTGTCGCTGTCCTTTTCAGAAGATCTATGATTTCTCCTGTGGCGATCTTTTCCGGATAGAACAGAAGATCAATGCCCATATCCGTAAAGATATATTTGTTCTCGTAATTCAGGTATTCCTCGTTGTTTATGCGAGCTGTAACTTTCTTACTGCCAAGCTTTTTTGCAAGCATCGCGCTGACGATGTTCACATCCTGAGACTCTGACGGATTCACTGCGATGAAAAGGTCGGCATGTTCGACTCCAGCCTGTTTAAGGACATGGATGTCGGACGGATTTCCTTCCACTGTGATCACGTCAGTGATTGCAGAAAGGGCATCGAGCCTTTCCTCTCGTGAATCGATGACGGTTATTTCATTGCTCTCGTTGTTGAGCATCTTTGCAAGGTGAGAACCTACCTCACCGGCTCCGGCGATGACAATTTTCATAGTCGTTAAATATTATAGAACCCCTCTGGCTTTATGCTCTGGAATATTCTTTTTCCTTTAAGTGCAGATTGGATGATTATGCTTTTCCTGTAAAGGCCTTTTACCGAAGCATGCATTCCATATCTGTTTAAATATTCGATTATTTCGTCCTTGCCCGGCTTTCTGCTCAGAGTCCTGTACTCTTTGTAAGCCTTCCTTACTGCCTTGAAGCTGGACATCTTGCACATCTGGAGGTATGCGGCGGCAGAAGCATTGTCGAGCATCTTTCTGCGCCTGATCCTCCTTTCTGCTTTTTTCAATCCTTTGGCGGCAGCCTTTTCCAGTGTATATCCGCGTCGGTAGAACATCAGTGCAAAAGTTTTGGCTAGATTGTTCTCCAGCATCAGCAGGTTGTTACGGTAGTTCAGCTGAAGCTTGAACGGTGATTCGGCAGGCAATGTGCCCCCTCCGACGTGGTATACCAGTGAATCCGGAACGATTGTGACTTTCCGGCCGGTCAGCTGCATCCTCCAGCAGAGGTCGATCTCCTCCATATGGGCGAAAAACCTTTCGTCCAGTCCTCCAAGTTCTCTGTAGACTGAACTCCTGACCATAAGACAGGCCCCGGTCGCCCACATCACGTCTTCAGGAGAGTCATATTGACCGTGGTCAGTATCAAGACGTTTCAGGACACGTCCTCTGCAGAAAGGGTAGCCGAAGCGGTCGATATATCCGCCTGCTGCTCCTGCGTATTCGAACTTGTCGCGCTCCTGGAAGCTATGTAGTTTTGGGGCGCATGCTCCGCACTCCGGGTGTGTGTCCATCCAACTGACAAGTGGTTTCAGCCAGTCTTCCGTAACTTCTATGTCTGAGTTTATCAAGACGAAGTACTCCGGCTTTTCGGCTTCGTCAAGCAGTTGAAATGCCTTGTTGTAGCCTCCGGTAAAACCAAGGTTGCTGTCGAATCTTAGAGTCTTTACATAAGGGAACATTTCTGTCATCAACTTCATGGAGCCGTCTGTGGAGGCATTGTCTGCCACGACGACTTCAGCGCCCTGGATCTTTGACACAGAGTGTATAAGAGGCGGAAGGAATTCCTTAAGGAATCCCTCCGTGTTCCAGTTCAGTATGACAACAGCTGTCCTCATCTTATATTAGTGGCATCCGCATCCGCAGTCACCCTCGCCGCAGCCGCCTTCGCAGTCACCCTCGTGACCATGGCATCCGTGGCATCCGCCGCATGAATGCACGTACTCTCCGTGGAGACCCTCGGTGAGCTCCTTTTCAGTAGCTTCGCGGACTGATACCACTTCTCCCTTGAAGTGAAGTGTCTTTCCGGCCATTTGGTGGTTGAGGTCCATCTTTACGCTGTCCTCTGACACCTCTACTACAACTCCCGGGATCACTCCACCCATGCTGTTCATCATAGGGATGGTGTTGCCGACAACGAGAAGGTCCTCGCGGATCTCGCCGTTTACCTCGAATGCTGCCTTAGGCAGATCGATTACCCTTGATGGGTCAATCTCTCCGTATCCGTCTGCAGGGGAAAGAGTTACGTCAAATGTACATCCAGGCTCCATTCCCTCGATAGCCTCCTCAAGCTTAGGAAGAAGGCTGCCTGTGCCATGGATGTAATCCAAAGGACGCTCCTTTGGACACTGATCGACCACCTGTCCGTCGACCTCGAGTTCGTAGCTGAACTCTACAACTGTGTTCTGTGCGATTTTCATATTTTCTGATGTTTTATTTTCTATTGTATGTTGGCTTATGCGGAGAATGAAACGTTTTTAAAGGCAAGGGAGCCGACCTGCCATCTGACGCACGGTCTGGCATCCGATCCCACTGCCGTAAGGTTGTTCCATAACTCCAGTATGTTTCCTGTTATGAGCATCTCATGCACCGGATGGGTGATCTTTCCTCTGCTGAAGGCAAAACCTTCGATGCCGAATGAAAAATCTCCGGTGACCGGGTTGCAGTTGCCTCCGTTAAAGCCTGTTACGAGGATTCCGCTTCCGCTCAGCTCAAGTAAATCTTTCAAAGATAACTCTTTTTCGCCAAATGGCAACAGACAAGGGCGTGAGATATCCTCTACAGTAGGCTCAATGTCCATCTTTGCTGCCATGTATGTGTTCACGAAGTATTGCTTGACTACTCCGTTTTCGATGATCGGAGCATCTTTTGTAGCAACTCCCTCAGTGTCGTATAGCCTTGAACCGTTCTTGCCTGGAGTTCTTGCCATGTCCATAAGTGTCATGCCCTGAGGGAATACCTGCTGACCGACCGTTCCGTCCAGAAATGACATCTTCTGCTGGATTGACGCTGCATTAAGGGCAGTTATCACAGGGGCAATCAATTTTGTTGCCACGCTTGTATCGACCACCATCTTGTAATGTCCGCCGCGTCTTTTCTTCGGGCCTATTTGCCTTACGGCTCTGTCCAAGGCTCTTTGAGCGCATCCCTTGAGGTCGACGCTGTCTTTGTCAAAAGAGCTTTCCCACCAGAAGCCACTGTGCTTGCTGCCTTCCTTGTCCTGAATTGTCATCTCAGTGAACACGCTGTAGCATGTTTCTGTATGACGGCCTTCGAAACCCTGTGAGTCGGCGACAAAGTTATCGTCATATGATTCGCTGTATTCGCACTCTTCTGAAATCAGCGTGTATTCTTTGCCGGCTATCTGAGAGAAGATGCTCATTTCTCTGGCACGCTCGAGTCTTGTGTCGCTGTCTGATGATTCGTAACGGCAATCGTACATGCCTAATTCACGACCGGTCTTTGCGTCTTTAGCCGTCCTTTCAGGCGAGGGGAGTGATCTGTATCTGTCTTCTCCCAGCATGCGGACCATGGTTATGGACTGGATTATGAATTTCTCAAGGTCTTCTGTCTCCAGTCTGTTTGTCGAGAATGTTCCGTATCTGTTGTCTGCGAATATGTAGAAGTAGATGGACCTGTCTGCTGCGTGAGTCACCTTGTCCAGAACGCCGTTCAGCAGGGTGCAGCCGTCCATGGTACTGTCGTTGAGGGATACTCGGACAGCATCCGCCCCGTTTGCAAGGGCATATGAAATGCAGTGACGTGCTATGTTTATTTCCTTTTCTGTAATCATTACTCTCCTCCTACTGTAAGGTTGCTTATAAGGACTGTCGGCATTCCGCATGATACCGCTACGCTCTGTTCCTTGCCGCATGTCCATGTTCCGTTGTCGATCTTCAGATCGTTTCCGACAGCCACGATGTCTGCCAAGGCCTGAGGACCGTTGCCGATGATGTTTATGTCCTTCACAGGCGATGTCAGACGGCCTCCTTCAATAAGGTATCCGCTTTTGACGAAGAATGTAAAGTCTCCTTCTCCGATCTTTACCTGTCCGTTTGAGAATTCATCTACATAAATACCTTCTTTGACTGAAGCTATGATTCCTTCCGGATCGGCATTGCCGCTTTCCATGTATGTCGCCCTCATTCGCGGAATAGGGTTGTATCTGAAGTTTTCCCTGCGTCCGTTTCCTGTCGGCTTGACTCCATACCACGCGGAGCTGATCCTGTCATGGAGGAACGAAGTGAGCACGCCGTCCTCAACCATGTATGTCTTCTGTCCAGGAACACCTTCGTCGTCATAATTGCATGAACCTCGGTTTCCGGTTATTGTCGCATCGTCCACTACGTTTACGCCTTTCGGGCAAACCTGGGATCCCATCTTGTCCGCAAAGATTGACTGCCCCTTTCTGTTAAAGTCAGCTTCGAATGCATGTCCCATCGCCTCGTGAAGCAGAATTCCTGACGCACCGGCTCCCATCACCACGCTCATCTGTCCTCCTTTCGGGCGGATTGCTTCGAACCTCTGGTCGATGCCCGCAGTCACTTCGACGGCCATTTCCTCAGCCAATGCAGGACCGATCAGCTCAGCTCCTGTTCTGAAACTTCTTGCACAGCTCTTGTTCTCAGTCTTGCCGTCCTGCTGGAATACCGCCGTTACGCTGACGCTGCCCATCGGTCTGGTGTCGAAGGTGAGTTCTCCCAGTGAGTTGTACATCATTATGTCTGCGACAGAGTTCGATAGTCTTGCTATGACTTTCACTACGCGACTGTCTTTCGCAAATATTGACTTTTCCAGATCCTGCATGAATGGGAGGAAGGCATCGGCCCCGATGTCTCTCCAGTTTTTCTCCATTCCGTAGAAATTGTTTCTGGCGATGTCGGCATTGGCGTATGTGCGTGCACAGCCATCGCTCTGAGCTATGATTGATGCTGCCTGCGCTGCCTTGAGCATCTGGTCCATGGCCAGGTTTTCCGAATATGCGTAACCTGTACGCTCGCCCTTGAGTACCCTTATGCCGACTCCGCAGTCTGTGTGGAAACCTCCCGATGAAACAACGCCGTCCTTCAGGTTGAGGTTGAAGAACGTCGTGTACTCGAAATAAAGGTCAGCGTAATCTCCTCCTTTTGAAAGCGCCGCTGCTATGAGGGACTGGAGCTCCTGAACGCTTACTCCGAATATGTTGTGATAGTATTCTGCTGTGTTCATTCCTTTTCGAATTTTGCTAGATCGACAGACTCTCCGATTGCCTTTATCTTTTCATATGTCTCTTCGTCGCGTATGTTTATCACCTCATTCTTGGATCCTTCTGCAATCACTCTGAAAGGAATCTGAGAGTTGTCTGCAAGGATCCATCTCTCGCAGATAGGAGCATAGCTGTTAAAGAAATAATGAATGCCTACATTATATCTTCTGCGTATAGTCTCCTCGGGAATGTCATGACCTCCTGCAGCGACTCTGGCCCTTACCCTTTCTATAGCCATTTCCGGAGTCTTCAGCCAGAAGTACAGCAGTGTAACCGTGTATCCTTCCTTCTGCGCCATCTTCGTGATGGTGAGCAGAGTTCTGGTTGCAAGGGTTGTCTCTACCGCAAAGTCACGCTTCTTCTCAAGAAGATATCTGATCTTCATGAGCATGTAGCGGCTGGCCTGGATCGATGCTTTGGATGGGTCGAAAGGGGAGAGACCTTTTGCAAATTCGTCTGAATTTACAAATTCGCGGCATTCCAGCATTTCCGGCAGCAGCGAATATGAAGCGGTGGTTTTTCCCGCTCCGTTGCATCCTGATATGATATATAGTCTTGGCATATTATCTTGTCATTTCGAGCTTGTCGAGAAATCTTTACTGTTTACGGGTTACACCGTAGCCGAAGAGGGCATAGTCTCCCATGCATGGATCGTCTGGCCAAATTTCTTTAAAGGCTTCTGTGATTTCCTGCGCCGTCACTATGTCCTTCTGCTTCCTGGATGTCAGTCCCAGTGCACTGGCCTGTGTGTATACATGGACATCAAGCGGGATTATCAGATTCTTCTTATCGGAATTCTTCCAGACTCCAAGGTCGACCTTGCCGTCGTCTCTGACCATCCATCTGCGCATCATGCTGATCTTCTTGTTGGGAGCTTTCCTGTCCTCCTTCTGCCCGAATATCTGGCATCGGATCTGGGTGTCTGTAAGGCTTTCAAGGCTGCCGCGCTGACAGTATATGTTCCTCAGCCTCTCGCAGATTGCAGCAAATTCGCTCCACTTTATCGTCCTGTGCAGACTTGCGTCCTCGTCCCGATACTCTCCGTTCATCACATAGTCATATGGTCTCCAGTCCATCTCATCAAGCATCCTGCCGCAGTCGCGTACAATCATCGCTCGTCTGCCCCATGCAAGATGTGCAGCAAGCAGTGCGGAAATCTCTATGTCGGCCAGTGAAGCCTCGCTGAGAGCGTATTTCTCTGCAAAATGCTTAGGAAAGATGATGGGGTCTTCCGTAAAATACTTCGGGTCATTGTACTCTTGAGCCCACCCGATAAGGGTCTCCTTGACAGACTGGTCCATAATAACTCACAAATATACAAAAAATGACCGGCCTGCAATGCTGCGGCCGGTCATAATATCGAGATTTGTTTAAATTACTTTGTAGCGTCCTCGAGCTTCTTCATCATCACGAACATGAAGAGTGCAGAGAGGAGACAGAGTCCGATGAATACTGCCCATACTGACCAGAGAGGGAGGCCTGCCCAGAGGAATCCACCTACTGATACGAGGAGGTTACCGATTGCAGTAGCAACGAACCAGCCACCCATCATCATACCCTTGTACTTAGGAGGAGCTACCTTCGATACGAATGAGATACCCATTGGTGAGAGAAGGAGCTCAGCGAAAGTAAGGATGAGGTATGTGAAGATGAGCCAGTAAGGTGAAGTGCGTGTTGATGGCTTGTGTGAAGCCTTGATTTCTGCGAGTGCAGCTTCAGCTTCTTCTTTAGTCATCGGTGCAGCTTCAGCCTCGGCTGGAGTCTCTTCAACTACAGGAGTTTCCTCAACTACAGGAGTCTCCTCAACTACAGGAGTTTCTTCAACTACAGGAGTCTCCTCAACTGCCGGAGTCTCCTCAACTACAGGAGTTTCCTCAACTACAGGAGTTCCCTCAACTGCTGGAGTCTCCTCAGCTACAGGAGTCTCCTCCACAACTGGAGCCTCTACTGTTGTATTGGCTGCAAGGCTGAGATCGTAAACCTGAAGGAAGAGCGCTTTGTTCTCATCTGTAAGCTTGTCCTCAAAATCAGTTTTTGCCTTGTTTGCCTTCGCTACGAGAGTAGAGTCGCCATTAGCCTTGATCATGTCAGCTGCGAGTACCTCTCCCTTCTCGATGGCGATAGCCTTAGCCTGATCGTTTGGAGTATTGAGGTCCTTTGAACCTACTGCCATGATTGCAAATCCGATGGCTGCCACGAGCATACCGTAAGCAATCTTGCGAGGAGCTGAAGGCTCTTTGCCTTTCTTTGCAAGAGCACCGAAGATAGCCATTGATACAGGAGTGAGGGCTACTACGTAGAATGGGTTGAACTGCTGGAAGATAGGAGCGTCCACTGCGCAAGTTGCATCAGCTGTGCCTGTCATGCGGTAAGCGAGGAAAGCAAGAACTGCAGATGCGATGGCACCTGATGTGAGCTTGCCCTTTGCGTTCTCACTCTGGAAGATTGAGAATGTAGCGTAAACTGCAACGATGATAAGTGCAAGGTTCCATACGTCGAAGAGCATTGTAGTCGCTCCGAAAGCCGAAGTCTCTGTGAACTCGTCAGCGAAGTATGTGAGGGTAAGACCGTTCTGGTGGAATGCCATCCAGAAGAAGATAACTACCGCGAACACGAGGATAAGTGCAGTGATGCGTGACTTTGTCTCAGCTGGAGTAAGGTTGTCCTCAACCTGTACATCGCCCTTCTTTCTCTCGCCGCCCTCAACATGTCTGAATGTGCTGCGGAAAGCGTAGTAGATACCAATTGAAAGAATGAGGGAAACGCATGCAACTGCAAATGAGAAGTGGTATGCGTCGTTTCCTGAGAAGCCGAGAGAGTTCTCAGCCCAAGCCTTGATGCCGAGAGCAGCTGTAGGAGCGAAAAGTGAACCTACGTTGATCGCCATGTAGAACAATGAGAAAGCAGAGTCTCTTCTGTCAGCATATTTAGGATCGTCGTAGAGGTTACCTACCATAACCTGGAGGTTACCCTTGAACAGACCGGTACCCAAACTGATGAAGAGAAGAGCCGCAATCATTACGACCATTGCAAGTGTGTCTCCTCCGAGTGGAACTGCAAGAAGGAGGTAACCAAGGAACATGACAGTGATACCGATAGTTACCATCTTTCCGAATCCGAACTTGTCTGCAAGGATACCACCGATAAGTGGCATGAAGTAAACAAGTCCGAGGAATGTTGAGTAAATAGCTCCTGCCGCGCCCGGTGCTAGACCGAAGTTCTCGCGAAGGAAGAGTGCGAATACTGCAAGCATTGTGTAGTATCCGAAACGCTCACCTGTATTGGCAAGGGCCAAGGCGAACAGACCTTTTGGATGTCCTTTAAACATAGTTTTAAATAAATTTTATTGTTTTGAATTGTTGTTTCATTCAAGACTTGATCTTGGGCTGTCAAGTCAAACGGCAAAGATAGCAAAATTAATTTATAGGCAAAATATCTAAAATAAAGGGGAAAATTGGTATCTTTGCTTGATTTAATGCCGGTTGATTTGTTTTTGTCGGCGGTTTGATTTGTGTACTTTTATGCTATTAGATTGATAATGAGACGACTGCTTGTAAATATAGTGCGCGGATTCTTATGGATTCTGGCGAGATTTCCTTTGAAATTCCATTATTTCATGGGAGACATTCTTGCATGGATACTGAAAAATGTGTTCAGATATCGTTATTCGGTAGTGCTTACCAATATCTCCCGCTCGTTTCCTAATTCCGGATATAAGATGCCGGTGCAGACTGTTAAGGATTTCTATAAACATTTAGGCGAATTGTTTGCAGAGTCCATTTGGTTTGGAAGCAGCAGCCGCAAACGCGTCAGCAGAAGCGGTATCATAAGATTTACAAATGCAGAGGTACTGATTGAATATTTCCAGAAGAGTCCAAGTGTCACAGTGCTGAGTACGCATTGCGGTAACTGGGAGCTCCTTGGCGGTGTGTTCGCATATCTTGATAACACTGGTCTGGAATGTCCGTTCACTCAGGAAAACATGCGTGTGGTTTATAAGAAACTGACGTCTCCTGTTTGGGATGAGGTCTTCAAGAGAAACAGAATATCGCCTCTAGGTAAGGGAAAGGAAGAGTGCGTGATTGAATCTTCTAACATTCTCAGATATGCTATATCCCATAGGAACGAGAAGAAGATTTATTGCTACCCTGCTGATCAGGCTCCATATATGAAGGCAGGTAAACATTTCATCGGAGATTTTATGAGCCAGCCTACCAATGCAATGCAGGGAAGTATGGGAGTTGCATGCAAACTGTCTCACTCGGTGCTGTATTTGAAGATGAACAGGGTCAAGAGGGGACAATATGAATGGACGCTCATCCCTATCTGTGATGATGCATCAAAAATGACCCCAGAAGAACTGATGAGAAAATATTATGACCTGCTGGAAGAGGAGATCAGAGAGTGCCCTTCAAACTGGCTGTGGTCGCACAAACGTTGGAAATAAAGTTATTATACTATGAGAAATATTTTGAAATTATCAGTGGTGCTGTTGATGATGCTTCCATTGACAGCAAATGCCCAGAAGAAGGCTGATCAGGAAGGTATGTTGACATATTCTCTTCCATCAACAACAATAATGCTGGAAGTTGAGGCTGTACAGGAGCGCTTTTATGCCGGTCCTTACGCTAAATATGCGGAGAAGTATCTTGGAATCAAGGCCCGCCAGAAGGATGAGACAACATTTCAGCTTACCCAGGTCCGTATGACTCCGTTCGTAGAAGCGGATCAGAGCAGAAGATATACCATCAACGTCAAGAAGGGTCAGATCGATGGATCATTCCTGAGACTGTCTGCGGAAGGACTCATCTCGTTTTCGGATGCAAAGTACGGAGATGCGTCAGCTTGGCGTTTCCCGACTGATGTTCAAGGAGACTTTTCGGGAAAAGGCGTTTCTTCAAACCTGACCTCCGGTTCTACAACATTATATCATAGTGGAAAGGGCAAGGCATCGGTAAGACAGGATATGCTTGTAGGCAAGACTACCGAACAGAAGGCTGCCGAGACTGCCGAGATGATCATCACACTTAGAGAACAGAGACTTCAGATTGTGACAGGTGACACTGACGCTACATATAGTGGTGAGGCCATGGGTGCAGCAATAGCGGAGATCACTCGTCTGGAAGAAGAGTACATGATGCTTTTTGTCGGCTATTCCGAGTCGCAGACCCAGAAGATGGTTTTCGAGGTGGTGCCTTCAGTGGATCAGGAGAACCAGATGTATATCGCTTTCCGCCTTTCAGACACAGACGGACTTGTGCCGGCTGACAACCTTTCCGGCAAGCCTGTTATCATGCAGATCATCCCTCAGGAGTTTGCCCAGGCAGAAGTCTCTGCTGAAGAACAGAAGAATAAGAAGGAAGTGCTGGCCTATTACCGTATTCCGGCCGTATGTACAGTGAAGCTCATGGATGGTGCAAACCTTCTTCTTCAGAGCCGTATGCCGGTATATCAGCTCGGCCAGGAGAGCTCACTTCCAGTAAATGTAATACTTAAATAACACTGAAATATTATGAGCATTAAAGAACTTGATCCACAGATCGTGTGGAAGAACTTTTACGCATTGACACAGATTCCACGCCCTTCAAAGCATGAAGAACTTGCAGTGGAGTATATGTATAACTGGGGTAAGGAGCATGGCCTTGAGACCATCAAGGACGAGGTCGGCAACATCATCATCCGCAAGCCTGCAACTCCTGGCTGTGAGAACATGAAGGGTGTGATCCTTCAGGGACATGTTGATATGGTACCTCAGAAGAACGCAGAC
>JAEIGA010006534.1_pt1 | contig 17756 bp, 20 predicted proteins | sample 9270691 | NCBI WGS metagenome assembly JAEIGA01 (sample SAMN17057246, study PRJNA624740) | gut metagenome | biome: biome; isolation source: fecal sample | host: Bos grunniens | place: China: Xizang | collected 2019 | reverse complement strand
ATCAACAATGTTGTTTTTATCAGCATTACAATCTTCAAGAGCTAAATTAATAAGATTTATTTTGGACATTCTTATAACAGCTTTGCCTTTGAGAGATTTTCTCATTTCTTGGAGCTGTTTTGCAGGAATGTTCATTAAATCAACAATACCGATTACGTCGTATTGACCGATAATGTTTTTTAGCTCGTTAACTTCTTCCTTTTTCCATTCAGCAACATGAGCCATTAGATCACCCTCACTACTGGTCCCATAGTTGTTTTAATAAACATGGACTTGATTTGACTTCTTCCTTTTTCCAAATTGCGGTCTAAGACTGTAAGAACAGTTTCAACATTTTCAGCTATGTCCTCGTCTGACATGTCTTGGCTTCCAACAACAACTTGAATACTTGCTTGTTGTTTTACACCAACTCTGACAGTGTTTTGTAATCTTTGTAAAAGAGGATCTAATTTGATACTTGCAGGCACTGGTTTTGGCATTTTTCCACGAGGTCCTAAAACTGGACCTAAGAATCTACCAACGAGTGGCATCATATCTGCTTGAGCTACTAAGAAATCAACAGAGTTAGCCATTTTTTTAGCTGCTTTTCTGTCTTTTCCAAACTCTTCTAATCCGTCTTTATTGATTACAACATCAAGACCAGCATCTTTAGCCTGAACAATGAGTTCCCCATCAGCAATGACTCCGATATTAATCTCTTTGCCACGGCCGTTAGGAAGAGTAACTTCCTCATTAAACCTATTTTCTGGCTTTCTGACATCTAAGTCACGGATATTTATAATAACATCCACTGACTCAGTGAAGTTTCTCGGCTTTGATTGTTCTTTTGCCTCCTTCACCGCGTTAATTACATCTTGTGTCATATTCATCCCCCATGAACATTAATGCTCATTGGATTTTTTTTGGTTTCATGAGTATCGATTGCAAGAAAAAAATTCTTAAACGATTGCATGAATTAAAAACAGTATATCAATTATAATTATTAGTTATAACATCATATACACTGTATTTATTAACTTAATTCTAATTTAACTAAATAATCTCTATTCTTCAAAGAGATCATCATATTTTCCAGCATCAATATCTTTTTGTACTTCTCTTGGGTCTTTACCATCAACAGATAATCCCATACTTACACAGGTTCCAATAACTTCTTTGATACCTGCTTTGTAATCATTAGATAATAATGAATCGAATTTCATTCTAGTGATTTTTAAAGCAGTTTCAATAGGCAAGTCATTGATAATATCCAAACCTGGTTCGTGAGAAGCTTTTTCGATGCCTAATTCTTCCATGATAAGTGCAGTTGTTGGCGGAGTACCGATTTCGATTTCGAATTCTTTAGTATCTCTATCAATAGTGACTATAACAGGCACTTTCATTCCTGCGAAGTCAGCGCTTTTTTGATTAATTTCTTCCACAACTTGCATCATGTTAATACCGAAAGGCCCTAAAGCAGGTCCTAATGGTGGCCCAGGAGTTGCAGTTCCACCTTCGATAAGAACTTCGACTGTATCTTTAGCCATCAGTCAGCCTCCTTTTGAATTATTCTAATTTGATCAGCTTTAACAGTAACCGGAATTGGTACTGCTGCTTCTATTAACTCAAGAACGACTTCTTCACGTGATTCATCAATACGAACCACTTTTGCTCTTTCCCCTTTGAATGGACCAGAAATAAGTTCAACAATACTTCCTTTTTGAATAGAGGAAATAATAGGCTCTGGTTTTAAGAATCTTTTAACTTCATCGAAAGTAATGCCTACACTACCTTCAACAACCCCTCTTAAATGTTGTACTTTTAAATCAGGATTTCTAAGATCTATTTTTGTTGAAGATTCAACTAAAATATATCCTTTTAAAGATTCAGGAACAAGAATTGATGAAATGCCTATACCATCAACTGTTCTAGCTTTACGTGCTAAAAGTCTAGCAACATTCCTTTCTTGACCCGCAGAGGTTTTAAGAGCATATATGGAACTATTAGTATCTTCCATGAAAAATTCACCTATTTTTAAAATTTTTTCTTGTTAATAAAATCATACATTAAGTTAAAAATATTTTTGAACGTCCCCAACAATAGTTAGAGATTCTTAAGTAATCCGTTCTAACAAACAGAAATTGATTAAGCTATCCCCCATGTTCCCTGGGTTTAGTGTAAATTGATTTTAAGTTAAATAAATAAATTAAAATTATTACACATAATATAAAAGTCATAATTATCAAGAACGAAAATTCTTGAAAATAAGATTTCTATAATATTAATATTTATAATAAATAATAGTATTTAAAAGTTTTCCAAAAAATGAATTTTTGAACAAATAATTATTACTAAAAAAATTATTATAATTTAATTTTATCAAAAAAAAATAAGTAAGAGGTTCTAAATTCCAATTAAAGAACCAAGCATAACAATAACAAAACCAATAACGCCAATGATAGCTACACCTAAAGCTGAAATCTTAGCTAACTCAAGGTATTCTGGCAAATCTGGCTTTCTCGCTACTTTTAATACTCTTTTACTGTCTTTGATAAATTGATTAAAACTTTCTTGTACATTCATTTAAATACCCAAAATTAAGAATTTTATAAATTATAATAAAATAATAGTAGTAAGATAATTTTTAGTTAAAACTATTAATAAATGTTTGCATTCTTATAAAAAAAATAAGAAAAATAATTAGAAGATTCCGTCAATGAAATCATCTAATTGATCGTCAGCTGACTCATCCTCTGTTTTTTCTTCAGCATACTCGATTTCAGGAGTTTGCTCAACTTCATAACCGGATTTGATTCCTGAAACAACAACTGTGGTTCTAACAGTATTTTGAAGACTTTCATCAATTTGAGTACCCCAAATAATGTTAGCTTCAGGATCTAATTTATCAGCAACAACTTGAACAATCTTTTCTGCTTCATGTAATGTTAAATCAGAACTACCAGATATGTTAACTAAAGCACCAGTAGCATTGGAAATATCAATGTCTAATAATGGGCTGCTTAATGCTTCATGTACGGATTCTAAAGCTCTATCTCCAGTATCGGATTCACCCATACCAATCATAGCCATACCAGAACCACCCATGATGCTTCTAATATCTGCGAAGTCTAAACTTACAAGACCTTTTTTAGTAATTAATTCTGTAATGCCTTTAACTGCCCTTCCCAATATTTCATCAGAAACCATGAATGCTTTATTTAAAGGTAAATTAGGTGCAACTTCCAACAGTTTATCATTTGGAATTACAATAACAGTGTCTGCAGATTCTTGAAGTTTTTCTAAACCAAGTTCTGCATTTTCTCTTCTTTTAATTCCTTCTGCTGAAAATGGCATAGTAGCAACAGCAACAGTTAATGCGCCTAATTTTTTAGATAATTTAGAAATGATTGGTGCTGAACCTGTACCAGTTCCCCCACCAAGTCCGCAGGTAACAAAAACCATATCTGCTCCTTCTAATTCATTTCTGATTTCATCTTCACTTTCTTCAGCACATTCTTCACCAACACTCGGATCTCCACCTGCACCCAATCCTTTAGAAGTTTTTCTACCTAAAAGGATTTTTTTAGCGGATTGACTGTAAAATAAATCTTGAGCATCGGTGTTTACTGCAATTGTAACTGCTCCTTCGATACCCATTTCATTTAATCTTGAAATAGTGTTGTTTCCTGCACCACCAGCACCAACAACAAATATATTGGTCTTAGCACCTTTAATAATATCCATTAATTCATCGTCAATATCTGAAGAGAGGTTTTCAGGCGCTTTTTCTTCCATTCTTTGTTCGGATTCTTTGATTGCATCATCTATAAATTTCACGAATTAACCCCACATACTCTGCTTTAAAATAATTGTTAAATATTTCTATTTTTACTTATATTTAAATGCAACTAATTTATAAGTTATAACTACTAAAAAAAGTTTTTGGAAAAAATAAAAATATTAAATCAATCTCTTGGCATTGCAATTATTTCCTTAATTTTTAAATTAAACAAATCTTTTGCATTGACGGGGGTTAAAATAATCGCACTATCAACACCATGGCCTCTTCCACCAATAGCGATAATTTCTTCACCAACTGGAATCAAACCTGCATCTGCAGCCATTATTGAGATTTCAGCACCTACTTTAATACCATGTGAAAACATTCTAAAGGTATCTGCAACAACATCCAACGGAGAATATCCCCCATATTTATTAGTGACACCTCTTGCAGCCCCACTAAAAGCATGGCTTCCAAAGTATGTTTTAATACCTACATCTTCAAGTTTTTCAATCATATCATCTGAGATATCTGATTCGTTCGGACCAGCAAAACCCATATGATGAGTGACATTAATTATTTCAACACAATCGCCAACAGCACCATATAATTTTAATGCAGATTCACCGGAAGATGAAGCGATTAAAATTCTTTTAATATTACCAGAGACTTCCAATTTATCTTTAACAGCCATTATCAATTCGTCAGTGTAATCATTACCTTCCTTATCAAAATATGTAATAAATTTTCTTGCCATATTTATCATTCCCAATAGATAATTATTTTAAAAATCCATTAATATATTATATATTATTTAATTTATTAAAGATTTTTATGATTGACAAAGAATTAGAAAATATAAAACATGTGATAAATGGCGATTACATCGTAATTCCCATAGAAACAGGTTATATCAAACCAAATGAAAATCTAGATTCGATTATATTGCCTGCAAAAGAACTGATGAAAGAAAAAGATTATTTAGTAATAGCTGAAACTCCAATTTCAGTTTCACAAGGCAGATTGGTTGATGAATCAAAATATAATCCCGGTTTGACCGCCAAATTCTTAACTGTTGTTTGGAGCAAATACCTCTGGGGCTATGTTTTAGGACCATTGCTTAAAATAAAAAAAAGAACAATTAAAAATTTAAGAAAATTACCTAAACAAACGGAAGCCCATAAAGAAGTTGTGCTACAACTATACGGCCTGAAACATGCATTAAAGCCCGCCTCCGAAGCAGGAATTGACTTAAGCAATGCTCCGGGAACTTGTGTTTCACTACTTCCCGAAAATCCCGAAAAAGTTGCAAAAGACATAAAAAAGGAAATTGGAAAGGACATTTGTGTAATGATTATTGATACAGATGCAACATATATGAAAAACGGCAAGTATTTTACAGCACTACCAATCGCCATTGACGGAATTGATGCCGACAACGGAATTTTTGGATATGTGAAAGGGCAGCTATCCCAGAATATGGGATCAACACCTCTTGGATGTAGCGAAAAAATAGATGTTGAAACTGCATTAAAAATAGCTAATATCGCTGAAGATTATCAAAAATCACTTTCAACAGAAATGAAAACCATACATAGCGTTAAAGCGGTTTTAGGTTCCGAAATTGATAAGGTAACTATTGAAGACCTTGATTCTATCACCCATACGCCTGCCGTGATAATCAGAAAAGATAGGCATTTACAAAAGTAAAGTATATTGTACAAGAAAATTTTATATCTACCAATTAACATAAGTAGTTAATACTTAATGTAATTATAAGTTATAACTAATTTGAAATAAATAAACTAAAGGACGAGCTTAATGAATGTAGATAAGTTTGGAAAATATAGGAATATCTTGCTGCCCTTGCTTGATTGCATTGCAGTCGTTTTGGGATATTATTTAATATCTATTTTAATTACAGACTCATTTTTAATGAATCCGACAAGTGCAGTAACAAAAAATGAAATCATAACAAGCATCATACTAACAATAATTGTTCTGCAGATTGTATTCAGACTAGCAAAACGCTATTCAATTATTATACGTTATGAAAATAACCATGATTACGTTATATATCTCATTCTTTCAGTATTGTCCTCAATTATAGTTTCAATAATTGAAAAGTCAATTTTAAACATGAAAAATCCTTCAATTAAGTTTAATTTAGCTGTTGGAGCATTAATTGGTATCATAATTGTTGTATTTCACATTGCAATAAAATATGCATTACTATCAGATATTGCAAATAAAGGAATTAATTATACGGATGAAAATCAGGAAAAATTATTAATTATTGGTGGAGGATATTCTGCAAATGACATTATTAAAACCTTAAACTCAACATTAAAAGGCAAATATGAAATTATTGGAATCATAGATGACAATAAAAAACGTATTGGTTATTCTGTTGCTGGCGTAAGAATCATTGGAGACAGAAATGATATAGAAAAAATCTGTGAAAAGTACCATGTCGATTCTATTTTCTTTACCATTGTTAATATTGATAATAAAAATAAAAAAGAAATCCTTGAAATTTGCAGTAAAACAAACGCTAAAGTAAAAGTTTTACCAAGTTTAAGAGAGCTTATTTCTGAAGAAAACTTATACCACAGCCTAAGAGATGTGGAAATTGAAGATTTGCTTGGAAGAGCCCCCGTCGAAATTGACAACAACAACATAAAAAATCTAATAAATGAAAAAGTTGTTTTAGTAACCGGCGGAGGAGGATCCATTGGTGAAGAACTCTGTAGGCAAATAATGCTCAACAATCCAAAGCAATTGCTAATGTTAGACATTTATGAAAATAGCTTATATGATATTGAATTAGAACTTAAAGCCAAATATCCAAACAATGACATTAAGGCAATTATTGCAAACATTAGAGATGAAAAAAGAATATTTAAGATATTTGAAGTGTATTCACCTGAAATTGTCTTCCATGCTGCCGCACACAAACATGTTCCGCTAATGGAAAACAATCCGACTGAAGCCATAAAGAATAATATTTTTGGAACATACAATTTAGTAAATGCATGCGACAAATATCATGCTAAACGTTTTATTTTAATTTCAACAGACAAAGCCGTTAATCCGACAAACATAATGGGTGCTACAAAAAGAGTTTGTGAAATGATAATCCAAGCTAAAGACAAAGAAAGTGAAACTGAATATGTGGCTGTCCGTTTTGGAAATGTTTTAGGAAGTAATGGGTCTGTTGTGCCATTATTTAAAAAACAAATTGCTGAAGGAGGTCCTGTGACTGTAACTCACAAAGAAATTACAAGATTCTTTATGACAATTCCGGAAGCGATTTCATTGGTTTTACAATCAATTACCTACGCTAAAGGTGGGGAAATCTTTGTATTGAACATGGGAGAACCAGTTAAGATTTATGATTTGGCAAAAAGTTTAATTGAATTATCTGGTTTAACTATTGGAGAAGATATTGAAATAAAAATTACAGGTTTAAGGCCTGGAGAAAAATTATATGAAGAATTATTAATGAATGAAGAAAATCTCGAAGAAACCAACCATGAAAAAATCTATATTACAGAACCAATGGACTTTACCATGGACGAAATCGAAGAAAAATTAGATGCCTTTAGAGAAATTATTGATAATGAAATTTATGATAAGGAAATTATTAAAGAAACTGTGAAAAGATGTGTTCCGACTTATCACGAACCTGAAGAAGTCAACGGGGAGTAAATTATGAATATTCCATTTTCACCACCGGACATAACCGATGAAGAAATTGAAGAAGTAATAGATGCATTGAAATCTGGTTGGATTACAACCGGCCCTAAAACAAAAGAATTTGAAAAAAGAATTAGCGCTTATTGCGGCAGCGATAAAACTGTTTGTTTAAGTGCCGCTACAACTGCCTTAGAGATGACCTTGAGATTATTGGGAATTGGTGAAGGTGATGAAATAATCGTGCCCGCTTATACATATACAGCAACATGCAGCGTGATTTGCCATGTTGGTGCAACTCCAGTAATGATTGACAGTCAAAAAGGCAAAGAGGAAATGGATTACTCCCAAATGATAGATGCAATTACCGATAAAACAAAAGTAATAATGCCCGTGGATATTGCAGGCATTCTATGTGATTACGATAAAATATTTGAGATAATTGAAGAAAAAAAAGAGTTATTTAACGCGAATAATGACATTCAAGAGGCATTTGGCAGAATTATCGTATTATCTGATTGCGCTCATGGTTTTGGAGCCATTAAAGATGGTAAAAAAGCAGGGACACTTGCTGATTTTACTTGTTTTTCCTTCCATGCAGTTAAAAATTTAACAACAGCCGAAGGGGGAGCCGTGACTTGGATGGATCATGAAGGAATAGATTCTGAAAAATTATACAAGCAATTACAAATATTATCCCTTCACGGACAAACCAAAGACGCCCTAGAAAAAACCAAAAAAGGATCTTGGGAATATGATATTTTACTTCCAGCATACAAATGCAATATGACAGATGTTCAGGCTGGGATTGGGCTTGGACAACTTGGAAGATATGATTCCATGCTTAAAAGAAGACATGAAATCATTAAAAAATATGATGAAGGATTTAAAGATAGCAAAGTGATTACCCCTAATCATTTTACTGAAAATTCCGCTTCATCAGGCCATTTATACTTAACAAGAATTGAAGGAATTTCATTAGAAGAACGAAATGAAATCATAATAAAAATGGAAGAAAGAGGAATAAGCACAAACGTACATTACAAACCGTTGCCGATGTTAACTGCATATAAAGATTTAGGATTTAATATTGACAATTATCCTAATGCATACAATTTATTTAAAAATGAGATAAGTTTGCCAATATATTCCACTTTAACCGATGAAGAAGTAGAATATATCATACGAAATCTATTAGAAATTTTAGAAGAATATTAGATAAATTTTTATAATAAGGAAATACATAAATAGTATAGGTTTATAATCTTATATCATAATAATTATTTTTTACTTTTTCAGAGTTGTATGATAATATGATTTAATAATTTTAGGGGAAATTAAATGATAGATGATCCATTAGTAAAACAACTATTAACCAGCATTGTTGAAGATGAAAGCAATTTGCCTATCGTTCAGGCATTAAATGATGGAATTGAAACTGATGAAGAAATTGCTAATGAAACTGGAATTAAACTAAATATCGTTAGAAAAATACTTTACAGACTTTATGATATGGGAATCGCCAGCTACAAAAGAAGTAAAGACCCTGAAACACAATGGTTCACTTATTCCTGGAAATTTGAAAAAGAGGAAATTATAAATCGTATTATTAAAGATTCTGAAAAATATTTGGATATGCTTAATGAAGAATTAGAACGCGAATCCAACAACATGTTTTTTATTTGCCCGCAAGGCCATGTGAGACTTGATTTTGATGAAGCTTCAGATTATGAGTTTTTATGCCCTGCATGTGGAGAGGAATTAGAATTCCAAGATAATACAGAAACCATCGAGCAAATTAAAGAAGATATAAAAATGGTTGAAAGTAATTTTAAATCCTTTACTGAAAAAAATAAATAAAAGATAAAAATGGAAATTGAATTACTTGAAAAGGAGAATACTCCTAAAAATGTAATAGACCATTGTAAAGCTGTTTGTAAAAAAGCTATGAAAATAGCTGCTAATTTTGATAATGTGGATAAAGACCTTATTAGAAAGGGTGCCATTCTGCATGATATTGGAAGGTCTAAAACTCATGGCATTACACATGCTATCAAAGGTGTAGAAATAGCTAAAAAATATGGCTATTCACAAGATGTCCTAAATATTATTGAAAGACATATAGGTGCTGGAATAACTGAAGAAGAAGCTGTAAAACTAGGACTTCCTAAAAAATCCTACATTCCACAAACTCTTGAAGAAAAAATTGTTGCACATGCTGATAATTTAATAAGTGGCAGTGAAGAAGTGGATATTGATTTTGTCATAGAGAAATGGAAAAGGAACATTGAAGACAGCGACGATAATATTGAAAGATTGATTGAATTAGACAATGAATTAATTAAAGCTTTTGAGGAATAATATGAAAGTAATATGTTCAAGTGATGAGTCCTTATACCGGCCAGAAGCAGTTAGGTGGAGACAAAGAATGGAAATGATGGAACCTCTTGGGGATACTGTTGTCTTATTGCCCTGCAGTATGAAAAAGCCTTATTCCAATTCCAAATCTCATCAAAAATTTAGAAAACTTACTCGTTCTTATCAAGAACTTATTGTAACATCTCCCTTTGGAATCTGTCCAAGAGAACTTGAAAATACGTTCCCTATTCAATCTTATGATGTGAGTACAACTGGCAAATGGTCTGAAGATGAAATTGAAGAAACCGGCAAATTAGTAGCCAAATACTGTGAAGGGAAAACAATTGTCGCCAATCTTGCAGGAGGATATTTGGAATCTTGCGAAGCCTATATTGATGATTTTGTAAATGTTTGTAAAGATGGAAGGCCAACTTCACCAGATTCCCTTTATAATTTAAGAATGGAACTTAAAAATCATAAAAAAATCAATAGAAAAGAAAAAACATTGCATGAATTAAGATCCATTGCAAAATTCCAATTTGGAGAAAGTGGCGATGAATTCATTCCGGACAATGTCAAAACCAAAGGAATGTATCATAAAAGAATATTATCCAATGGGACCCAATTAGCACTATTGAATAAGGATTATGGATTATATAGACTAAACTTGCCTGGTGGAGAAATCTTAAAAGATTTGGGAATTCATATTGTTGAAATCGATTTTGACCTTACGACAAATACAGTATTTGCACCAGGAATTGAAAAAGCAGACCATAAAATCGTGCCGAATGATGAGGTAGTTATCGTTAAAGATGATTCCGTTGTTGGAGTTGGAAAAGCAATAATGACCGGCCGTGAAATGGAAGAATGCGAAAATGGAATTGGTGTTAAGATTAAACACCGCGTAAAATAATTTACTATATTTTTGTTCGAAAAAATAACAACGTTTATAAATATCTTAGTTTAAAACTATAATTACAATAAAGATTAGGAGACGAAAAATGTCAGAAGACTTAGTTAATAATATTAAAGATGCTATTTCTGTAATTAATGACCCACATATGGGAATAAGTATTGTAGAAATGGGCATTGTACAAAATATAACTGTTGAAGGCGATCAAGCTGAAATTATCCTTAAACCAACCAATCCAGGTTGTATGAGTATCACTCGTATTGCTGCTGATGCTAAAATCAGAGCAGAAAAAGTTGAAGGAATTGAAAATGCAAAAATTATCGTTGAAGGACATGCTATGGCAGACTCCATTAACGAAATGATTAACAGATAATTTTTTAAAATTTAATTAATTCCATATATAATACCGAAACAGTTATATATAGCAATAAATAGATATAAAAGTGTTGACAGTTAACTGTCACACAATTATCATAGGCTAGTGGCACAGCTTGGTTAGCGCGCTCGGCTGATAACCGGGAGGTCATGGGTTCGAATCCCATCTAGCCTACTCCAAACTATTTTTTTAAGAATTTTCATATTACATGACAGTTTTATCTAAGAGATATTCTTTTTAAATATTTTTAATATTTCATTACAATGCCCATCAATTCTGCAGGATTTCCTTTTTTATGATAAATAATATATATTACATTCAACATAATAAAACTTGAATGTACAAAAAGTTGGAATGATGATTAAAATGTGGGAAAAAATTAATGAAAAATTCAAAAAATACCCTGCAAGAATTAGAGTTGCAGAAAAAATGATTGAATTAGGATTATCTTTAAATGAAGATGGTAAAATTTACTGTGGCAATTTAAAAATTAGCGATAAAGCATTGGCTACAGCAGCAGATGTGGATAGAAGAGCCATTAAATCAACAATTGACATAATCAAAGAAGATGAAGAATTATACAATCTCTTCAGCAACATAATTCCTGCCGGAACACTTTTAAAAAATATTGCCAAAAATTTAGACCTCGGAGTAATTGAAATAGAAGTAGGATCCGATAGCGAAGGCATTCTTGCAAATACCACAAGTTTAATTACAGAAAAAGGAATTGATATTCGGCAAGCTTATGCAGAAGATACCGAGCTTCAACAAACACCAATTCTAACAATCATAACAGAAGAACCCGTTAAGGGCGATTTAATAAATGAATTTTTAAAAATAAAAGGAGTAACAAGAGTGTCCATTTATTGATTAATTTTTTCAAGATGTTCCATTCTTGCTTTTTCCATTTCTTTGTCTTCTTCTTCAAGGAATTCTAAAAGTTCTTCCCAAGCTTCTAAAGATTCTTTAGCAGCTTCTTCACTTAATTTTTCAATTGCATAACCAGCATGGATTAAAACATACTCACCAATTTCTACATCAGGTAAAAGATCCATTTTAGCTTGTTGTCTTGCTCCACCAAAGTCAGCAAATAATGTATTTTCTTCTCTATTAATTTCAACAACTTGAGCAGGTGCTGCAATACACATTATTACTATCTCCAAAATTTAATTATATATTAATTTACAAAGGTAGTATTATATAAAATTATCTAAATGGGTGTTTTTAATGAAAAATATTGTTATTGGTTCCGGTCCTGCTGGAAGATTAGGTTCCATAGAGCTTGGAAAACTAGGTGAAGAGGTTACTTTAATTGAAAAAAATCACATTGCAGGTACTTGCCTAAATGAGGGTTGTATGGTTGTTTGTGCATTAACAGACATTACAAAATTTATTGATTATAACAATAAATTCAACAGTTATGGATTTATTAAAAGTCAAATGGATGTCTCTTATGAAAAAATTGTTGAAAAAATTATAGAAACTCAAGAAATGCTAAGAGAACTAAACCAAATGGAAAATGAAAGCTTTGGCAATGAAATAATTTACGGAGAGGCCAGTATTGAAGACGGTGCTGTTAAAGTAAATAATGAAAGCTTTGAATACGATAACTTATTAATAGCAACTGGAGCTCGCCCATTCATTCCAGACATTAAAGGAAAAGAATTCGGATTGACAAATAAGGATATTCTAAAGCTTGATGAGGTTCCTGAAAAATTGAATATTGTTGGCGGCGGGATAATTGCTTGTGAAATAGCAAACATTTACTCAACACTTGGCAGTGAAGTTAACATCATTGCAAGAAGCACATTCTTAAAGGGAATCAGTGAAAATACAAGAAGGTATGTTTTAGAAAAAATCATTCCTGATGTCAATATTTATGAAAATACAGATGTCACTGAAGCTTTTAAAGATAAAATATTAACTGACAAAAATGAAGAATTAGAGGGAACACCATTTTTTGCAACCGGCAGAACTCCTAACAGTGAAATTGCTGAAGGTTTTGTTGAACTTAATCCTAATAAAACAATTAAAGTTAACGAGATGATGAAAACTAATGTTGATAATGTATATGCTGCAGGAGATGTTACCGGAGGATATTTGCTGACACCAGTAGCTAGAATGGAAGGTATCACAGCTGCAAGAAACATGGCAGGATACTCAAATAAAGTAAGCTACAATTGTATTCCTCAAACATTAAGTTTGAACATGGAAGTAAGTTTTGTCGAAAATGAAAAATCCACATGTCCTGATGAAGATAAAGCAACAATTGGAATTCCTGGTATTGCAGGACCTCATTCATTCTGGAATATACTATCAATGGATACAGGATATACTGAAGTGGAGTTTGATAAGAAAAACAATAAAATAAATAGAATTAATGAAATATCCCCATCATCCACCAGTGATGTTGCCTATCTATCCTATCTAATGAGAATGGATTATGAATTAGATGATTATTCAGAATTTTTAGAGATACATCCTTCAACAGACTCAAATTATAAAATAATAAAAAATATGTGGTTATAATAACCACTATTCTAATTTTTTTAACATCCTATCGACTAAATAGTCAGCGGCTTGTGAACTTTCCTGCCCATAGAATAAAGCCCTTTCTTTTAGGGAATCATAGTTTTTAAATGATTCATCAATGCTTCTGCAGACATCATCAATTTCTGATTCGATAATGGCGCCTTTATAAATTCCTGCCATGTTTTGATATCTTCCCCATTTTACCCTTGTAACTGTAACAATAGGCTTTTCACAGGTTAATGCTTCTTGAAGAGATACACCATCATCAGTTAAAACTGCCAAATCAACAAACTTAAATAAATGATTCATCCAATCAATGTAGCCAGTGTAAATTATTTTTTCATTATCAATGTCATCCAGATACTCATCCTCTAAGGGAATACCGACTAAAACCAGATTATATTCATCAGTGCACCTGGAAACTAAATTAATTGCATCGATCATGCCTTTAAAAATAGAGGAACCTGACGAAAATAAGATAGTTTTTTTATTTTCATCAAAATTAGGGAATTCCTTAAGTTTTGAAAATGCAATGTTCGCATCACCATTGCCTGCAGTATCAGAAATCGGATAAAAAGATTTTTCCATATTTTCTGGAAGAGTTTCCAATCTAAATTTGTCCAATTCCGGAAATATATAACATTGATTAAATTTAGGACATACTTTTGAGTCAAGTGGTGTTGAAATTAATGAAAATGCAGGTTTCCTAGCGAATTTTGCTCCTAATGAACCAACAATTGCGCCCCCTCCTAGAACACCCACTACAAAATCAGCACCTGATTTTTTAATAGCAGACCTTGCTTTAAAAGTTGCACCTATTAATTTAAGAGCGCCTTTTGCAGCAGATAGCTTAGTTGCGGCATGTCCTCCTGCTTGAGGGATTGAAATTTTATACCATGAATAACCATTTTTTTCAAATAATATTCCTGGAGCGGATTTATCCAAAGCAACTTCACAATCGACTCCTCTTTTTTCAAGAGCTTTAATTGTATTGAGAGCGATTGCTGCATCACCACCCAATCCTCTTCCAGTAACTATAAATAGCGCCTTCAAAAAATCATCCACCTTTATTTAATCTTGGAATTTTATTTCTAGAAACGTAAGTATTAGAACGTGAAGCATATGGATTATATAATAATCTTCTAAATCCTAATGCAATTAACAACGGATTTCTAACTACATATTGTTTATCTTTAAAAAGCCACCTTCTACATAAATCGCCTAATCCCCCACCAGTCAACACATCCATGAAGTAATCGCCGAAGGTAGGATTAGGAATTCTTAATTTATTTCTGAAGAATACACTCAAATTGTTTCTTCTGATAAATGCGATTAATGCAGTGGTTATAATTCCAAGAACAATTACAGACCATAATCCACCAACCATGTAGAAAGCTAGACCCAATGCAACGCCAAAAGTGTGATTTCCAACTTCACCCAACATGATTTTTCCTGCGAAATCCAATGGGCTGTAACCTAAACATACGAAGAATATTAATAATGGAGTATAAACTGCCGGCAATTCAGATACGTAAGGAGAACCAAAGATTAACATGAAAATAATAGTTACAACACTCATTATCAATGTAACAAGACAAGTTGAACCTGGTTGCATATCTGAAATATTTAACGGCTGAACCATAAGAGCGATGAAAACAGCAGAAATCCAATACCCTTCAAGAATACCTACAATGATTACTAATATAATTCCGATACCTCTTGAAAGTTGACCCCATTCAATACCTAATGGTTCGCATTTTCTGCGCCCTATAACATCATCAATGAATGCAAAAATACCGATTATTAATATAAGAAGGTTGCAACCGGGCAACATGAAGAAAGACAGTATTAAAAAGGGAACTAATCCAATTCCACGAGGGGTTCCTCCCCTTACATTTGGATATAAGTTACCAAGATAACCTCTCTTCCCTAAAAATCTAAAAACTATATCTAAAAGTGCAGTACCTACTGCTGATAAAATTAAAACCATTATAAATGCAATGATCACTGACGAATAGAACATATTTCTCACTTAATTATAATCTTTAATTGTTTATAATATAAATAATTTAGGCAATTTCATATCTTAAAATAGCCGCCATACCTCCTAAGCTTTCCAATTGTTTTCCGCCTTCATGTTCACTACTAATAACCATCACATCACCTTTCATGTTCTCCACCATGTCCATTGCATCACCCATATTTTCGCTTGCAACTTTAGTGTCCAATATTAATAATTGGCTAACAGCACCCAAATCAACTGCCTTTTTAGTTTCTCTCAAACCGTATGCTACTTTTGATGAATTTTTAGCGATTTCAGTGAGCAGGTTATCAACAGCGCCCATTTCTAGGGCAACCCTATTTTCAGAAGTTAATTTTTCAACAGTCCCCTTTTTTAGAACTTCACTTATTCCATTACGTCCGCCAGACCCTGTCGGTTCAATAATCGAAATTTTTGCCAAATCAGCATGTTTATCTTTAATATAGTCATAAAAATCATTTTTAACAAAGCCTGGCCCGGCAATAATGATATTTTGAATTGAATCGAATTTTTCAATTGATTCAACAACCTTTTCATAAAATTGGACAATATTCTTCTGCCTGTTTTTATCGACTATTCTTTTGCCGGACACATTCCCTTTAATCGGACCATAATACTCAATTCCATACTGCCTCATCAACCCAAGTGTTGCGGTATCGTCTTCCAAAACAACGATTATTGCAGACAATTTTTTAGAAGCTTCTATTGCTTGATTAAGTCTTTTGATCGCCCATTTTGGCCATCGCTCCTTTTTGATAGTTATCGGTGTGTTGAGCTTGACTTCCAAAGTATGGTGTGATCCAAGAGGTATCAAATCTTCAGGTCCTCTTGTAATGACACCTGTCAATCTTAATTTTCCTGTGAATAAATGAAAACTAACATTTTCGATATCCAATCCTAAATAAAATGTTTTTTTAACTCCCCTATCACCTCTAATCTTATCTCCACTGGTATCTTGGATACGTCTGGTTGTTTTTGAGGAAGCATTATCTCCAACTTCTATAATGTGGGACAAATGCCATAAATCATCCAATGTTTCGGGAACAATCTCAACAATCCCCTCTTTTTCATTTTCTTTTATGATTTTCATAATATTCACAACTATTTTTTCTATATTAATAATTTATATATACGTTCTAATTTAAATTAATTAATGATTAAAATGAATGTTGGAATAATTGGGGGTAGTGACGGATTAGGTAAGACCCTCGTTTACTACTTCAGAGATGAATTTAACGTATTTATAACAGGACACGATAATGAAAAAGGCAAGCGTGTAGCTGAAGAATTAGGTGTGAATTATATAGAATCCAATGCAGGATTAGCCAATATCAGTGACATATTGGTCATTTCCGTACCTATACAATATACTTCAGAAGTTATTCGCGAAGTTTCTCCATTTATGAAAACCGGTTCACTAATGGTTGATGTAACTTCAATCAAAGAAGAGCCTTCCAAAACAATGGCCGAATCCTTGCCTGAAACTGTAGAATATATTCCAACACACCCCGTTTTTGGTCCGAGAACAACACGCCTTGACAATCAAGTTATTGTTTTGACTGCAGATAAGAAAGGAAAATGGTATCCCAAAGTTTATAATTACCTTGCAAGCAAAAATATGAGGATAATTGAAACTACTGCTGAAAATCATGATTTTATGATGAGTATTGTACAGGTTTTAACCCACTTTTCATTTATTTCAGCAGCATCTGCAATTGAAAAGTTAGGCGTTGACATATCAGAAACTGAAGATTATGAAAGTCCAATTTACAATTTAATGATTGATTTGATAGCCCGTATTGTATCTCAAAACCCATATTTAACCTACAACATTCAATCCAGAAACAGTTTTGGTCCTAAAATCAGGAATGCACTGGCAGATTCAGTCATTGAACTAAGAGACGTTATCAATAGCGGTGATGAAGAAGAATTTATCGACATTGCAATCAAGGCAACAAAACATATGGGCGACATTAAAAATGCTTTAGGTAGAAGTGATAAGGCAATCAGTGCCTTAAGCTATGAATATACCTATTTGAATAATTGCATCGGTCAAGAAGTTGGCTTAAAACATATATAT
>JAEIGA010006533.1_pt1 | contig 17756 bp, 20 predicted proteins | sample 9270691 | NCBI WGS metagenome assembly JAEIGA01 (sample SAMN17057246, study PRJNA624740) | gut metagenome | biome: biome; isolation source: fecal sample | host: Bos grunniens | place: China: Xizang | collected 2019 | reverse complement strand
CGAGTCTTTCCAATACTGAGCCGATGTACCTATCTGCACCCTTGAGTTCTCTATGTTAGTCCAAGTGAATCTGAACATCGGAGCATTGGCAATCGTGTCAAGGTCAAGGGTGATGTCTCCGAGCTGATGCTTGAAGCGGATATCCGAGCTTAAGCTAATCGCATTGGCCGAGATTTCTCCAGTAGCCGCGATGTCTCCATTGACGAATACCGCTACCTCCTCATCAGGGAAACCCTTGTTTTTATCGTATGGATTTGTGACATTATCGTTATCGCGTGGGTTAATATAAAGAGACTGACCCTTATAGTTACCGTAGCTATCTATCGCCCACCTTCCGTTATAAGTACCCACATATCCATTTGCATGGAGATAGAGGTTGTAGCTTGTTTTGACATAGATATTGCTTCCTTCAATATCATTAGCATAGAGCGTTCCTTTAACGGTCACATTGCTTGTAATATACGAAGAGCCACTTATGTAGAGAGAATAATCATCATGCGAACTTGCTCCAATTCCGACATGGCCAAACAAAGAAGATGTGCCACTAATACCAAGAGAGCTTCCGTCAATAGCACCGCAATTAACCGAGCCGTCCACATAAAGAGCATAAGTGCTGTGTGGATTTGCGCCTATTCCGACATGACCCGATAAGGTAGATGTACCGCTTACACTAATCCATGCTGCGCCTATTCCGCCATTGTGCGTAGTCTTGCTTGCGAAAGAGGATGCACCGCTTACGGTAAGTGTCGCTACCGACAATGAATCTCCACTTATCGCATTGAAATTAGCATTGCCGCTTGTGTTAATGTAGTAGGTTGTACCTCCGAAGTAAGCTATGCCGTTGTGGGTTGTTGTTCCTGCGATGGTGAGGGTGCTATCGAAAGCCACTGCATTAGTTGCGCGGAGAGTTCCGTTGATGTCCAATGCGTACTGAGGTGTCATTGTGTAGATACCTACATTGCCGCCCCAAAATATATGCTTGGCAGCATTATAGGCTACATCATCTCCTATTAGATTTCCGCTAAACACCGAGCCAAGCCATACTCCATAGTTTCCAGATGTAATAAATGCTTTGCTTGTTTTGCAAAAACCAGAAACATAGCTATCTCCTCTCACATCCAACTTGTAACCGCTATCGGTAGTAGTTCCTATGAGTACATTTCCACCGTTAGGATTAAGCAAGATTGGTGTATAGCCAACACCCTCGCGTATGCTGACAACACTTAATCCAGTAGTACCCGATTCTATTATGCCATAATAACTATTATCTTGGTAGTTGAGTATCGTAAAAGAACCCGCCAAGGTTGTATTGTAATCAAGCCTTGTTCCGCCCTGTACTCGCAGTTTATAATCCGTTCCCGCTAAGTCACTTGCTCCGATAGTCACGTTGCCAGAGGAGTTGATACGCATGGTTTGACCACTTGTGTTCCTAAAGATTACTTTTGAACCATTGAGATAGTTCTCCCATGATGTTAGACCAAACTCCGTATATGCGCTTCCCCAATCTGCATACTTAGCACCTGAACTCGTAATAAGTTTATTGGCCGAAGCGACATTGGAATCCGTGAAGGCGATGGTCTTTGCATTAACGGAAACACTATCTAACCTATAGCTCACTCTCAATCCATTCGCATCTGCATACAATCTCAGCCAAAAATATTCAGTATGTCCTACCTCAATATATGGTCCTACATTTTGCCAAAGACCAAAGGAATTTAATGCACTAGTAAACTCTGCTCTTTTTCTTAATGTGTACTCCTTGAAATTACCAGAGTGGAGGAGAAGATAAGAATTTACCGTATCATAGAACGTGGGTTGAAAAGGATAGTTCGAGCCACTACCACCAATACCAATATATCCTAACACTCCACCCTCATTCGAGTATTTTATAGCAGAGTAACCAGCACCGGTATCAGTCCTTTTGATTTCCACAAAACCATAACCGCTATTGCTTATCGTACCTCCTGTCAACGGAAGTGCATAGCTTGAGTAGTTACCCGCGTGGAGGATATCAAACACATTGCTATCTATTTCTATTTTTGCTCCCGACTGATAGAAGCCTATGCTTCCAAGAACTCCGAGAGTGTTGGCGAAGTCCATCATCACTCCTGCGTTGGTGCTTCTTTTAAGTGTTAATCCGCCTTTGTATAAGCTTGTTGTTATCGTACCTCCGCTTGTCGGCAAGAAGTCACCCTTCACCTCATGCGCCACTCCGTCAACCGTAATGGTCGCAATCTTCGTTCCAGTGGTCAGCAAGTCGGATACACTAACCTTAGTTCTCTGAGTGGTGAGCTGACCCACCTGAGACTCAAGCACTCCGATTCTTGATGCGTGACCCTGCGTTGCCTTGTATATCTCATTAGTTGCATACGCATTGAACACTACACTATTGTCATTAGTGAGTGTCGCACCGAGTGAGCCAACACCGAGTACCGAGCTGATAAGACCGCTTCCTCCTCCGCCTGTGCCTTGAGAGATACCGTTGGATGAGATTTCCTTGTATGACGCAAGGTTGTGAGTGGTAATAAGCAAATCCTCATCTTCTCTAAGCTCGAACCAACTAAGAATCTTGTTTATCTTGTCGGTGTGGTCATTAACCTTGTTTCCGAGGTTGGTGACGGTAACTGAAAGCGGATTGAATACATCGGTCTTCCAAGTGTCAAAGTCAGAAACCTTGACCCTTGCGTTGATGTCCGTATTCATCTTGCCGAGGATAGTCGAAAGGTCTTCGCTTCCGCTATACTCGTTCACGAAATCCACTACCTCGTTCCATGTATTGATTACTCCCGATGTGTCATCGTTGAGTGCGCTGTAAAGCCTGTCAAAGCTCGATTGCAGGGCATTAAACGAAGCAAGGGCAGCATACTTGCCATCAGCATCGGTTGCCTTGATATAAGGGCTTAATGCATCAGTAATGGCATTCTGAGTCTGCTGCTTTGTATAGTAGTCAGAGAGGTCAACCTCTACATCCTTACCCTCAAGCTCGACTATCCTCTTGTAGAGAGAATCAATGGCAAATGCATTGAAGGTAGTTGTATTGTCCTCAGATGCAACTGTTCCGAATGCAGATTTGCCGAGGACATTCTGAATGAGTCCACCACCGCCTGATGTTCCGCCACCGAGGTTGAGACCATTGGCAGACATCTCGCCTTCCGAAAAGAGGTTGTACTTCGTACCGATAGACTTTCCGTCTTCGGTCTTGTAGAACCAATCTCCGAGATTCTTGAGCAGAGGGAAATATTTATCTACAAACTTTTGGAGGCTGATGTTCTCCCACTCTTTTTCTCCGCGAGCCAGGATGTCTCCTACGGCTGGATTTGACAAATCGACATCATCTAATTGAGCAAGAGATTTTGCTCCTCCGCCACCACCGCCACCACCGGCAGGTCCTCCTGTGGTAGCTCCCATGGTTCCGGCTGCTTCCGATGTCTGAGTGATCTGAACTGAACTGAGCGATACATCTGCCGCTGATATGCTGATAAGGTCTACAGTAATCTCGTCGGCATAGAGGTCGTAACTGTATGTTCTAGGGAAATAATATGTACCGTCACGAAGGAACAATGCAGGAAGTATCGTCGCAGATCCAGGCACATTGAGGATTCCAGAATACTTCATTCTTGGAAGAGATATCATGCGCGAATAATCAAACGCCATAAGCGCAAGATAATCCTGATGTCTTCCAAATCCGATTTGCCACTTCGTGATAACCTCCGAATCTGAAGGACGCATCGGAAGGCCGGTCATGAACACATTACCAGCTGCAGGCGCAAGATCACCGGCTGTGATAGTAAGGTCAATATCAGACTCAGACTCACGAGCCATGTTCTCGACAATCACATTAGCCTCATAACCTTTGATCTGTTCATATTTTACAAGACTGACATCATATACATGGATATCGTATAAGCCTGTAGGATTAAAGATTGTAAGCTTGATGTTTCTGGCATATACATACGATCTGCTTCCGCTTGTATACAAAGGCAGTACAATATCGATATCCTGAGCATCCGAAGATGTAGCACCCTCTGTAGGAGTCGGAAGATCTTCTTCTATATAGCCCTCCGTACTACGGAATAAATAGTCATTAATTGGTCTTCCGCTGGAATTAGCAGACTTCACCAACCAAAATGAACTTCCTATAGAATAAGACCGGCCATCAACCTCAACCTTGATTCCGATATTCTGCTCCTCATCGCCCGGCTCGCCGACATTCCTTGCTCGTACCCTAAGGCCCAAACGATATCCGACCTCATGACCAAAGTTTATAGTCTGCGTAATTGCGGAATCTGCTCCCGGAAGAACATACGCATTGTCGGACTCACTATAGGAAGCCAGCTCCGACATTGTCCAATCGCTGAAGCTCAAGATATTCTCCTTATAATGATTAGGAGATTTAAGCGTCAGATGATTCTTTGCAGGCTCGATTACTGTCGAAAGCTGACCTACCGGCCACCACTGGTTTGACTTCATCGTACCAAACAAGGCAACAGGAAGATTTATCCTTGACCCGGTCTCATCAAAAGCCTCAACGCCTGCATAATCTGCCTTACTGATAAAGTCAGTCTCACGGAATATCAGATAGTGACCATTATGCTGTGTGATATTTGCATTCAGAGACGAGAGCAGGCCTTGAAGGACATCATAGTAACTGTTACCTTCCTCATGATCAAGGTCCAACTTGACATTGAGGATATCATGCTCTAAAGAAGCGACACCATCCTCCTTGATGTAGTGGAGCCCGGATACAATGTTCCAGGATGTCTCGATACCAGTCTTATCCATCAATGTGTCGAGATGGTCCAGTATAGACGCAACACCTCGCTTCTGGAAGTTGAAATTCTTCAGCTCGCCAAGACCGTCAGTAGCTATGATCTGCACATCATATGGCGGAGCTATGTCAGGCTCAGAGTAAAGCTCTGGTGAAACATAGCCCATCCATATGAGGGTATTGTTCTTGTAAACCTCAACCTTATACTCGTAGGCATCAGATGTATATAGATGCGAGAACTCACCATCCACAAGACATTCAGCATAGAGTTCACAAGAAGTACCGTAGATGTGTCCGTTATTATCACGCTTGACAACGGGAGCTCGACCAAGAGCTCTCTTCTTTACTGCACCATTATAGCCCTTCTGACTGATGGTGATAAGCATGTCCGCACCATTGGTCGAGGTACGGCGAAACTCATATAATACTCCGTATGCCATTATGTCGTGTGATTTCTTCGTGTATTTTCATTCTCAATTACAGCAAGAAGCTGATTTCCGTCCGCTCTCAGAGATCCTTTGACATTGACCGTAATGTCTCGAGTATCAAAGGATGTGCCGATGCTGCTACCGTAGCTTCCAGTAGATGTGGCCACTGATCCGGCAGCACTATAACCACCTCCTTCCGCGATATTGCTCAGGCTTGTTTTAACAGCTGCTCCTAATGCCACAAGAGCTGTTCCGGCAGCAATGGCAGTCCAAGGTCCTCCAAAATTCAAGGCCGCTTTAATTCCTAACATGGCCACGCCTGACTCTATCGCGATTTTACCAACCGCAATAGCCATATCACCTAGAGAAGATATTGCAGAGTTTGTAAAGTTAGACCATGCCGCTTCTCCTGTGGCAAGATCACCAATAAGAGAGCCTATAGATGTACCCATACTCTCAAATGATGATGTAAGAATTGACTGCAGTTCATTAGTGAGGTCAATGACTGCAGATGTATCAAGTTCAGGCTTTACAGGTATAGAGAGACCTGGAGTCTCCATTGCTACCGCCTGAGTCGGCAAATTAATAGGAGTAGAAATAGTCGCCTGATCAGCCCATGCTTGTAGGTCAGCTCGTGATATTGCCATTTTCTCGTAGGCTTCAAGCGATTCCATTCTCGCCTGAGCTTCCTTCTGAGCATTAGCTGTAACTGTAGCCTGGCGCTCTGAAAGCTCACGCAGCGCGTTATTCATTCGAGCTACTGTAGCCTCCTCCTGAATCCTCAGCTGATTAGCTTTATCAATATCAGCGACCGAGGATTCCGCAAGACTGTTATACTCAAACTGTAGATCAGCCAAAGTCCTTTTCAGTGCAGCCTCCTCGCCATATCTCTGATTGATGAGTTCTGTAGCTTTCGCGAGAGCTTCCTGTTGTGTCTTAGTGTCAACAGTCTTATCGTAAGCAATTCTTTTATATTCTGCAATCTCTCGCTCCTGACGGGCCCATTCCACTGATGCGTCAGAGATCTTACGCTGAGTCTCATACATTTCCTTAGCAAGCCTAGAAGCGTCTTCACCCTTAGCTTTAGCTTCGTTCATGAGATTATAGTAATCCGCTCTTGCTTTATCTCCCTGCTCAGAAGGCATTAAACCGGCAAACATAGCACCTGTAGATACGCCAGCCGTTATTCTGGAGCCTAGCGTGCCCCAAAACTTTTTCCACCTACTTTCAAGATTGGCAAAACCGCTACCAATCTCTTTGTTAAAGTCATGGATTACCTGCTTATATGTATCAATGTAAGCAGTAGTCGCAAGCTCTATGTTGGCACCAGCAACAGTATTCTTGAAGTTCTCAGCCTCATCATTAAGCATCTTGAAGCCTGCGACCGTGGCTCCAATACCTAGACCAGCGATTCCGGCAGACAGTCCGTTAACGCCTTTGAGAAGGTTTCCAAGCGCGGCAACTCCTGTATTACTACTCTTGGATAAGTTCTCACCTAGTCCGCGAACAGCAGACATCATCTGCTCGATCTTGCCCGTATTGACACCAAAGGCATTACCAAGCGAGCTCACAGCATCTTCTCCAACCTTAGCGAAGTCCTTCAAAGCGTCTTTCGACTCTTTAGCATTCTTCTTAAGATCAGAGTTATCCATGGTCGCCTTGACCTTCATCTCAGCGCTATTACCTGCCATTACCAACCAATTTTATTAAGAAAATCCTTAGCGTTTTCAGCTCTCTCATCATCGGTCATTGCTTCGAACCTTTCAAGTTCCTCGTCAGCTGTAGATATTTCATCCCAAGGCATTCTCCAGAACTTAGCCGGATCAGTAAATCTATCTTTCTTTGCGACCTGCAGATTAAAGAGTCTCAGTGTAGCTCCTCTGACAAGCTCGCCCATATGTCTTCTGTCCGCTTCCACCTCTTTATTGTGAGCATCCATCGCCTCCCAGAACTCGTCCAGGCGCATCATGTAGAAATCACTCCTGGACAGATGGAGAAGACTGATACCCCAGCCTCTGACCTGACCGATAGTCAGAGGCACGGAATCAGAAGACACTATGCTTTTTTTTCTTCAGACTTAGGGAGTTTTGGCGTAGTCTGATGAAGGAACTCGACCACAAAAGCACTCACCTCCGCAAGTCCGCAATTCTCCTCAATCCATTCTCCCGTAAAAGTAGCCTCACGACCGTCAAGGCGCTCACCTTCGTTAAGACATGCCGCCATAAGAGGAGCCATGTCTGTAGGAGGAAGTGATGCAAGGTCAGTGATACCCTGCAAGCTATTACGACCTACTGAAGTAAGGAATGATGTAATAGCCTTCCAGTTTGCCTCCACTCTCACCTGAGTGCCGGCAACTTCGAGATATCTCTTTTCCATGACTACTCAGTTACTTCCTTGAACTCACCTGATATCTTGAGGTCAAGACCGTAAGTAGCCTCACCCTGAGCATTCGTTGACTCATTGTAACCAGTGATAATAGCGTTACCACCGTAGATCTTACCTCCATCCATGCCATATCTAACTGGAACCTTTGCAGCGTCTCCTGTAAGAAGAGACATAGCAATCACCTCGTCACGGGTCAACTTAGTAGGTTCTTCAGTTGTATTATCCATAAGACCTGCAGCCTTAAAAGTAACATCATGACCGGTAACAGTCTCATTGGCGTTACCCTTGTCATCCTTAGTCAGGCTGTCCTTAGTCTTGGCAGCAATATTAAGGTCATCCTGTGTGCGACCGGCAAGTGTCTTGCCGTTGACCTTCAACGCAATGTTATATCCTTCCATTATCGATATTGTTTAATAGTAAAACTCATTTCTCTAGACCATACTTCATCCGAACAATCCGAGCTATCAGAAAGCTGGCGGGAGAAGTATTGTCCGTCGTTCATATCATTTCTCACAGCTGAAGCGATCTGCTCAGCTATAGGATTGATTGTCTCAAGGTCCTGAGCATACACAGTGACAGTCACAGATGCCTCATAGTGATGTATGCCATCTTTTGTATAGATCGGAGTGACCGAAGATGTGTACACAGCATAAGGATAGTCCTCAGTCTGTGCCTCTGAGAAGAAAAAACTGACAAACTGCGATGCAAGCTCTGTCAGTCGTATTCCTATTGTTTCCTTACCTACCATATAACTTATCCTCGTTTTTCTTCATCTCCTTTTCCAAGGTATCTACATATATGTTTTCCCACCCTGATATAGCCTTAGCGAAGAAGTTTTGTGCCGGCTGGCCGACTGACTGTCTTCGTGGATTTCCTGCAGTCTTAGGCTTTATGGCAAACTTGAACTTATGATTCCTATCGCGACGAGCGAGGGTTCCATAGTTGGCCCAATATGCCTTGAACCAGTCGAATACTGGATCTCCGCTGTCCGGCTGATGACCTGCGATTTCCTTGCGGTTATAGAGACCTATGAGTACATATGTGTTCTTGTCTCTATCCTCATACATCTTGTACTTGACAAGCTTTCTGAATCGCTTAGGAATTGCCTTACGCATATTCTTGGAGACAGCAGCTGATGCCTTACGCATCGAAGCCTTTTCCATCTTCAGAATATTCTCAGGAAGATTGTCGAACATCTTGAGACATTCGTCAAGACCGTCAACACTGAGCTTGATACCGTCCATCAGTCAATGCCCTTAAGAGACAACACACATAGCGGTGATACCCGGCTTATAGGAGAGATTGCAGTAATCTCATACGGCAGACCATCCACGATGACGCGCCAGTTGCGGTCGAGATCTCTCACCTTGTAGATGGTAAGTTCAATGACATTGCCTTCCTCAAGGTTACTGTTAGCAACCATCTCATTGATGTTGCGCTCAACCTTCGCCCATACTCTTGAGTGCTCCGAGAACTCAAGGCGTTTATTGCCTTGAGCGCCCGTAGTCACTTCTCCCTTTTGCAAGGTTACAAGAGTGTCAAGTTCACCGATATTGATGTTATTCTCCATGTCTTCCCCAACTTCTATAAGGTCTCAGCAGGTTCTTTGCCACTGATGGCAAGGTCTCCACCGAGTCTACAGGATTGTTGAACAACTTGGCAGCTATCAGAAGTACAGCGGCCTTAATGTCGAATGGCACCTGCGTCATGCCTGCCTCGTAAGTGACAGTCATCTTCTCACACTGATTCACATCCTGAGAGATGAGAATTGTGCAGCGACTCACAGTGTAGTCAGTCTCTTCAAGAGGATCTCCGTCAACCTCTACAGACTTGAGTTCGCATCCCGGACCCTTCATATCGAAGGAGCGGACAAACCAGCCTTCGTAAACAAACTCAGACCTGGCAATGATGCTACCGATGTGATGCTCCGCAGACTCAATAGCAGCATGCAGATACATTATCAAGGTATCATCAAGGTCATCCGAGGTAATCCTCAGATGACGCTTGAGATCCTCCAGCGAAGGCTCGAAGCCATCTATATATGACCGCGTTACCATCGCTCAACTATTTAGGCTGTGATACCCTTGAGAACAGCGAAGCTCTTAGGCTCAGCTACGAGAGCATCGTTCCATGCGTTGATGGTGATCACTGTCTGAGCGCTACCAGCCTGAGTGAATGGGTCAACCACAAGGTCGAAACCACCCCACTCACCGATGAAGAGATCCTCCCAGTTACCGAAGATCATTGCTGAACCGTCAGCAGATGGAACGAGGTTAGTCCATTCTGCCGGATAACCGTTCACGCGATTGCCTGCAGTCTCCTCCATGATGAAACGGTCCTGACCAGCAGTCTTAGGAGTGGTCTTCATGGCACCCCAAACCTTAGCGTTAGTAAGGTAACCGAGACGGCCCTTGCTAGCGTTGTTCTCGTTCACCGCAGTCTCAAGTGCCACGATGTTCTCCCAGGTGATAGGGCCTGCTGCATCAATCACTTTCACGCCAGTTGTCTTGAGGATACCAGTAGGACCATCCACTGCACCTGCGATTACGCCAGCCTCCACGAGTTCGTTATGAGCTGTCTGCATGAGTCTCATAAGGTAAGCCTCCACATCGTATGATGTCTGATGAAGAAGGTCCTTAGTTACTGCGACGCGAGTCACATTACGCTTAGGAGTGAGCATATTCTTAGCCCAGTTCACCTTCTTAACACTAACCTCCTTACCCTCAGTAGCCCACTCAGCCGCAACTGCAGTTGATGATACTACAGGTACCTTACCTACAAGACCTGTGAGTACAGTAGCACCGAGGTTCTGTACAGCGAGCTTGTTAGTAAGCTGTGGCATGAACATAGATGGACGAGTCTCTGCGAGAGCGTCTCCATCAGTTGATACAGACTGGCCGAGGATGTCGCGGAGAATGAATGAAGGAATCACCTGACCATTGCGAGTGAAACCGAGTCGACGATACTCCTCAGCTCCTTCCTCAGCCGCCTTAGCCTCAAGGCCTGAGAGAGAGCCTGAAATAGTCTCATTGACAAACTTAACGATAGAGAAGCGTCTCTTCTCCTTTCTTTCCTCAGCGCGGAAGCGGTCCTCTGCGAGTGCCTGAGCTGCACGCTCTGCGACCTCAGCCTCTTCAAGCTCAGCCATGAGCTCATTGACTCTGGTAATGGCAGCTTCGCGTGCCTCCTTGTCAGCTCTATCGACTCCTCTGAGAGTCTCTACAGCTGCGTTCAAATCCTTACGGATCTCTGAAATCTTTCTCATTGTCGAAATATATTAAAGGTTATTATTACGCAAGGCTGCCCTTGCCATTGTTAAAGTCACATCGATGTCAGCATCGCAGCGAGTTTCCTCCTCAAGCGGTTCAGGCTGAACCTCCTCTGCTTCTGCTTCTGCTTCAGCACGGAGTCTCTTGCGCTCAGCTTCGAGGTACTCACTTTCAGCCTCAAGACTTTTCTTGAGTGCGTTAGGATTAGCAGGGATGTTCACCACTGATACTTCGAGCAGTTCCTGACCGGCGAAGTAATAAGTGTTAGAATCCTGGCCCTCGCCGAATCTTCCCTGTCCGATAGGTAGGAAGCCCACACTGACCGCTCTGAGAGAACCAAAGAGAATCTTCTGGAAGATCTTCTCAGCAAGCGGATTGATCTCTGCCGGCTCAAAGGTGATATCTACCATGAGCTTCTTGTCTTCGATATAGGCAAAGCCCTTACCGATAACATTGTCAGGATTATCAGTGTCATCCCATCCACCGTAGACCTTATGCTGATAGCCAATGACACCATTCTTGTTGAAACGAGTCAGATCCCAGTTATCCTGATTCAAGACTGTTCCAGCTGTGTCCTTGGTATCGTCAGAAGCGACAAATGTAATTGTGCGCTTCTCCTCATCCTTCTTGCGGATTTCTGACGCTACAGACCTGTAGCTTACATTAATTTCCTTACTCATCACTAGTATTATTGTCAGCGTTATCCGCTGTGTTATTCTTGATATTGCCGTTCTCGTCCACTGTCGCCACATTGAGAGGAACCAGGAACTCGTCAAGACCCGGAGCATGCTCAAGACCTTCGAGCGACCTGACCTCATTACGAGTCATGTAACCGTCAAGGATGGCGTTATGATAGAATGCAGATCTTGCCTGCGTGTCACCTCTGAGCAGACCGTCAAGAGAAAACTTGATGCTGATGTCTTCCTTCTCTGAATCGAAGAGCAGCTTATTCTCCAGCTCAACCTCAATCTTGCGAACTACCGGCCTAAGCGAGTACTGAACAAACTGGATGGTCTGATGCTCGATATTGCTGAAGGTCGCATGCGAAAGCTCAGCGATCATGTGCGGAGGTACATTGAGTATTCTCGCGATGTCCTGGATGCTCATAGTCTCAGACTGAATGAGCTGAGCCGCCACTGGGTTTACCGAAAGCTGCTTGTACTTGATACCGTACTCAAGAAGAGGAGTCTCGAAGTTCGAAGCGGCTGCAAAATGCTCCATGAACTTATTGTAAGCATCGTCACCGAGGTTATTGTCAGTCTCCAGAACCGCCTTGATGTTTCCGCCCTTACGATAGAACTCTCCTGCAAACTTCTCAGTAGCGAGTGACTTGCCTAAAGCAATAGCATTATAGATAACAGTGTTAACTCCGATGATTCCGTCAAGCGATAGCTCCATGAAGTGAAGCATATTCTCGTCCGAGTGAGTACCTTCGAGGAACTTGAAGTCTGGATCTGCGATTGTCACCTTGTACCATTTCCGACCGTTTGAGATCTTGACCTGGACACATGACGGATGAATCTGATGGAGTGCAATCGGCTTACCTGTTCTGTCTCTCTTGATGTAAGCATATGCGTTACCCCAACCCTTGAGCCATGTAACTATGGTCATCCAGAAGCTCATCGCGTTTGTGTATTCGTTAGGGTGATGCAGAACAAGGTTGGCTGCATGCTGACGATCGGAGGTCGACGAACCAAAGGAGTCAACCTTCTTTACTGACTTAGGCAATGACGCGATATTCTCTGAGATCAGACGGATTCCAGCAAAGAAAGCTGACAGCTTCATCGCTGACCCATTGTCTACAGTCACACCGAAGTCGATGTCATTCCTGTATGGAGAAAGCGGAGAACTGTCATGACTGACGCGAAACCCTCTCAGCCATGCCATCCATCCCCTGAACGGACGGACGATACTATCGTATCTTTTAAGTTTTGTAGTCTCTCTTCTCATAGCATCAGCAAGTTACAACCTCTCTCTCATACGCTATATAAAACAGACTTCACTTTTTATTTTGTTTACGAGTTATTTTACAGAGACACCGTTCTAAGGCCGTGGGAGACATATATCTCATTCGTTTGACCCGCAGTTAAATTCAGCCATCCACCGACCGCATCAACGCAAGCTACCACACCGTCAATCTTGTTGCGACTGCGGGCCTTATCGAGCTTGATGTTCGCGTTAGGGTCAGTATAGATAACCACATTCTTCATGTTCCATCTGAGAATAGGATTCGACATGAAGTTCAGTTCTACTTTGAGCACTGCGGACTCAAACCACTTTGTAGGCACCGACATGTAGCGGATTGACTGTTGATACTCCATAAGATACTCTTGGTACCTTCCAAACTTCTGCAGCATGTTCCACATTCCCCAAGGGTCGTATGCAATACACTTGATTTTGTATAGATCGAGAAACTGAAACATCCTCGCAAGGAACCAGTCCTCATCGATAACCTTACCCGGACACACCGAGAGCCAGCCCTGCTCCGCCCATAATCGATAATCAACGCGGTCCTCCATCTCCGACACCTTTGCTTCTGGCACCACGAACAGACATTTGAAAGCGTTGAACTTTGGGAAAAAGGCTGAGACACATGCAAGGTCAGTTTTGGAAGCAAAGTCGATACCGACATAGGCTTCCTCACCGAGCAGCTCTGATTCGTCAAGATCTTTGTTATTTGCCTTGACCACATCATCAGCGATCCATACTGTCGGAGCATCCACCCACATATTGAGGTTTTTCGTACAGAACGCCGCGAGAGTTGTACCGCCTCGCATCTTCGCCTCAAGATACTCATTCTCCATATAGGTAGCTGAGAGCGAAATTCCGTAGTTTGGATTTACCTTATGCCATGTCAAAGGGTTATCCCAGGCATCATCTTCGTCAGGCATGTAAAGCATAATAAAGTGATTGTCCTTCGCCTTGAGACCAAGCATGACATCCTTGAGAACCTGGATATCGGCGTAGTACGGAAGGGATGTATCAGTTCCGGCTGTAGAGATCGAGAAGATGAGTGGCTGAGAACGAGCACCGACACCCGTCTTGATTACCTCGTAGACCTCATTGGTCGGCCATGCATGGCGCTCGTCGCAGACTGCCACATGTGGATTGAGACCGTCCTTATTCTTGGAGTCCTTCGAGAGCGGCTTGTAAGAGCTGGCCGCTTTAGGATAGACAATACTGGATGTGTAGAGCTTGACAAGCTTCTCGAACATGCTTCCGCGGATGATCTCCTTGGAAGCCTCAAAGCAAATCTTGGCCTGTTCGCGGTCGACAGCTGCAGCATAGACCTCAGCTCCCGCCTCATCATCCAGCAACATGAAGTAGAGAGCAAAAATAGCGGCAAAAGTAGTCTTACCATTCTTGCGAGGAACGAACACATCCGCATATGTATAGCGTCTCTTCTTGGTCGACTTCCTCTTCCATCCGAGGATGTTAGCCGCGATGAACACCTGCCATGGCTCCAGCTTCAGGAACTGACCTGCAAGCTCACCTTTGAAGTGTTTCAGAGAAGAAGCAAAAGCACAAAAGCGCTTGACCGGCACCCAGTCAAAATAGAGATCCTCGCGAGACCAGTCATCAAGATAACGCTGACAAGCCGCAATGACCATCTTGCAGCTTGGCAGTTTCCCGGACAACACATCCGCGACATACTCATTAACAATGAGCTCTATATCTCTACTCTTCTTTGCCACCGAACTCCTTCATAAATTCTGCTAGAGGGTCTTCCTCCTTAACTTCCAGTTTGAGCTTGGCTCTATCAACAGGTGAGAAGCCAAAGCGAGCTGCAATGGCCGTTACATCCTTCAGAGCGTCTCTCTGCATCTTAACGGCTGGATTGGCAATCAGTGTCTCTCCAAACTTAGACTTCACCTTAACCACGGCTCCATGTTCCTGGACCGCATCCTCGTATGTCCAGAACCTATCGTAGGCATGAGCATACATAATGATCTGATGCAAGTCGGTCACATAGAGACCAGGACCAGCAATCAGCTCTTTACATTTCTGGCGATAGAGTGCTTTGGCTCTCATCGACAAATCCGAGTAGCCGGAAACACTTCTCGCAGCAGCCCAATCCGTCATCGGTTTTCCAGGATCGACAGTCTCAACCTGCACTCTATCCTTGCGGACGGTACCACGAAGCTTCTTATCAGCTATATCTTCCTTCTTTCTTCCCATATCTGTATCAACTTGTGAAACCAAAAGAGCCTCAGAGGTTCATATTTTCAAGGTTTCACGGTTTTCCCAAATTCCGAAAATTTTGACATCGCGCGAGCTTGTCGGGGGGCGTGGTCTTGAGCGATGACCGCCGAGAGATTCAGACCCCCTACCCCCGTGAACGCGCTAATACGACCTCATAAACAATAAAATGCCATCGAATGCGTTCCATTACATTCTTATATACATCTGGTCTTGTTATCATACTATTAAAGAGTCGTCTTGTCATTGAGTAGACAACTCGTTCTCCATGCTCTGTGTGACGCACAATGTCTATGGTCATACCTCAATCCTCGACAGCATGACTTGAGCTGGATGCATAGCCATTAAGTTCATTAACTATGGTCATAGCCATATCAGCTATCTCTGTTGTCTTCTCCATTCTGCTATTACCTTTTTATCTCGTTGTCCTTTCTCATGGTTACAATCCTCGCACAGCGCCTGCAGATTACTCTCACTAAAGAATCCATCATAACCGCAGACTGGATAAGGAACGATGTGATCTGCCACCTGAGCCGGCTTAATGACTCCTTTCGCTGCACACGCAGCACATAGAGGATGCGATGCTCTGAATGCCTTGCTCAGTCTTGTCCACCTCGCTGTGTGATAGAGATCAGCTGAGCGCTCACGCACATACGGACCAGACTCAACCTTCTGCTTCCTCGCCTTGCTATCCCACGCTAGATTTGCCATATCGAATAGTATTAATGTTCATCTTCTTACAGTCAAGGCCCATAGCCAGCAGCTTCTCACGACAGTTCTGGCAGTCCTTCAGCCAACACACATCGCATGATGTCACGCCTTCATCAATCTCCAGCATCCGTGAGTTAGGCGCATCCTTTGACATAGACTTAGCCAACCTCTCAAGCTTATCCTCCTCGATAGTCTCAGACATCCTCTTGACAATCTTATCCACAAGTTCAAGTGATGGAGGACCAAAGCCTTCGATATCCCACTTGTAGACACATGTATTGCCCCGTTTACCATCAACACCTCGAGACACCACCTTCATTATTCCCATCGCTATCAAAGCATGACCTATTGATGCCTTATATCTCCTTACAGTGCGACCACCCTCAGAGAGATACTGATAGAGCGAGAGATGCACTGGATGTGGTGCACACTCAGCATATAACTTTCCGAGGACAGCCAGGAGCTCAGATGGCTCCAGTTCTATACTGCGTCTATTGCGCTGAGTACGAGGACACGCATCAAGATTTCTGATATCAACAGGATAATCATTCTCTGATGCCTTGAGACATCCCATAGCTGCACTTCCGTCAGCATATACTATTGTCCTGTAATGTTTGCACCGGCTGCACAATAGTTTAAGCTTGCCTGTTACCTTCATCTTCCAGTTCCTTCTTTCTTAGTTCAACAGTCTTCTTGATCAGCGATAGAGTCGCCATCATCAGCCTGTCATGTGTTGTAAACCTGAGCACAAGCCATCCCAATGCGGCTGCATTATTCAGCTTCTCCATGTCGTTGATGTAGCCTTGAGGCCTGTTATGCCGGCCATAATCCCACACACCACCATCAATCTCAATAGCGACCTTGAGGTCCGGGATTGCGTAATCAAAGCGCCACTTACGAGTATAGTGGAACATATGCTCCTTGACTACCTCAACGCCAGGGATCTCACTCATCAGATACCTTTGGAACATGTCTGTCATGGAAGCTGTAGAAGCTATCACTCTACTTCTCTTTGCCATATATCTTCTCGTTTATCCGTTCCACCATAAGGAAGGCCGCATCGACCATCTCTTCTGGAGATAGGTCGACACTGCCTTGAATCATAGCCTCCACCAGGCTCATAACTTCCTTTCTCTTTTCAGCTCTTACTTGAGCTATTAACTGTCCATAAGACGGAAACAATCCCATAAGTTTCTTTTTAACCTCAACTATTCCAACAATCTCACCTCAACGCCTCAACGCCAGGGATAATTACTTCGTTATTGATTCTGTTTATCGTTATAACCTACAATGATGCACTTGGTGCCTTTAGCCTCATACTTAGCTATCATAGCATCCTTCTCCGCATCAGTCATATCCTCAACCATCTTATCGCCATAATAAGACTCAGGATAAACATACATAGTTCCGATCTTTGCCATATCTTACTTCTTTATTACAAGTTCAACTTCCATCGGTGAGTTCTCGAAGGTCACTTCGGGATATTCTCTTTCTTCTAATTGCCAAAAATCATCAGATGTCCAGCACCCATTGGTTTCCAATTTCGGTCTTCCCCGATGAATCCACAATGAGCCACATTCGTCTCTTGCGATATACATCTTCATACTATTCCTCCATTTGACTAATAACAAGAACGACAAACGCAAATACTGCGATGATACCTCCAAGCTATAACGGAAGAAATCTTGCGAGATATACTCCAATAACTATTGCCATTATTCTTGTTATAACCTTGCCTATTGCTTCAAATATCTTTCTCATACCAGTACTCCTTGTTATCATAAATATTGCCTATGATAGTTTTCTTAAACTCTTTCAACCAATCCTGAGTCATGATATTTCCATAAAGCGGAAAACTATCTTTCAGTATTGCAACAAACGATGCACCCCTATACTCTATGAGATGCAGAATAGAATCACCATCACTATCAAAACTCCTTATGATGTCACCTTCATACAATTCCTTGCCATAGTAGTCATATAATCCTGTAAACT